>Ga0131853_10005237_pt1 | contig 23393 bp, 12 predicted proteins | sample TergutLab28metaG_FD_92764 | JGI IMG/M metagenome (GOLD analysis project Ga0131853, IMG submission 92764) | Labiotermes labralis P1 segment gut microbial communities from Petit-Saut dam, French Guiana - Lab288 P1 (version 2) (version 2) | ecosystem: Host-associated > Arthropoda: Insects >...
CAAGCAGTGCGCAGCTCGGTACAATACAGTGTAACATCACAACATGTATCCAAACAGTGCGCAGCTCGGTACAATACAGTGTAACATCACAACATGTATCCAAGCAGTGCGCAGCTCGGTACAGTACAGTGTAACATCACAACGTGTATACACGCAGTGCACAAAATACTACATACAACTGCTTGTGAGACTATCTCAAATTTCTAAATAGTTCGTTTCAAATTGACTTGCCACGCCTTTAAAAAATAAAGCTGCCCCTCTGCAAGCCATAAAAGCATTCAGAAGAACTGAAGGTGTAGCTTCATTCATTTTCAACTTCGGTACTATATGGAGCTGTCAGTCTCACGCTCCAACCACCCTAGCCGAGACGAAAGAGCTTTCCGTGTCCGTTGCATGAGAAGCTGAGTGGAATCCAGAGACGGTCCGGATGTTTTGGAGATGATAAAAATATCTTGCCTACCCCCCCAACCCTCCCGATCACCCAGCACGGAACCAATCCACTACATCGCACTGTACCTGCACTAATGTAGAACTTATATTCAACACCAACTGCAACACCCAGACGCACAGAACTGGGACAAGTCAGCATTTGTTGTTGGCTTTATGTGCCCGTAGCACAGACAGCGCATTTCTGTAGAAGAGTATTCGAATATGCCTTACGGAACTTGATTGCGACCAGTGAAATGCGCAAATACAAGCCGGTTACGGCACTAATTCTCCTACTATCAATCGCAAATGTACGGTTTTGGAATCTAACACATGCCACCCCTGTCAAACGGGAGGGGGAGTAGTCGCCTGAGCTGCGGCAGTTCTGCTATCTGCAATCGGAATGACGTAGCAGGACTACTTAAGGCAGAAACCATTTTTCGCAACCTGAGTCCACACACGTTCCGCGTATAGTCAGGTCCTTATCAAATGGGATACCGGGAATAGGACGGCCGGAGAATGAGTAGAAAAATGATCCCCTTAAACTCAAGTCCTATAAATGCACGGAGAATTTCTTACGCGTACTTCATAAGCATCCATCACGTAGTATATAGACAAGGGTGACAGCGTAACTCCGGTCCGTTACATAATATGTTAGCCAGTCTTACCGGGACAGAACAGAAATACCGAACGGCACTGTCATTCAGAACACTGGTTCTGTAACTGTGGCTCGCGCACCCATAGAGTTCGGAGAGACTATTTTTTCTTTCCATTATAAGAAAAAAGAAAAATACTATATCGTACGAGAATTGCGCTCTTCTCGGTTATTACGCAGCGAGTAGTGGTAATTTCTTACCGACCTTTCGAGACAACTTATCGGCCCCATCTTCAAGGGTCAAGAATACAAAAGATGAAGATGTGACCGATAGGTTGCCTCGCAATGTCAGTAAAAATAACCACTAATCGCTGCATAATAACTTAGATGAACGCAGTTCTCAACTACTTAGCGGCGGAAGCCTGAAATCACGTACTGTATTTAAGCTTTTAATATTTTAAAAATATTTTTTTCTGAAAATGGAAAAACACGGTGTTTCTCAACCCACGCATTCCCACGAAATAACACAATTTTGGGTAGGTGGTCTGCAAAATTAGTGAGACAGTGTAAGGAACATGTAGCACCAGAAAGGCCGACAGCCTCTGACTTGGAAGCCGGTATATGTTGACGCCTGACGGAGAAAGACGTGTACCTAAAATGTATTACGGTTTAGTTTTATAATTTTGTGTTTCGTTCTAAAATTACAGTGGAATATGCTTTATCAGAATCGGTCTCACCACTGCGCGAAACCCCTCTTTCAATACAGCATCATGGGTTGCTGCTGCTGACACAATGGCTCTAGCTTCCACTTGTAGACGGGACACGGTCTGATGACGTAACGTCAGGAAACCGATTGTAAACTGAAACTTCAGATTCTGGCATAGCTGAAAAGTAAAAGTGCCGTCTTCTTTCATGTGACTCAGAGTAGTGTAACAGAATTGAAGCGAAGGTTCAGCACCAAACTGCATTCGTCTTCAGAAACCTGGTTGTCAGCAGGGCATTTCTCTACCTAACTACTTGGCATCACGTCCCAAAATATTACAAATAATTACACCACATTACAGACATTTCAAATTTTTACTCCGACGGCAGATTAATGGTAACAATGACGATTACTGAACTTTGAAGTGTGCCATCCCCGTTGTGTGTATATAAACCAATAAGAGGGTATGTAGTAAAAAACACAAGTATGTATGTCTAATTATATGTCATATTCTTAATAAACAAAAACTGCATGTTTCGGCCAACAGTGTCCATCATCAGATTTTTTATATTCGAAACAATTAAGGTTGTTCTATATAATTCACGTGACGGTGTGCTGATGAAGAGACCTCGACATCAAACCCCTTTTGGAACATAGTACCCCTATACTGGGTGTGTTGGTGAACCACTTAAATAGTACATAAAGGTATAACCATGTAATATCAAAACTTAGAACAAATGAGGGTCCTGTCCTGGGGAAGCTGCGTGAAGTATCTTCGTAAGGGTATGGCGTAATGGCATTAAGCTTCCTTCTTCCCTTTTTTGGGGGTCTTTTCTGTGCAGAGGACTGTGTGTGACCTTGGTGGATCCGATATGGCTTCTATATGGGGTTCCTATGTATTCACAGGTTATCGTGGTCTGTCCTCTTGGTTTGTGTGTATCCTGTAGGTGTAATATTGCGTGTCTCACTCAGTCTATGCGCGGTTTTTTTGGCACTTTCGCTGGTTGGTAGTAGAGCTATTCACTGTATCCCATTACCTGCTGGCACTGTGCTTGTTGGTCACTGTGGAACTTTTGTGATGACACTTAGACTTTAGTGTGCTTCATACAACTGGTGTCTTCCGTGAGGATTGTGTTATGTGTAGTAAGTTGTTCCAATCGGTTCACCGTATCACTGTAGGAATTGTGAACTGCTGTTTAGTTCCTTGTGCGCCTCGCTATTGTTCACTGTTTTGGTTTCGGGTAACTACGTTGTCACACCGGATCACCGTTTGGTTTCGCTGTTTCATTTCTGTCAATATCTGTTATGTGATTTGTGTTGTTGGTACTAAGTATTCACCGCGTTCTTTATGAAGGCGTTGCATGGTGTCTTTCCATGTGGTTTGCTTCGTACATATTACCCCAGTATAGGGGTAATATGTGGGCCGGGTAGCTCAGTCTCTATAGTGGCTGACTACGGGCTGGACGGTCCGGGATCAAAACCCATTCCGCGTGCGGACGTCGTAGGAGAAAGTCGTGTCTGTACAGTGCAGTAAGCGAAAGACTACTCGGTGTTTATCGCAGTGGTGTGAGTGTGCTTAAGTGTAGTGATACTCAGTGCATAACTGTAAGTTTGAGAAGAGGACGAAGTGTATAGTGTACAATGGACGAGCGAAAGAAAACTTCGGTCTGTATTTTTGATCCCAGAAGCCCACGCATTTCCGCGAATGACATACATGGGTGGATAAATGACCAGTTGCGTGTACGGGAAGACAACATAAGCATGATACAAATGGATGGACCCAAATGTCAGGTATTTATTAAGTTTGTGGACCTAATGTATGCACAAGAGATATTACATGCAACAAACGGACAGGCCGAATATGAACATATAAATGAAGAAATGCCTTTCGTGCGTGTAGACATGGCAGGAATGGGAACCAAGAGAGTAAGAATAACAAATTTACCACCGGAAACCAAAGAGGGAATAGTGCAGCCCTCTCACAACATGGTGACACTAGAGACATTCAGAACGAGAAATGGTCCAAGGCATCCGTTACGTAGTGGACAATAGCATTCGGATTGTGGTGATAACACAGAAAAAATACATACCATCGCATTTAGCAATAGCGGTACATAGAGTTCTAGCCGCCTATGACGGGCAACCACAAACGTGTTACGGCTATGGAGAAACTGGTCATGTATATGTAGCATGGCCCCACCGTAGGACAGCGGGACGGCCATCTACGAACGAACCAACATCCTTGGCAACCATAGCGGCAAGAGCTCCACAAACGCAGAGGTCAGCAGACTAAGGGAAACATGAAGCCCCAAGCGAGCGAAGACACTCCGCTGGTCCCATACAAGAAGTAATAACAAACAAGGAAATAAAAGAACACGTCGCCAACACGCTCTGAAGTGAGGCAATTGTGGATCAACGACACCGGGCACGAGACCGCCAATAGGCATGGCATAATAAACACAACGCCTGAGCCGACTGGGCTGGTTGAGCAGAACGAAAGTGATCGAATGGAGCATTCGGATGAAGACATGGACGGTACTGCCCTCAGTACAGCATGGATGGACGGCATAAAGCAGACTGCCGATGAAGAACACGACAGAACAATGAGACAGGAGAATCAGATGTGGGGAGGAAAGAGAAGGAGATGGACGGGAACTGACAGAACACATTGAAACGAAATAAAACACCCAAATAAGTCCAATTCGTTTAAAAAGCTCAAACTCGACAAGAATGAGGAGCGAAGTAATGAACGAACACGCAGTAGTATCCGTAATACTGCGCGGGCAAAACGTAACGGTCAGCACGAGTACTGATGACCGTAACATACGATAAGATGACTTGCTTCAAATTCGCAACAATCAATTTCAACGGACTGTACTTGAAAACCAGAGTAGGAATGCTGCGTGACTTCCTATGAGGCCAGGACATCGACGTAATAGTCCTCCAAGAAGTTACGCACCACACCCTCCAAGGCTTACACGCACATGAAACGTACGTGAATGTGGTGACAGACATGCGGGGGACAGAATTTGTGACGAAGCAAGACCTACGACTCACCAACATAAATAAACTGCCCTCTGGTCGAGGGAGTACAGCATATTTGCCCCATCGGAAACAGCAAAAAAAAACGAGAAACGGAGCACTTCTATAGCAGCGAAATAACCTATTTATTCCAGGACGTACCAGGAAACATACTATTGGGCGGAGATTTAAATTTGTGTTGGAGCCTGCAGATACGACCGGTCACTAGACGCCCAGCTGGGGACTACCACTGAGAGATACATGGCTACAACAACCATGGAGACCTGTTTATATGCATTACACCTCAACTGGAGCCTCCCGATTAGACCGTTATTAAGCAACGAACGACATGAGTGACAGAAAACTAACAACTGAGACAGTAGAAATTGTTTCACTGATCACCTTGCAGTCACATTACGATTAAGCTTGGACTAGCCCATCTTCCGCAGAGGGTGAGGGACGTGGAAACTGATATCTTCTCTACTAGAAGCCGAAGAAATTACACAAAAGCTGAAAACTCGATCGGCAAGATGGGTGAAACAAAAGAAGTTTTCCCGGAGCTGACAATATGGTGGTGCCGACTGACTAAAAAGAACATTAAACACTTTTACATATATCAAGGGGTGAACGACGGCGTGAAGTAAAGGGAATGGAAAACTACTACTATTATGCGGGAATCTACGATATACAAGACAACCGGCCGCCGAAAGGTAAAATAAAGGAACTCTACCGCTTCCGGGCCAAAATAGTAAAATTACAGGTCAGCCATTGCACACAATCGTGCTTGACACCGATGAATATGACAAAGTAGAGGGCGAGATGGCAACAATCTATCATATATTGCGACGGAAAAAACAAGTTGACCGTGTAATCCTACAGGCCCAGGACGAAAATGGATGTATACAATAGGCCCCAGAGAAACTCATACACATATCTGCCCTACACCTAAGACGGAAGTACGAAACAATTACGGTGGATGAAAAATCCATCGCCCACCTGTTAGGAGCGGAACCTTGCACAGCACGACAAGTAATGCAATCACACTAGACCGACCGATAGACCTGGAAAGAATAAAACATGTTCTACATAAAATCAGCAAAAATAAAACCCCTGGAAGTGACGGTATTGGGTGGGAATTCTATAAATCCAATTGGTCAACAATTAAAAACCAACTTGCGCGGCATCCTGAACGAGATGTACATAAAGAACGCCGTCACTGCACAATAAAACCACGGGATAGTAATATGCCTCCCGAAGCAAAATGGAGCTCAGAGAGCAACGGACTTCCGCCCCATCACATTGCTGAATGTGGACTATCAAATCCTACTAAAGATACTAGTGAACCACCTACGGCCGCTATCGGTCGAACATCTACAAAAGAACAAATTCTGTGGAGTGCCGGGTAAAACCATCCTGGACGCAATAGCTACTGTAAGGGACGCAATTGCGATGGCGGAAATGAAAAGGACACCCATGTGCGTAGTCTCCTTGGACTTCCAAGAAGTCTTTGATAGGATATCACATACATACTTGGTCACAATCCTATGGAGTTACGGACTGACCGAATGGTTCGTGGAACGAATACGAACAATGTGTTACAAGGCCCACTTATCCGTTTCAGTCAATGGTCACATTTCGCGGCCAATCTCCATCCGCTGTGGCATGAGGCAAGGATGCCCGTTGAGCACGGTACTTTTCGCAATGTTCATCCAAGCCCTCTTACGACTGCTGGACAGAAACCTTTCGGGCGTGTAACTGCGACAGAGTGTACATCGAAGAGCAGTGATTGCCTATGCTGATATGTTACGGTTTTCGTAACGAAGCCGGAGGATTTCCGAGTCATACGAGATACGGTGCGGTGTTTTGAAAAAGCAACCGGGGCTCATTTAAACATCAGGAACTCCAAAGCACTTGCCGTTGGGAGATCGGAAGATGAGAAGAAGCTTAAAATGACCTAGGTGTGGAATATCACCAAACCATGAATATATTAGGGACCAAATTCAACAGTACGATAGAGCGGACGATGCACGAGAATTGGGCACTGCAAACGGCGAGGTTTAAAACAAATGCGAAACAAGCGTAAATACGACAACTCTAACACAACATGTCCGCTATGTGCACATTGCGCTACTAGCCACAATCTGGTTTGCTGCCCAAATGCTTCCGTCCCCTGCGGAATACACACAACAGATAACGGCTGTGATACTATGGTTTATCTGGCAGGGAGCTATCTTCTGTGTGCCGACAACCACGCTTCAGAAGCCAAACAACCAAAGAGGATGGGCCTTACTCGACGTAGCGAGTAAGAATAGAGCCTTATTGTTAAAACGCATATTGTTACAGAGCACGAAGGAGTAATTGATGACAGCCGTCTGGCTACACGAATGGGGAATGGTGGACAAGACGGCTAACCCTCCAACCGCCGGAAGGGTCCCTAAAACAATGGCGTATTTAGTACAATATGCACTAGACACTGCGTACATCGAAACACAACTCTAACTGAAACAAGTATGCAAATTGCACGGCGACTATACTCCATCATACACCAGATGGCTAGTGCGGGGAGAGGGACACAGGAAATGAGAGTCGTCCAAAGAAGTCCCACAATTGAGTGCAACAGATTTTGGAGGAAGTTACATGGCTAATGGGTATCGGAAAACAGACAATCCAGTACTCAGTCATACATGATAATGTACCAACAAATTAAAGGTTATTTGCTATAGACCTGGTGGACACTGCATCCTGTCGTCAGTGCGGCAGGCCAGACACTTTTACTACACCGCCTCACAGAATGTGCCCATGGTACAGAGATTTGGGAATGGACACGGCGCTGAGTAGCAATGGTACTACGTGTTGATCAGAGGTATATTCCAAGTGGGGCTCCTAACGCCGTATTTCCATTTTTGGCCCCCGCGACGACAGCTAGAAACATTGTGGATCTTAACATACTCTGTCTGGTACAGAATGCAATGGCAGCGACGACAAACACTTACGGACTACATCGACTATATGTGACGCTAGCGATGGAAGACACATACGTACACCTCACGTCAGCAAAAGTGGGGAACTACCTCGACATACTCTAGATGCAAACGAACTACAAGGACTACATAAAGGCGGCACAAGATACAGAGCAGATGAATGCCAGTGTGACCTAATACCCACCACGAAGAGTGGCATGAAACACTGAAAACTCCGACTCTAACCTAACACGTACAAAACGATGAGTACAGACCATACCAGACCATGAGCTCTAACCATCAATGCACAGTAAAGTGGACTCTATGAATCACGTAGCTCATTGAGAACGGATAATAAAGTAATTATTAAAAAAAATCCCGGTGGGGGGGGGAGATTTTCCGCCCGTCCAGACCGGCCCACCAAGCCTCCTGTAAAATGGGTACCGGGTCTTTTACGGGAGTAAATTGCGGCCAGGGCGTGCTGCTGACCCCTCACCACATTCTAGTGCCGCGGTCATGGAAGAGTAGAGCTAAACCTCTACCCATCCTATGGGCCACACCGGGCCTGTAATGGGATAACTTTACCTTTTTATAGGGGTACTATGTTCCAACAGAGGTTTGATGTCGAGATCTCTTCATCAACACACCGTCACGCGAATTATACAGAACAATCTTAACTGTTTCGAATGCAAATGATGTTGGCCACTGCTGGCCGAAACATGTAGTTTTTTGGTTATTGAGAATATAACATCTAAATAGACATACATAGTTGTGTTTTTGACTACATACCCTCTTACTAGATGATTACTGATTTTATGCTTTTACGGTGAATTTGTTTTAATTCCTGATTCCTTGTTCTTTTGGTGTGAAGAATTTCTGGTCTATAGACAGTGTCCCAAAAATCCCCTAAATCTACTTATCACGCAGATCTGTACGTTCACGCCTCTGCACGACGCACACGGCATACAGAGCCCCACACTGTAATTTCGGTTTAGAGCTCTGACTTCTCGGCCAAATTTTACACCGAAACGTAACCACTCCCGCTACATAGACCCTGAGCATGAGGGTACCATATTCCTCCGAAACGTCGGCAACACAGCCGACTGCTACACTCATTAATGACGCATAAGGCGTACATTGCGACCTAGTGTACAGATCTTACTTAGGCGTACTTTACCTTCGAAATGTCGACTGTTTAACGTTGGACGCGCAAATGATATTCGATTAACACCAATACTGCCATCTCAGTAAGGTACGGACTTCAATTATCAGATTCTCACGAAACTCACAATAAGTCAATAAATCCTGCTGGACACATCTGAATCAAATTTTATCCAAATCGGTAAAAAAATTTACAAGGTAAAAGCGAAAGTCAATTTACTCTTTTAAATAACGTATGTATGTCACTGAACACATTTTTATGAACTGTCTTTTTAGGTTTGCTGACAACTGTATGTAAAGAAATCTTCTAGGTCAGAGACGGACAGACGACAGTCGGACGGATAGATGTGTCACCCATTACGGCTTCGTTGTATTTTCTACGTAAAGAACACTTATACCGATCCCGGTGGCCGCGCGGTCTAAGGCCTTTGTTTTCGACCGCGCGTTTTCTGGGATTGCGGATTCGAATCCCGCCGGAGGAAAGGATGTCTGTCTCTTATTAAGTGTTGCATGTTGCCAGATAGAGGTCTCTGCGTCGGACTGGTCCCTTGTCCAGAGGAGTCCTAAGTATTTTGTGTGTGTGTGTGTGTGTCACTGCGTGCAATCACATGCAACAATAACACTCTGCGCCTACAATGAGTAGGTATAATAGGTCAAACTAAGCAATAAATAAATAAACGAACAAATGAAGAACGAATACAAACGGAACACATTTAATGACGTTAAAGATTTCCAGCAGACGATAAGTAATATAGGATCTTCAGATCGAATTTCAGTCAATCTTAATTTAATTATAGGCTGTCTCATTCATTTTCCAGGCACTATAGCAATACCAAACGACCGGAAGAAGTTGTCTGCGCACTGATTTTTGCTATTTTGTGTTGTACAAGGGCGATGGTTATGCAACCGAAATTGGTGTTTACTACCCTAGTGTCTCTTTTCCTGTTGTTTTTTAGATCAAAGGCGAAACAAAACGAAAGTTACAGAAAACCATTTCATGTCATTTTGCGTCTTCTAAGTGCGTCGTTTTGCAGAGCAACGACTTTAAGGTTTGCAGCAGAATGTGATGTAAGCTTCGCGTTAAGTGGGCAGGCACGTTACTACTACACTGAAGTGGATACACGGAGAACAGAAGTCACGTAATTATAAATTTCTGTGCATCCTGAAAAGCGTGATTTGATGTTTTGAGGTGGGGATACTTTTACATTCGGGTCTTAAAAGCTACGGAACATTTCATAAGAATATTCTGCCTCCATCTTCAGGGCATGTCGTTTTGTACCGAACTTATAGAATGAATTATATTTTCTCTTCAAGCTAGACATGACAACGTAAAACGTAAAAATAGAAGTACAGTCGCCTCTGTGCATACGTTGAAGGAATACAGCGGTCGTAAAAAATACCTATACTCATTCTTTAACCCCAACATTACATGGTCTCCGTAGAGAGGCCTGTTACAGGCTGGACGGTCCGGAGTTCGAACTCCGGTGGGACTGAGTTATCCGTAACCGACCACACCGAACCCCAATCCAAACGAGCCTCCCGATAATAGATAACAGGGATTTACCGGGGGTAAAGCGGCAGAGGATGGCGCTGACCATCCAAGCTATTTAAAGGCGAGGTTGAGGGTGGTTACAGCTGTACCTCCAACTCCCCTCTGTGCCTGCATAGGTAAGTTACTGGGTAGTCTTTGCCATTTACTACATTAGCACTGGCCACTTTACCCGTGGAGAAGGAACCTCCAGCAACCACGGTGTGCCCCACAGCCGGCCTAGATGCACCGTTCCTGTCAGAAATCCGGCCACGGAGAATCCAACCCCCAGCCTAGTCACTACACTGACTGAGATATCCCAATCTCCTGTAATAAGTATGTTTTAGATGAATCCAATGCTTCTATATTCAGGTTAAAAGTACTACAACGTACAGGAGGCAGCAGCGTCCCCACAAACGCTGACATTCACCTGCTAATTCAAAAAATATTATAATCACAATTCCCACTTAATGGCCCGTTCTTAAAATCAATTTATACAGAATGTCCCACTCAACACGTCCCTGGCGCAGTACCTCTAAGAGAATATTCCGGCGGATGCAGGCTTTCTAAGCAACAAAACTGTCGTACACACGGACATGACAAGAGCGACTTGGCAGATGCACTACAGGGAGTTCAACTGCTAAGTTCACTATGTAGGTCAAGATGAACTTATAAAGTCTTCATTCATCATGGCTAAGTTTCCCTGGGACGTTTCATTGCCAATATAGGACTAGATAAAAATTAAAAAAAAAATTCCAATGTATGAGAACTGCACTTAACTTTCCTCTCGTTACGCACACATTCGAATAAAATCTGAAACTTATCTACGTACATATATATCATTCGAAGGCAAAAATTTTAAATTTCATTTGAAAAAAAGAGCTTAGAATTTTTTATACAATTACTAACATATGCACGATTAATTGACAAATTATCACACTACTCTTACATGTTTAGACACTATTGTGTCATCATCAGAGAGTTCGTATTTAGTACCTTGCAAAGTTACAAATGTATGTAAAATGTAGTAGTTGGTAATATAATTTAAAATTTTAAATTATTATTATTAAAAATTATTAATTAGTTTTATGCTGTTGAAATCTCATTTTTCAAAATCTTTAAAATATTAAAATTGTCCTATTTATAAAAAAGTGGGCTAAAATAATTTTGTTGTTATAATGAAGTCCGTGTGTGTGTGGTGGCTGTATATACAACCTGTAATAAATATGGATTTTATTAATGGATGTATAAATGTTATATCGCGGATGTGTCGAGTATATTTAATTTATTTAATAATAATAAATAATAGGAATAATGATTTTCTATTACAGATCATCCAAAATTTAAAGAACAAAATAATCAGGACACAAAATACAAAAAATTACTCCCACACAAGCACGAAGAAAGAAATGGATCACATTTACGTATCATAGTCCACTCATACAGAAAGTTAACAACCTGTTCAAACGCACCGAATTAAAATAGCATTTCGACCATGTAACACCACATACAATCAACTATGCGACAGACCACCACAAAACAAAATAAACTCCAGGGGAATATGTAGATTACAATGCCAAACATGTAACAAAAATATGTGTTGGCCAGACTGGTAGATCAATAAAAATAAGACACCGTTAACATACACGATATATAAAAACAAACAACCCTATCTCACATTCTCAATAACAGACACGAATATGGTCATCCGGAACATACCATACAGCTATTAAAACATGCGGTAAAGGAAAAGTAATGAACTGTTGGGAGTCATTTTTCATGCAAGTGCTACAACAACAGAACTTATTGATCGATGAGCAGAAGACCAACGAACGAAACCCACTATACGCTCTTGCCAACATAACGAAACACGTCACACAGCTCGACACAGAGTCAGACTCAGTACATACCGGGCCAGCAAGACGACAGTATCAACATACAGGTGAGTCGATCATTAAATAAATTAAATATACTCGACATATCCGCGATATAACATTTATACATCCATTAATAAAATCCTTATTTATTACAGGTTGCATATACAGCCACCACACACACGGACTTCACTATAATAACAAAATTATTTTAGCCCACTTTTTTATAAATAGGACAATTTTAATATTTTAAAGATTTTAAACAATGAGTGTCAACAGCATAAACCCTATGTGAAATAATTTAAATTTTAAATTATACCACCAACTATTGCATTTGACATACTTGTGTAACTTGGCACGGTACTAACAACGAACTTCCTTAGGATGACACAATAGTGTCGAAACATGTACGATGAGTGCGATAATTTGTCAATTAACTGTGCACTTGTTGGTAACTGTACAAAATAATAAAAGATGCACGGTACAGGTATTAAAATAACAGGGGTTGGAAGTTAACAGCTGTTCACTTAAGGCACTGTAAGGCAAAATTTAGTATCAGAAGAAACAAAAAATTCACACGAAATACTGTTGAAATCGATGAATAATTGATCTCTTACACACACGCGCGCGCGCGCGCGCAGTATATATATAAAGAGAACTTATAGATAAAAAAATATCTTCTATGCCCACAAAGCTGTTAAAGATTTTGTAATTTTGAGATTAATACAAACTTCCGCATCACCTCGCAAAATATCTGTCCACAAGTATTTCTGGAACGCCCAGTACGTGACATCCACCACGAAGGAACGTCAATATTGTAGCACTGACCACACACCAAGGAATCGTGTTTTAGGTCAGGAAGGAACTTGATGAAGCATTAACGACATTCGCTTCACGTGGAAACATATATTGTGCCGCAGGGTGCTGCGCCAAGCAGCCAGGAACGTAGGCCTATGTGGCATTTAGAAAGCGCATACACAGCAGAGGCCTACCATCAGTACCAGTGGTATCGCGGCATGACGTGGAGTAGAATGTGAACGGACTCTCAGACTGGAGTTGAAATTCCTTCATTGCTCTTACAGACATCTGAAATTACACTTAAGACTCAGTCCGTACCGCGCAGAAAACACATTCCTTCTCGGCTACAAAAAAGATTCAGTTAACATTTAATTATTTTTAATTACTCCATTTTTTCCACTCATGCTACACGGTCACCCTCAGGCAGTACAGTAGATTACAGTACACTACATTAAACTACGGTACACTACACTACACTATTGTACGGTACAATACAGTAAACTACACAACGGCACAGTACAGTACAGTATAGTGATTTGGGTAGAGACACTACGCTCTCCATCGTAAATAGCGCCAGCGTCACTTTGCGGTAACCTTCACTCTAACCGGACTATGCCATCTCTACAAGCATGTGATACACAAATCACTACAAGCTGAAAGACATGGATGACTATAGGGACAAGAACTTATCCCCCCCCCCCCCCACAAAATCATGGTATTGCACAAAGCCTCCACGACAGAGTTCTGCGATATGATGTTTATACATAAACATCTTATCATTAATAATTTTGGATAGAGATTTCAAACAACGAAAGGAAAAATAAGGATCTGTACTTATAATGGAGGCATAGTGCAACATAATATATTATAAACTAAGTCTCAATTTTTACAGTAACTCTTTACTTTTTTCTCCCAGACAAAAGTAAGACATAATTATCTGTAACTACAACAACCAAAAGGGCAAGCCACAACAATAAAATTAATCCTCGTAGAACTATATGTACATATATATTTATATTTATACTATATTCATGATAAAAAATGGCTAACAACCATAGACTAACTAATGAACACAATAGGTTTTCGAAACATTTCCAGAGTATTACGATGTAAAACAGGTCGAAACATGTTGGAGGCATAAAAATAGTTGTTTATTTAACAACTAGTGTGAACAGTGTCCGTTTTTGTGAATTGTTCGATGGAAAGTTACACGGTTGCACATGGAAAATTACAAGTATGGGTCAAGTCGTCTTAGACAGTATTTACATTTATGTGCAATTCTAAATTCTACGTTTTAAATTATTAAAATTTTGTTTATTTGTACAGAGACAATGTGCTATAAATGTTATGTCTATACTATCATTATTCACAACTACAATTTCTGGACTACAGTGTGTATCTTCTAACTGTCCAGTGTCCCCTACGGATCCAGTAATGACCAATATTTCTACTTTAAAATACTCGTCGGTTCTAATGTTTTATGCAAGTACAAAATTTCCCATACTGATTGAGAATCAATGATAATGTTTTAATCCCACATGTTTCTAACACGAGGAGACTTTTCATCGCGCAACTGAGTGCGGCACAGCTGCGGTCTTCTTCGGTAATTATGCAACAATGAAGCTACAAGACTGTTTGTAGATTCAGTCTTCAGCTGGACACCCTGTACTTACTGCTATGAAAGACATACTTCGTACATTTCAAAAGCGGTAGTTACTGAAAATAATGTCAGAGATATCCTTCAGAATAGTATCTCTAGCCTTGACATTATGGATTCAGTGGGAAGTACTACGTTGTGGCACATCCAGTACGACGGGTTCTCAATCTTCCTGCAAGACCACTTTTCTTCTTATAATGCCGGAAGTGAACTGGCCGGAAATTAAATCCCTAGCAACGGGTTGGAAACGACAATAAAAGGACTACACCCAGACGGCAATACGAAGTCATTTTACATCTCACAGCAATTTTTTTCCTCTCAGGAGAGGAAGTCTGTCTCCCGTTCCAACAATGCAAATTCTATTGACATATAAACTTTTATCTTTCACCACATTAATAACGTAACATTAGCGCTGCCATAGTAACTAAACCAAACGCTCACTACTTGATTTCGCAAATACAGGAAATCCCCAGCGGTGGCCGCAAATGGGAAGCAAATTCTATCAATAAGCACAGAGCGAGTCTCAAACAGCTGTATGGGTAAGATCAAGAAATTTAATGATAAGGTAATGTGGCTACAATACCACAATACCTGTTGACATTTCAGCAGAGAGTTGTTTTTATGAAATCAAAATTGAGTTTGAAGAATCCAGTCTGTAAGCGAACAATTTGTATGCTTGTGTATAACATTTTACATATAAAAACGAAGTTCGTAAATTCTCAGCATCATTGCCGACGTTTCGGGACTACCCATCGGTTCCTTCTTCTCGACCTTTGAAAATTGGACCGATAGGTAGAACCGAAACGTCGGTAGCAAATTAACACTACTCGCTGCACTAGAAGAGCGCAGTTCTCTACTTCGAGGCGGAAGCCTGAAATCACGAGAAATTTATTAAAGCTTACTTCCTCAAATAACACTGTAAAAAAAGAGAACTCGGAAAAAATGCAATGAGCAGTTACCTTCCGCACAGATTATATATATATATATATCCATTACAGTGAACTGACTTTATCACGACCAAGCAATACTGGTGTCGGTGACGTCACTGTCTCTTATCGACACCCGCAGTCCTAAGAAGGCTGTAACGTCACTCGAAAGAGCTGTTTTGAAACCAGTAAACCGGTGCCTGTGACGTCACTACCTTGTGTCTTAACACTCGGAAACTAAGTTGAATCGTAACCACGGTAATCGGTGCCTGTGACGTAACCGATGTTTTACTGTTGCACAATCCGCGGCGAGACTTTTAGAGATAAGAAATACGTAAAATTGTCCTTATGCTCATTTAAGCACTGTAAGGTACAAATTCTGAACCTCGACACCAGATGGTTTTCCAGTAACAACATTTCAGAGCAACGCAATGCCTTCATTTGCAGGTGCAGTAACTCGTGTCCACAGAAGCTCGGGTAATCGGAATTCGCTGCACAGACCCGTTCCCTTCTCAATCACGGAGCCCTTCCGCCATACTGACTCACCCCCACGGCCCAAGCGACACCAAGCTACGCTACCAAACCACTGTCAGTTCAAACCCAGACATTCATTTAACCAAAGCTGTTCAACCTCCAAAGGATCTTATGCCACTTGCAACTGAGCCTTATGCATTTCATATGCAGCGCAGCGCAACGGACTGAGGGACACAGAATTGTGCTACAACAAAATTTCCGCCCACAGTTAGCTCTTGATTGGTTAGTTAGTTGGTGCCCCAGAGAGGGCGCTCCAAACTGAAATACACTAAAATTCCAAACCTTAGGCTGATACGTGGCCACAAATCCCCGATGTGCCTCGACACCTTGGTGGACTGGCTGTCTGAGGATGACATTGATTTTGCGAGGTTTAGAATGATCAACAACCTTGAAGCTGAAGACAACAGCTGGTTTCTTCATAGGGCCAGGTTCCTTCATAGGACTGGTTATTTAAGTCAGACTACATGGCGTCACACACCAAAATTCACAACGGCGAGAACCCGAATTCTTGTACTAAATTGTACTGCTGAAAGTCTTCATGTTGCTCCTCACGCACTGGAATTTTATCGGAAATGAAAGATATTATAAATAATTATGAAGCAATCCAGGGATGATGCACAGGCGTTTAGAAACACGTTATCATTTTAGGCGTTATTTAAGAAGTAAACAAGACAGACAATGTACGTATAAACGTAATATTCAGGCGCGTTAGTGCTTCCACTCTTGCTGTGGGAAAGCAATAAGTATTGCATTTTGTAAGTGTGTGTCTGTAGCCTTCTTTATCCAGCATTCAATGCACAAGCGCCTTATTGTATATTCATTTGTGGACTGTCTGCTTTACCATATATTTCCACACTAACTCATAAACGGCATGATTTTCAGAAGAAAAGTACTCGACATAAAATGTGTATTTTGATTTTCTCTGTAACTCTGTGTGAAACATTCCTCATTCAAAGAAGAATTCCGCGAGATATAATCAGAAAAATACACTGATCTTCATTTAAAGTACCCGTTTTTCTTGACAGATTTTAATTAAACTTGAATTTTCTCAACAAATTTTCGAAAAACACTCAAATATCAAGTTTCATGAAAATCTGTTCAGTGTGAGCACAGTTATTCCATACGGATGGGCGGACAGACAGAAATGACGAAGCTAATAGCAGCTTTTTGCAATTTTGCTAACGCGCCTAAAAAGAACGTCTTATGAGGAGACCACGTCCGCCCGCACTTCTTTAGTGTCTGCGAAAAAACTTCGTCTGATCTCCATATGAATGGGTGTATGGAGTCCTTAACAAGACCGTTGCCTAGCAAGCATGAGTTACAGGAAAATCGGTGAAGTAGCGGTCATACTATACTTGAAAGCGCTAATGAGTTTTACCCTCACTGTCCGCATGTCTTGGCTGACACGTGTGCCATCAATTCTTACGAGCAGAGTACAAGCCATACTTTACTGAAGGGTGGAAATGAAACTTCGCCTGCACTTTGTACATCTTTCGTCCGATCTGGGTTAAATACAGTACAGCAGCTGTCTACGACTTACCACAGGTTTCGTCAAAATCTCTGCAATGAAAGCCGAAATTTACTCAGTAACTTCAATCAATATGCGTATTTTCTAAGACTTGTTCCCAGACGTGGGTTATATTCAGCACGAGAAACCTGCATACAATTTAGCTGATAAATTGTTAGTTTCGTGTAAACTGGCACAGGGAAGGCAGTGCTTTTCTTATGGGTGCAAATGGAATTGCAGACAAGCGTGCACCGTGACACCATACGATATTTAGAAAGTGTAGGTCTTGATAAGCTCTGGCTGACGGAGTGCGCCATTTTCAATCGTGTTAGTAAGGCTGACCGTCAGGATTTAACGAACAAGCCATAATTAGCAAAGCAGAACAGGCGAAGTTTCTGAATGTATGGGCATATTCATAGTAACAAAGGCGAACAACAGACGCACCGGCTCATGCTTATCGACTTGTGAATTAAATAATTTTCTTGCCGGACTCAATAGCCAGCAAATACAAATACGCCTACCCTGGATATAAAATGCGAAGTCATATGACACTCTCTGGTTAAACTGTCGAACGGAAAATTCTATTATTTGATGAGTAGCAGGAGAGCCAACATTAACAGACGAAACAAGATTTACTGAAGGTGCGAACAGTGTAATGTGCCGTCACGTTAAAACAGCTCTGTTACGGCACAAAGTGCTATGTAGAGGATGTGTTCACAGTCATTCAAAAACACTGAATGTAGTGTATCTTTGTGCGGGGGGAGGGGGGCGATAAATTTTAAACTTCCTGCAGTTCTCTCTTTTAAACAAGCACCCCTTCGTTTAATGCTTTATTTTTGCTAACTTTCTATCTCTAAAACTTTATCACGTAGTTTCCATGACCATTTTACTTTCTTTAATACATTACCTCATACGTTTAGGTGTTCTCAATGGTTTTCGACCAAGCTGTTATGTATATATACATGTATATATATATATATATATATATATATATATATATGTGTGTGTGTGTGTGTGTGTGTGTGTCAATTGTCTCATACAAGCTACATGCCCGTCCACCTTCATCTCTCAAAAACACTTTGTGATTATTATAAATTATGCTGATCCTCATTACGTACTTTTCCCATAGGCCCAAACACTAACACTTGTCTTCACTCTGTCCTGTCACTTATTGTGTGCTCGTGTAATCTCTTACTGTGTACAGCCTCTTTTAAGATATCAGACGACAGCTAGTAAGACGGAATTGCGGTAAGGAACTACACTCGTCGCGAAAGGTGTAAGTTTCTGCAGTCTATGGTGGACTTGTCTAGAGAACACTTCAATTGCAAAGTTACGGATGGCATTGCGGGGGGCATGCCTTATCCACTGTACCTAACAGTAACTGCCAGTATATTCGTCGTTGTGGTAATGGTAAAGTGTACAATATAAATTTCTGTAAGTTCCGGTATGTTAACATTCATCATCTGACAGCCGTAAGTAATAGCATTCAACTGAACTGGCAACACAAACGAGCGCCATAAACAAAATTGCACAGTTCGGTGGCTCCACCTCTTGAGTTAAACAAATGTTTTTAAAATCGTTTCTGGACTAAATTGGCTTTCATCTATAAAATAACAGCCTTGGTGATTAATTTGTAAAGTCACTTATAAAAGCGGGCTAAGAAGGTATAAGACGATAAAGCCTAGATCTGACAATAAGAAAAGCGACAGTAAGATCACCAGGAAATTTGTCATTTTTATTGCAACTAAAGTCAAGAAAGGTATACAATGTCGGGATATTAGGAATCCGCTCATCTGTTTTTCATGTGTTATTGAAAGACGTTATCACTACTAATATCAGACAGCGTCGATGATGACTGGATGAATGAGACAGTGAGTGTTTACGCAGCACTGATGGAAAGAAACGACGGCGAAACGACAATACTTTGTGGAAAACGTTTCGCAGTACCACTCTGTCCACCAGAGATCCCACACGGAATCTGATGGGAACGAAACCAGTGAGATTTCTGTTTATACCACCAGAAAGCCCGGTGAACCGAGAACAAGAAACTCTTAAGGTTATAAAAGTATTTTTCAATAACAACCACAGAACTATTAAGAATACATTTACTATACGCGTGTACCATATTTTGCGCATCAAAACAAATTTAGTTAAAAATACCTAAACACACCTCAGAACATCGGACTCTGACCGTTACGAATAAAAATAGAAAAAAAGTCAGTCGCATCGCAGTATTACAGTTTATCGTCATCGCTAGGAAATATTTAAAAGTACCTTAGTCACACAAATAGTATTGTGGAAAAGAATATGAAACCACTAGAAACAAATGTTTTGTTAATTAGAATCAGGCCTCATGCATCGATGACTTATATCCACCAAACCACATCGTAACCACTGGAACCCATCGCTCTGATGTCACCGGTAAATGTAAGTGTGTGATATCACGAGAAGTACAAAGGGTGTTATATTTTATTTTCTTTCTTGTATAAATCCTTCATACCCAGCTTGATGATGGTCTTTTGAGACTGAAACATATAGTTTTGTACTCCATATACAGTTTTGTTGACGGCATTTCGTGTGATTGTCTTTGGTTGTATAAACACAACGAGACGTCTCCTGTTAGGTCGGTTTGTTGGCTAACTATAGCTGAAGACTAAAATCTTCTGTGATGTGACGCTGTGTTGCTGGGCTAGTGGTTCCCGACGATTCGAAGGCTTGTCACCATCTTCAAGTGTCAGCAGTCATATAAAGGCGACACGATCTTTCGAAACGTCGGGAATGGTAAATCTTCACATCCCAGATGGCCTGAATCCTCAGAAATAAGGCTGTGATAAGCTGAAATCTCGCACGTCTAGACACATACCACAGTTTACTTGTCCTTCACACTTGTGCCCCTCCAGAAGCTTTGTTATCTATGACATTTATTTACGAACTACAAGGGACGTTATGACATTTCTTTGCATGAAATGTGCACCGAATTAACAGCAGGTCAATGCACCTTTATCATATTCATGTCAACTCGTATTAGCTTATACTTACGTACACACACACACACACACACATGCACGCATACTTGCGCACGCACATTTACGACAGTGCGCAGCATTACTAAAGAAACACGTAAATACACAGAGCATTATATTGGAGTAAAATTTATTTACTTCGCGAAAGTTTGTAAAACATTAAGTTAGCTTATGTAGCCTCACTTCTGAAAAAAATGCATGCTTGCGTAATTAATGGCTTCTTATGACCATCCCTCCACCTCGTAACATATAACCTCGCTCCAGACCGTCTCTAGGGCCAACTATATCTCCCTTCCAATGCGTACGGAGAAGTATTTACTTATAGATAAAGCGGCCCTTGCTCGAATACGACCTCCTCCATTTAGTACCAATATAAGAATGCTTGGAACTGGTACTGCACTTCCATTTTTTCCACTTTACCCTTCATATTACGGTGCTTAAGTAACAAGGGATAATTTTAGTTTCGCTTTCACAATATTTGCATGATTGTGACGCCATAACCTGTACGAATGACCTTACAGCTTTGTATAAATGTGACCTCGTAACGCTGTTTTTAATGTGACATACTACTGTATGAATGCGGCCTTATATCATGTATGAACGTGACTTTTTACCTCTCCAAAATGTGGCCTTACGCCGCTGTATGAATGTGATCTTCTACCGCCGTATGGATGTGACATTATACCGCTAAATGTGACCTTATGCCGCTGTATGAAAGCGACCTTCTACCGACCTATGAATGTGACATTATACTGCCGTATGAATGTGACTTTACCGCCGGATAAATGTGACTTATACCGCTGGATGAATGTGACTTTATACCGACATACTAATCGTACCTTATACCACCGTATGAATGTGGCCTTATATCGGCGGATGAATGTGAACTTATAACGCTGCTTCTTCGACGGAGCAACAGTTTCAGACATTCCTCTACCATGATATCCTCATACGCCTCCGTCACATGAAATTAGGTACGGGCAGTAAGTAAATAGCAAACAACGGTCTTCGTAAAAGGACACATTCAGCAAACGTGAATTCCATACTCATTTTTGGACGATGCTTCAATGCTACGCCCTCTTGTAACAGAACACTTCTCTTTTGCTAAAGGTAAAATCCAAATGATCGATCGATATCTAACAGAAGGTCCCAGGTACGATTAAATATTTACAGCGAAAATTAAACTGAATTTTGTTTGAACATTTAGTCCGTACCGCGCAGTAAACATATGGCGTCCCGGCTATAAAAACTAGTCAGAGACATAACTGTGTTTGTTCTGAGATCCACTTAAATCACATAAATACACTCTGTGAGCAGAACGTAGGATTGTTAAACGTTAAACTTGATTTACATACAGTAATCACTGGGCTTTACAGGGTGAATAATACTTCAAGCTAATTTTTCCACCTATCTCTGCTAGATTTGAAGCCGGTGCACCCCAATAAGAGTTTAAAATCGTCTCGGTGAAATACGTTTTACAGCAGTTCTAACTCTGCGAAACAAGACGAATGTAAAGGTAACAAAATAGCTTAAACGCTGTAAATTTGAGTTCAGAGTACGAAGTTACACGAGTGTACAATTTTACCGTAACTCCTTAAATTATAGTGCGACGAAAGAGCACAAGGTACCTTCAAAGCACAAGAGTGACATTTCTCACAATAAAGAAAGGGCTAGTAAGTTACACAATGAGCAGTATACGTGGTGTGGCTATAAAATAACCGGACTGATGTTAGAACATTTTTTATTCAAAAAATTACACAACAGAAATGTTGTCACCCTCAATGTACTCCCCTCCCCAATCCCTACACCGCTCCATGCGAATCTTCCACTGTTGGAAGCAATGCTGCAGGTCGTCTTCTGATAGCTTATTCATGAGCTCCGTCGCTTTTGCTTTCGCTGCTTCTACGGTCTCGAATCTGGTTTGTTTTAACGCAGACTTGATATTTGGAAATAAAAAAAAGTCCCACGGGGCTAGGTCAGGTGAGTACGGTGGATGTTCCGACACAGTGATCTTGTGCTTCGCCAAAAACGTCTTGACAGACAGGACGTTGTGTGCCAGCGCGTTGTCTTGGTGAAGCATCCATGAGCCGTTCTTCCACATTTCAGGTCTTCTTCTTATTCTTCTTCTTCTTCTTCTTCTTCTTCTTCTTCTCACCCTTTCACGAAGGTTTGTCAAAACCTCCTTGTAGTAGACCTGGTTAACGGTCTGACCTTCACGTACTCAATCCTTGGTGAATCGGGGCTCTTCCAGTGCATGGATTGGCGCTTACTGTCTGGGTCGTATTGAAAAAAAAACATGATTCATCACAATTTATTACTTTCTGTAAAACGTTTTGGTCGTTTTCAGTGTTTTGAAGAATGTCAGCAAAAACGTTCATTCGAATTTCCTTTTATTCAGAGTGAGGAGTCTCGACACCATCTTCGAACACAATTTTTTCATGTTTAAATTGTTATGTAAAATCTGTCGAACAGTTTCCTTGTCAATGTTAATTAACTCAGCAACTGCTCGAATGTTCAGGCGACGATTTTGTCGAAATTTTCACCGACTTTTTCCATGTTAGCGTCTGTTTTTGATGTGCTGGGACGACCGGGGCACTGATCGTCTCCGATCTCTTCCCTTCCCTCTTTAAGCCTTTTAAACCTCTCGAAAACTTGAGTACGAGATAGACAGTCATCACCA
>Ga0131853_10005238_pt1 | contig 23387 bp, 14 predicted proteins | sample TergutLab28metaG_FD_92764 | JGI IMG/M metagenome (GOLD analysis project Ga0131853, IMG submission 92764) | Labiotermes labralis P1 segment gut microbial communities from Petit-Saut dam, French Guiana - Lab288 P1 (version 2) (version 2) | ecosystem: Host-associated > Arthropoda: Insects >...
TATTATACCAACTACTGCACATATATAAAATTTATAAAATTTACACATTAAAACATTAAAAACGTTCCGACATGTTTCGGTCCTAGGACCATCATCAGGGAGCCATATCGTCCTTGCTAAAGTCACACTATAAAAAGTCACGTTAATTTCGCTGTACCAGTTGGGTATTGTGGCAGTATGCCGTGTTGTGTAATGTTATGTTGCGAAGAGTGCCCTGCTATGGATGTGCATTCTGTGCTTCGTTGCACAACGAAGCACAGAATATACATGACTTTAGCAAGGACGATATAGCTCCCTGATGATGGTCCTAGGACTGAAACATGTCGGAGCGTTTTTAATGTTTTAATATGTAAATTTTATAAATTTTATATATGTGCAGTAGTTGGTATAATAATTGAGTTGATGAAAACCATTTCGGCTGTTCTGCATTTATTTCCTACAAATCCCCATGTAGTTGGACGAATGACGATATATCAGTAGCGCTTGGCAAAATTATTAAAAAATCTGGAGAATGGTTTATAAAAAGTAAGCATAAATCCGGAATGGCTTATCACCTGGATTGTAATTCAGTTCTCACGTGGTCATCTGTCCAGGAAACGTCTGCAGAGGAAAGTTGTTTGACCAGCGCATGAAGCAAGCTGAGCTGCTCGATATCAATGTGTCCTTTTCTGGCGCTGCTTCAAAGAGGGGTCGGCTTTATCTGTTAAATGTCGCGCATCGCTTGTCCCGTGATGGCTAATATATACGTTTGGCCTCGCACTGTCCTTCCCACCATCCCCCCCCCCCCCCTTTCTTTCCTTTACACCACCATCTTTTTTTTTTCTCCCTGAGTGACTTTTGTCATTTATTTCCCTGACCTCGTCATAATTCTCTTCCCAGCATCTGCCTCTTCCTCTCATCACACTCTCTCCATCCTTTCTTCCCCTTGCCACCAGTAATTGTCTCAACATCTCCACGTCGCACTGCAAATTTTCTTCCGCCTTTCCTTCTGTTTCCTTTTAATTGTCTCTCGTCACTAATTCTATGATCTTTCCTTCCTACTCCATTTCTTACTCTCCTGCAATAATGTTCAGTTTCATCAAGTTTTATCTTCTGTAGTGTTATATGAAGCACTTGATTCGTTCATTTATAATTTCTGTCTTTTCTTTCAGAATTTTCGTTCAGTTATACTGAGGTCACGCGAGGAAGTCCCATGGATGATTGCGTTGACAGCACTCAGGGGTTCCCTCATAATTACTATTGAATTTCTCTACAGCACCCTCTGGTCTATGTAACCCAGCCCATACGGCTTATCGCTAACGAAGAATTGAAGTCATTATCGTCAAGAATATTTGTGTGAACTGAATGATTATGCGATTGGAGGCTGCTATAGGAAGGAGCGCAGAATGGGGAAGCGTAACACCTCGTGGTAAACGGGCTAGAGTTCTATCCATGAGACTATTTTCCGTGTCCTCAGAATGACCTATCTTGTTGTAGCGTAGTTCTGTTCCAAAAATTCCTTGGGACAACATAAAATATCCGATATTTTCTAAGTTGCTTAGATCTAGAAGTGCTGGCTTTGAGAACTACACCGATACTGTACACGAACTTTGCATGAAATAGACAGTATTTGTGCTACTGGCGTTGAGATCGTAACCGTCTTACCTGAAAATAATTGTTAAGTCTAAGGTTGGACTTCTTGAAGATTAAAATTTATTCAAATAATATTTGTAGTTAAATTACTGTTAGCTTTCACGGTGATTCGTGGGTAATGTTGGTCATATTTTGGGGTTTATGCATAGTGTTGTAGTAGGCTGTGTTTTGGAAAACCTTTATGCCTCTATCTTCAGGGTATTCATGATATACAGGTGGAAATTCCCTTCCCCTCGACCCCACTGAAAGGTAAGAGAGGGCCCACAGCATGGTATCTGGCACTAGGAGCGATACACACGGAATGTGATGAAGACCACTTTTGAGGCGGGGGGGAAGCTCTAATTTAGTGACAATACCCTACTCGATTCGATCCTTCGAATGGAGGCAGGACATTCTTCCGAAACGTCGGGAAGACTTGGCACTACGGCGAGGTGCAAAAACACAAAACATAAATATTAACAACATATTTGTGACCTCACAATTAACACTTCGAGCCTTCGTTACATAAACCTGTCGGTTAAATATTAGGAAGGTAATCGCCGTTGTGCTGGGAATCACACCGAACTCATTAATACACCATGACGGCAGTAAGTAAAGATTTTAATTTTTAAGAATGCGGTACCTATATTAAATTCTTGCCTTCAAGGTTTAATTCAGTGTCTTTATGGGGTATGACGTCATGTATATTGTAAAGAGTTTCCACCTCCTTCGCCTTGTGTTCCTCCTTACAAATTTCGCGTTCTAAGGGTCACTATCTGTCGTAGACACTGCATTGCCTGACCTTTCATATCTTTAACAGTTTACCCCCTCACTGCCTACACATCTACCTTGCAGATAAAGGCAAATATTTCTTTCCTACAAAATGCTCGTGTTTGTCTACCAAACCAGACGACATAACATTATTATTGATATTAACCACCGTGAGAACGTTGTACCTCACAGATAGAGAGGTTAATGGCATTCTGTTACGTAAAAAAGGTAAAGAAATCTCATTACAGGCCTGGAAAGGGCTTGCGGGTTCCAGGAGGTTACGGCTCCCAGATATCAAGACAATCGGCACATATAGGTGGTAAGGTTGTCAGCCCTACGCACCGGCCGCCTTTACGCCACAGGAAATATTCCTGGTACACATTTCTGTTAGAGGCTGAGTCAACCCCAGGGCCATAGTGCGGCCGGAAGGTTTATGACAATAAAAAATTCCAATGATACCATTGGGAATCGAACCCGCGAGCTTCCGGCTTGTAGCGCAGTGCCTCAACCAACTGCGCCACCGCGTGCCCATTCTATGACGTAAAGTGTATTTATACAGGGTGTGTCTGTCTGTCTGTCTCGCTTGACTGATAAGCGCCAACCCAACGCTGTGCCCGACGCTGGCGCCGCGTGTCCTGCAGTCTATGACGGGAGCTAGACAAACGATCGTAGTGTTGATAACCTTTAGAAAGTCTAATAAAAACTGACTGGAGCGTCGGGCCGGCGCTTATCGGTCAAGCAGGAAGAGAAAACATCATATACATTCCATGTTCAGAGTTCGTAGACTCTTGTCATATATAGCGGTTGAGACAAAGGAATTCTGTGTTTACACGCATGCGCAAAAGTGCGAAAAACTACTCTTATCCTTATTATGTCTCTCTTGTCTGTCTTGTCTGTCTGTCCATTTTTCCATCCTTCGTCATAAACAAGTCTGTTCCCACTGGATAAATCATCATGAAATTTGATATTTCAAATTTTTCGAAAATATGCTCAGATAATCCAAAGTTTTATTAAAATCGGACAAAAATAATGGGTACTTTACACGAAGACCGAAATAAATTTATTATATTTCTTCATTCTTCTTAGAATGAGAAATGTTTCGTACAGGAATTCTAGAGAAAATCAGAACACACTTTTTATATTCAGTAACCCTTTTCCCTCAAATCGTGTCGTTTATGAGATAATATAAAAAAAAACCCCGGGTATAACCATACAGGCCACAGACGACAATACAAGGTTATTCATAAGTCCGTGAAACATTTTAAAAATTCGCAACAAATAAACTACTCAACGGATCATGGTAGTTCTTACGCCGATAGAGAGAGAAACTCCCCAAGTTTTTTTTACATATTTCACAGATGCTCAATGTGTCCACATTTGGTAATACGGCAGACATCTATGCGATAGTCCATCTCGTTCCACACGCGTGTCAGCATATCACGGTCGACCAGGGCCACAGCAGCGGTGATACGGTTGCGAAAATCTGAAGATTAGCGGGGGGTGGAGGCACAAAGACAGTGTCCTTCACAAACCAACAGAAGAAAAAGTCGCACGGGGTTAAATTCGGGGACCGGAGTGGCCACTGCATTAACGTGTCATCATCTTTTCCTGTGCGTCCTGTCCACCTTTGTGGCAAGTTTCGATTGAGATACCCTCGCACGTCTTTGTAGTGAGCCGGAGAGCCGTCTTGTTAAAAGATTTAAACATTACTTTCTTCATTCAACTGTGGCATCAGCCAGTTTTCTAACATGTTTCACGGACTTATGAATAACCCTGTATAATATGACGCAGGGAACATGAGCTTTACTGGCGGATAATTATGACAAACACACCGACACCAACTCAAACTAATACTGAATTGCTCTTACTTTTCCACAGTAACAACGGTTACGCGAACGTGCCTCAATGTTACGTTACACGTACGGTGCATGTCTTGTTCTACACGCTTGTATGAAACATAGCTTCTGTTTTATCCGCGATTTATTTAGGAATGCTGTCAATAGTGTACTGTAAAACATTTAGTATTGAGACAGTGAGTAATAAATTGGAAATGTCTGGAAGAAACCATGTGTCACAGATTTTAGGGTGCTTTAACAATCTGTACACGAGGGACATGAAAAGCTTACGAGGATAATTTGTACACATACGAAGAATCGAAAATATTATTTCCAGAATACTGTTCAGAAACTTTGTGGCATTAGTCATCTTGCTCAAGAGCTACAGTTCTACCAGCTAATAATTTCTTCATTGCATTACCATCGATGTGCTGGCTGCTTGCTGAAGATCAATGATACTGCTCGTGGTCCGTTGAACTCTGCCCTGAACAGGCTGATACGTGGGTCATTTCAAAAGTTCTGCACACTGTGCGTTTTCTCTTTAAAAATGAATTTATTTTACAAAATACATTTACAAGCCTTCAATGTAATCTCCATTGTGCTTTATCACAGCGGCCCAGCGTTTGGGCAAATCTTGTATTCCTCTCAGGATGCCTTCGTTGTTGATGCGGCTGATTACTCGGGTCACCTCATTAGACACCTCCTCAATGCTTCTGAAGCTTTTCCCACGGAGTGGTTTCTTAAATTTCGGGAACAAGTCAAAGTCTGGTGGGCTAATATCAGGACTGTACGGCGGGTGGGGAAGCACTTGCCATCCATACTTTTCCAAAATTTCCGATACTGCACCTGAGGCATGAGGCCGCGCGTTATCGTACAAAATGAGAACACCGGCTGAGAAAATGGTGGACTTATTTTTGACGAATCTTTGGAAGCAAAACATCTTGCAGAATCTTTCTGTAGTATGCCGCTGTTACACTGGATCCCGGAGGCACTCGGTCTGTTGCTATCACCCCATTCTTGTCATAAGCCATAAACATCATGAGCTTAACTTTCGATTGTTGGCGGCGACATATTTTCGGGAGAGGATAATTTGCATGCTTCCACTGAGAGGACTGAGATTTCAGTTGTGGTTCAAAATCTCGTATCCATGTTTCATCTATGGCAGCAATTCTGTTCAAAAACAGCTCACCTTCTGCCTCGTAGCGCCGCAGCAGTTATTCTGCGACCCTATTGCGAGCTGCTTTCTGTTCCTGGCTCAGCTGATGCGGAACCCACATTGCAGCGACTTTTCAGTTCTGCAATGTTTGAGTTACAATTCTGAAAACAGAAGCGGTTTACGTGTTTGCTTCATGCGCAATTTCTTCACATGATCTGCGTCGATCTTCTTCCAACAGGGTGCTGACGATAACCATGGACGTGTCGTCCGTTGCTGTTACTTGCAGCCCGCTTCTTGGGTCGTCTCGGATGCTTACCCGACCTTCACGGAAACTAGATGCCCACCGTGTCACCATGTTACGATCCACTACACTATCCCCGCAAACTTCATTTAAAGCATTATGAATTTCCGTTGAGTTTTTCCTTGCAAAGTTTCAATTTTAATGTATAATCGCTGGTCACTGCGCGAGATCTGACTCCAGTCAGTTTCTTCTTCCATTTCAAGGCTCCGGTTTGCAGAATAGGGACCACGTAGCCTGCCAATAAGCACACAGTGCTCTTTACTGAAGTCTGGCTCACAACTGCCGCGAAAATCAGAACTACTGCATCATCCTACAGGCCGGGCAAGCGCTGTGTGCAGAACTTTTGAAATGATCTACGTAATGTAATAAAGATTAAGAAGTTAGGCAACGTATGTATAAACAAAATATTGTAGTGCATTCGCCTAACCACTGTTACAGTGGTGAAGCAATAAGTATTACATATTCATAGTGTGTGTCTCTAGCCTTACTTATCAGCATGCAAGGCGCCTGCGCCAAATTATATTCTCATCTGTTGCCTGTCCGGCTCTATCATTTGTTTGTTCACATTATCTCATTAACGGCACGATCTTCGGCGGGGGGAGTTATTTTTACAATATTTGTCTGACACATTCCATTCTAAGAAGAAATGACTGAGACTTCCCTATACATGTACATTTATGTAAAATACCAAATATTGTCAGATTTTAATTAAACTTGAATTTTCTTGGCATATTTTCGATGAATACTCAAGTATAAAATTTCATGAAAATCCGTCTTGTAGGAGCACAGGTGTTCCATGCAGACGGACAGACACACAGAAGAACGAAGACAGACAGGCAGACAGACAGTCATGACGAAGCTATGTGTATTTTTTATTTTTAAAGAGGAAGCTGCTTTATATAATAGCAGATATTTAAGTTTGGATCAAGAGCTTTGGATATTAATATAAACAAATAAGATATTCAAGTTGTACTTTGGAGAAAAGATACTTTATCTCGTTACGAGCACATAAAATTAACTGTGTGCAGGGGAACAATCGTTCTTTACTCTGAGTATCTTACAAAGGCAAAAATGAATCGTGTTTCGGGGTGCAAAATTCTAAATTTTACTACAAGTAATATACAGAGTGCGTATAAATTATCGGAGGATTTTTGCAAAACCATATTTTCACAAATACTGAACAGAAATACACGATGTTACTGCAATTTGAAAGAGGAATGTTTGCAGTTTCATAGCGACCTAAATGAGCACCTACCAGGTCGATGGGTTGGTCGTGCAACGGACACAGACAACACCTGCACCTGGCCACCCCGTTCACCACACCTGACAGTGTGTGATTTCTTCCTGTGTGGTTTCGTCAAGGACAATGTTTACGTCCCACCACTTCCAAAGACACTACCAGAATTGCGAGAGCGCATCAACACCGCAGTCGGGAACGTCACACAAGACAGGCTTGAGAGGGTTTGGCGGGAATGGGAGTATCGCCTGGACATCTGCCGTGTCACACGAGGGGCGCACATCGAACGCATTTAAGGTTACTATGAAACTGCAAACATTCCTCTTTCAAATGGTAGCAACGTCATGTATTTCTGTTCAGCATTTGTGAAAATATGGTTTTGCAAAATCCTCCGATAATTTGTAGAGCGAATATCTACAATAATTAGACAAAATTCAGGACTGAATTTCCAACGTCAAAACAAGAAAAAAGTTCATTTAATATATTTCCGCAAACACTTAGCTTTCGATGTACAGCCCGATAACCTGTTGAATTCAATCCTTTACATTTTTGTCTGTGGCGACACTTAAAATCCTACCGTATTCAGCTCCAATTTAAAATGAAGAGATATATTACCACTGCATTTTTGAAGTCTGTCAAACCATTTTCATTGGCTCCGGGACCTTTGAAACAGTGCGACGTTCCATTGTCGGATGTCTCCATGCTTTTATTGATTCGATGCTGGACACTTTGAATGCTCGTTGTAGACTGTGGCTTGATAAACAATAATACTTCAACAGCTATTATATTTGAGACGTGTATTATACATGTACTGTGTCTATTGTAAGTAAAATTTTATATAATTAAGGTATTATTTGGAATATAATTTTCAGTTAAACTTAAAAACCACTCATTGCCGTACGTTTGTTTATATAGATTTTTTTTGGTTTTAATGTGAGGAATTCACTCTTGAAGAATTTCCAAAAATTTTCGGTACATCCTGTATAATATATTAACCTCCAAGGGTTAAGTACAGAATGAACTGCTCCAGTAGTAGGTCATAGAGTTTGAAAATGACACAGTGACCTTGTTAAGAGCAGCAGGGCTCAGGGGACAGAAGACACTGCACGGCTTCCCTTTCTCCCTCTTTACCGACCGTTACACTGAACACCTTGGAGACCACCACAAGCAATTAATTTTATGGTTTTAATTTACTATTTTTCGCTACATTAAATTTCAGATTTCGGGCTTAAAAATAATTAATAGAACTGAGACATTTATTTTACTAGTCGCTTTAAAGAATGGCCTCTTCCTGCATTAAGTCTCTGTTGATGGGTTTATATAGAGGGCCAGTGAACTGCATGGGAAGAATTCTTCTGCAAAAGGCGGTAATTCTTCAGCTGATCGAAACTTCCCCAAATATTAAGCAACCCGAAAGCTTATTTTTGCGTTCATACGAGACTGACAGATGAATCCAGTTCAAACGCTTCCTCCTTTTTTCTTTAGGCCATTTTTACTACTAATAACACACCTAACTAATTTTTCGACTCCTCCATGTGTGACATATACCCCTCCAATCAATTCCACTTGATTTTATTTTCCTAATAATCCTATCTAAATAAGTACCCACATAATCTGAAAATCAATCTCATAAATAAAGAACAATATTTGCGAACTGGATTCTATTATGCCATGGATAATGCAGTCAAACCTCGATAAGGCGCCACTGTTGGTTCGCCGCCATTTTTTGCTGTGTTTTGAGTGTACGGTAAAGCTAAACAGGGTGTAGACGGGAATTATTGTTCACAGAGTTTGAAGCGACGGTAGCGCTATATCGGGCGGGGAAGCGGGGTGGGTGGCGGCGCTCTACCGGTAGTTCACTGCACTCGTCATTGATTGTCTTGACCTTTCATAAGATTTATAACTTATTAACAATTACGTGACATGAAATTCATGCGATATATGAAATTTGAAATCTTGTTTGGTGAATGGGAAATGCAATACACGGAAAGTAAATACTTTTCAGTCTTAGGTATTTAGGTTAAAGCATTCTTGACTGTCACAAATAAGACGTAAGTGAGGCGAAGAAGTGTCATATTAATATTTCATGTTTGGAGGTCACATAATGTTACTGTTTGCGTTTCATATACACTGTTAGCAGCGACCCTCATACACTGCGGTGTAATTTCTTGCCTATCTCATCGGTCACCCTCCCACTTCCTCTCCTTCGTCTCTTTCGTCTTCTCCACCTTCATTCCTAACACTTTCCCGTGTTACCCTAAAGCAGTTAATTTAAATCGCTATCTTCACAGAGTTATCACACGTGTAATTACCTAAACACTACACTCTTCCTTGTGAATGTCGTACAAGCGGTTCATCATACACGCATGTTCAATCGTGAGCCACCTATTGTGCTCGTATATATATATATATATATATACACACACACACACACACACACACACACACACACACACACACACACACACACATTGCGCTATGGAACCGTGATTTATGCTATATTGTTCTCCTGTGCAGTGAGATAATTTACATCCTTATAAAGCATAGTTTGATCTTAAAGAATTAGGAGGAAAGGCGTGTTTTGGATTCAGTGACTCAAAAGAGAGGCAAACTTCGGGTTTCATAAAAGGCTGCACATTCCTTCACTACTTCGGAAACTAACAGCTCTACGTAGTTCTGAACAACACTATATCTTCCATACACATCATATTGAAATCTCATCACATTTGCCTTGTGCAGATACAAAAGCATACTCTGTCTTTTAAACGCGACATTTTATGGTCTAGTACAGGGGTACACAAATGTGCCAGAAATATAAGAGGTATGTCAATATTATGGATGCCAGAAGGGTGACATAAAGCGAGTTCTGTACCGTAAAATAAAAGTTTTAAACACCACGGTACAAAACTTAGTGATCTGTGCGTCCTGTATTTGTGCTCGCTTATTTTAGTAACCTATCCATAGCGTTCACATTAAAGACCTGTCGTAGGAATTTATTTATATACCGTTTGTTTTTGAATTCATTAATTGATTAAACTCTTCATTTTATTAATAAAGTCCGTTTTATTTCTCTTCCCTAGGGAATTGTTAGTTTCTTCTTTCCATATGCGTTGTTCCTCCAGTGTTTTAATATTTTCCCAACACTTCAGTTGTTCTTTTGGTGATAATTTTGCCTTTTCTCATACATAAGTAGGGAATTGAGGGTTGTTTGACCGTGCATCTTCCTCATGAAATAAAGTGAAATGCCGTGGGCACCATCCGCACCGCACACACGAAATACGCAGCGGCCCTCAAGACCACCACCCATCCAAAAACTCGGTGCAGAAAACCATATGTTGCAACTCAACATCTAATGCTGCTGATGATGGGCGTATGTGCCCGAAACATGTCGAGCTAAGAATGCATAAATAAAATTACCTTGTTGCATCAAGTTGGCACTCACTTTAGTTCATAAGTAGGGACATTTAAACTTTAGCACTCTTCATAATCTCTGATAAATTTTCAACTCATAAATTTACTTCAGAAGATTTCCGGTGGTTTCTCTGGTTCGTTTTTATAGAAAGTGTAATTTTTTCTTGATTCTTAATCGTTGCATCAGCTATGACTCTTTCTCTCTCTCTCTCTCTCTCTCTCTGCTAGTCCCACTTCCACTTTGTATGAACGAAACTCCGGCTTCAAATTTCGGCCCAAAAACTGCTTACCGTGCTGAAATTATTCGTGTTTTTCGTAATTTACTTCAAGCAAATGCCAGAATGATATATCGAATCGTACCACAACGACTCAATTTTACTTTCTTGCCAGTTCCTCTTCACCGATCAATCTGTCATTTTGAGCCATGTTATCTGATACGTGATAATGACGGTAATAAATCATAAAGAAATGAGCTTAAAATTAATCTTCATATCTTCTTTTGTTATGAAATGACCTGAAAAAAATAAAACTCGAAGAAAAGTAATAAATTCCCAATCCTCCCTTTCTGAAGGTCCCTGGTCTTCGAATTACTAAACTATCAATTAAACCTTAGCAAAATCTTATGCCATAAACACAGCTGAGTCGCAAAATAAAATATAGGCTTAATCGATATTAATAATTGTAAAAAATTTCTTTCCTGTTTCGGAATTCTCGGAAAAATACACCAGAATCCCAATCTAGAAGCTTATAAATTCTACCAAAAGGCTTCAGAAGACGAGCAGTTTAGCGATGAAACATTACATTCAGCCTTGACGCCTTGCAACTTAGACATAATATCTAAGTTACTTCACAGTCACCCTGTACGCGTGTGTTCCTGCAGAATCAATATATGAGCTTGTTTCATAGCCACGCTGATGACCTTAGTACAGCAGGTGAGCTAAGTTCTTAATTAAGAGGGGTGGAGGAAACAGTCTGACATCTGTGAGATATTAGGTTTTCGGCGAGGAAGGTTCACACTGCGAGCTTCTGGGTTTGGATGCCGTGTACCGTGTAGCTGAATACCAGCATTTCGTAGAAACGCCCTACTTTCGTATCGAGACTGAGTGATGGAGGAGAGTTTTCCTCGGAATCTTTCGTAAGTACATACCAAATTAATATGGAGTTACAGCCGGGCAGGCTACAATAAAATCTTAGTCTGTAAGATCATTCTTGTTATGCGAAATTTGAGATTATCATTGCTGTGACATTAAAGAATCATGTCTTCTGAAATGTTACGCAGTTTCGGTACAAGTTAATAAGCTACTTTTAGGCATAGTGGTTATTATGTGTACCACGAGGTTTAACGTTAAAAACTTCTACATTCTGCCCACAGGGTATATTTGTGTGTTTCGTTTTTTATAAGTATTGGTTTTACGCGCGTGCGCAAAATTACGAAAAGCAACTGTCAGCTTCATCATATTTGTCTGTCTGTCTGTCCGTCCGTGCGTCCTTTCACATGGAAAAACTCGGCTACCACTGAACGGATTTTTAATGAAATTTTGTATTTGAAGATTTTTTTAAGTCTGTCCACAAGATTCAAGTTTCATTAAAATCGGACAAGAATAACGGGTATATTAGATCATTGTACACTCATGATAATATCTCGCTGAATTCCCGTTAGAGCGTGAAATGTTTCAGAGAGAAGTTGTAAATAAAAGCACAAAAAACACACTTTATGTGCAATAAGTTTTTCCCCAAATATCGTGCAACGACCTGTATGTCATTACAATTTGTTTTGTCACGTCTAGGAAGGCCACAAGCAAACGAACATACTTTTATTTCAGTGCAGTGTGTATATGTAACGCACGAAAATAGTGCAAAATAGATGGAATATAATTTCTTTTAAAAACTGGTACTTATAATTGGAACTGTTGTCTGCGAATTGAATTTAATGTTAAATCATTGTTTTGCAACACTGAATATTTTTATATAGTCGACAGTGACATGTGACTGAACAACAACAACAACAAACACAAAATGCCGGTTGTTCGCTGTGTTTTGAAGTTATTACAATATTTCCATGGTTATTTATGAGTAAGGAACCCATTCATTTTCTGTTTTTCTAAATGTTGTTCCCGATGAAAGTTTTCTAATTGTGCTAGATATGCACTAAACACGTGTCATTCGTCTACCACTTGTTAATACGGCATTTCTCAACATCTTTTAATATAAAACACATAAGATTTTAAAATTTGTTTTCTGTTCGGTCAAAAGCCAAAATTACACACAATTAAAAGGACACCGGCAGGATATACGTATACACACATAATGCCACCGACTGTATCACATTCCCTTTTGTCATTTTTCTCTATTAAATATTCAAAGCGCAGAAATTTTTGCGTTTAAAGTCTGTGTGAATTATTTATTTCGCATGGGTATCACAATTAATATATTTTTCTTGTAATGGGAAGAAATGCTTTTATTGTGCGGGATAAAATTAGGATTTTTATTCCGTTAATCATAAATTCATGCTCCGGGTCTTAATTAATTTTTCTGTGACGAATTTCTTCTTGAGTAATTATAGGATCTTACGATAAATGTGTGATTAAAGATTAGTCGCTAAATGTGTTTTTGATGTTTGTGAGACCGTGCATCTTTAGAACAACGATGTAAGCAACCAACAAGATGCAACAATTTTCGTTTATTGATATTTTTAAATCAGCTCTACGAGAGGGGACCCAAAAACAACGAGATTTTTTTTAAAAAACGTGTATTTCTCTGAACATTTTCAAAATTTAATCACCCTCAAAATACTCTCCTTGAGAATAAATACACTTATCCCACCGCCTTTTCCATTGTTCAAAACAGTTCTGGAACTCTTGCAAAGTGATAACCTTCAGTGCCTCCGCCGTTTTCTCCCTCACCTACTCTACACTCTGAAAACGCTTTCCTTTAAGGTCCCTCTTCATTCTTGGAAACAGGAAAAATGTGATGATTTTGGACCAAAAGTCTGGATCAGTTTTCAGTTGATCTTTCATTTCACGGCACACATCCAAACGATTGGCTCTCTGATCCTCCGAGAGCAAGCGAGGAACGAATTTCGCAGCAACTTGTTTCATGTGAAGTTTTTCTGTTAAAATTCGTTGACATGAGCTCCACGAAACTCCAGTCAATGCTTCTAACTCGTCGATTGTTCGACGACGATTAAACATTATCGCATTGCGAATTTTTTGAATGTTTTCGTCGGTTCTACCTGTTGAAGGACGCCCAGATCGCGGTTGGTCTTCAAGGGACATGTCACCACGTTTGAACCGAGAAAACCATTCGTAAACTCTTGCCTGGCTCAAAGCTTCTTCTTTAAAAGCCTCTCGAAGCATTGTGACAGTTTCTGCTGCTGTTTTCCCCAAAAGTAAACAAAACTTGATGCAAACACTTTGTTCTTTTAAGTCTGCCATCGAAAAATCGAAGAAAACAATGACAGAAGCTCAAAAAAAAATCACACAGACCCTGTAGACATTTCCTCCAGGACGCCGCATGGCCAATTGATGCGGAGGGCAGTCACGTACACGCACCAAGCGGGAGCAGACGGAAGTACCGCCTCTCTCCCCTCCATAAAAAATTCTCGTTATTTTTGGGCCCCCCTCCTACATGTTTCGGGCGACAAGGTTGTCACCGGTCGGCAGCAATATCGGTGCGTTGTACCAAAAGCTGTATATACAGTCAAAACGTGCTCCTGACGATGGGCGAGTTTGTCACCTGAAACATGTAGAGCTGATTTAAAAAGATCAATAAACGGAATTTGTTGCATCTTGTTAGTTGCTTACATCGTCGCGCTAAAAGCGTGTTATAAAAAACTGTAAGTTATGCCGTCCACAACTTTCAACTTCGTTACCGACAGGCATAATTGATTTACTCCAAAATTTTTAAGAAAAATTTTAAAACTAGACTTAATTCACTGTTGCATTGAGCATACTGTGTTGTCGCTGGTGAGTTTTTTTTTAGAGTAACGTACAAATAGAGGACTGGTGCTCTATTTCTCTCGCCATTTCATTCCTGATTTCCTTCTCGGTTGGGTGGTTTGAATATTCACCTATGTTGTACATTTAGCTCAAAAATAAATGCGCGACTCCTCTTTCTAACTTTGTGTTACACATTTCATGAATCAGTACTTTTATTCTTAAAAACGAGAATGTTTTATGTTCCATAGACACACACACACACACACACACACACACACATATATATATATATATATATAATACCTACTAAAAACCGGTGTTACGGTTTCATTTGAACATAAAATAAATAGCATAATCAGTTACAAAAGCAGAATTTGTTCCGCTTACCCCTGGTGTATAGACTTTCACGCTCGATTCTTGTGTGGTTGGTTGGGTCGGCAAGCCATCTGTCTGCACAGCAGCTCCACACGCAACGTCACGTGACCAGAAACGAACTGACACATGGCCGTCATAAACGTCGCCATAAAAATGAGATTCAGGAAATTGCATTCCAGTGATTTGTATACGTAAAATTTTTGCCACGAATCGTGTGTGGAACGAGTTATTAACCCTTTCAATACTTTCCTCCCAAAAGCTGATTCACAGTACCTTTTGTTATTCTGAAATGGCATGGACATGCAGTACGGTTAAATTACAGAATAGGTAACCGAGGATATAAGAGGTGGCTTGCTTATTCGTATTCTTTATCAAATGTTTTTTTCACCACAAAATGCTTTCGACGACACGGTCCATGTGACCATGTTGATATGTATGCGGATAGGGTCCAGTTGTGATCACTTTCCAACTTCCATGAAAGGGCCGAGCTCCTTAAGTTAAGCTGTTCTGTGGGTAGTAGAACGTTCATCGCAATATCTATGGTATCAGAAGTCGAAACGATCTGCAGTCTATAGCACGATTGCGAAGAATTGCATATTTTTTATCCCTATCAAAAATAAACACGAATTATTGTTTCGATGCGTTTGGTTCAATCAATTTTCGTATCAATGAAATGTGTGCCGCCAATAGATATCGTACATGTTTCCGAATGCGTGCACAGATATATATGAAATACTTGTTTTATTTTTTTTAAAGAGAACCTGAACCTGAAATAAAGTTTTCTGTGGCCATCAGTAATCAAAGTTTGGAAAAACCAAAGGTTTCGGAGGTCCGCTATGTCCCTAGCTGCAGGTTCACCGCGGTTAGGTCTGCAAGATCTCTGTTTGTGACTCTTAAGTGTAGTGTTTAACGTCTTGCGCAACGTCAGTCATTACTGACGATTACAGCAGTCGGTCGGAATGCAGTTGTAACGTTAACGTATTCGAAACGCAAACGGACGCATGTTAATAAGCAAACGTTAATTTATTATATTTCCAAAATACGGTTAAAATTATCACAGAGTGTCACTGAAATAACGCTAGGACAACGTATCAAGGAGACGAAGTAAAGTAGCAGCTGGGTTCTCTTAATGTTGCATGCCTTTGTCAATATGCATTTTGCATTGGCACAGCTGTACTAGGAACAGAGCCTATCAGAAATCAAAATTTTACTGTCCTGATTGTGGACAGATAACGCGTTCATAACATGCGATAGCATGGCTCAGTTCAATTAAATATCAACCAGGCAGTCCGCCCTTTACAACCTAAATGAGCACTGAGCAGTGTTTAAAGTTTCAATGAAACTTGCGGGCTCTCCCTGCTTAAAGGGCTGCGTGTATGTATATATATATATATATACATACACATATATGATTGTGGGTGTGCGCCTGTTTGCTGTATTATCTTAATCCTCTACATCATGCAATTTATCATAATTATATTTAAAAAATCAGATTCTGCCTCAGAATAAGCACTCACAGCCTTCATTATGTAGACCAACCGGTTAATGCTGTATGGGGAGATAATGTCTGTTGATGATGAGGATCACAGCAAACACAAAAAAACCACCATCGGAACAAAATTCAGAGAATTTAGGGGCGTTCGCATAATTGTGAAAAGCGACTTTTAACCTCGTTATGTCTGTCCGTCCGCATGGAGGAACTCGGCTCCCACTGGACAGATTTTCATAGTATTTGATATTTAAGTATGTTTCGAAATTTTTTCGAGAAAAAATATGTTTCATTATGATATTGTAGGAATAACGGGCACTTAGCATGTATTCCTACGAACATTTATGAAAATATATCGCGGAGTGCTTCATAGAAAGAAAAATATTTCAGACAAACGTAGTAGAGGAAATAAAAAACACGTGTTTTGTATTCTTTAACTTTTTCCCCCCAAGATCATACCTTTGTGACATAATGTGGAAAAATATGGTACAGTCAAACGGGTCACAGATAACAATAAAAATGTGGCCCATGCACTTTGCATACTGGATAACTACGACTATAAGTACACACTCAGAGTATGCAATATTGATTACTTTCACAGGGCAACAATGGTTATGCAAACGCGCATCCATATTACGTTAAACGTATATTGCCTGTCTTGTTTAAACGTCAATGCAGGTGGTACAAGCTGGTATCATGCTGCTCAATCTTTACCGCTGTCCGGTGGAATTTGAGGTTTTGGCTAAAATTCTAAATACCTATTTTCGTAATAGACTGTTAAGTTTATACCACAGAGCATTTAGTTTGAGATTAGGATCCCTTGTTGCATACAGCTAAAGAGTTCATTTTTGTGTGAGCTGTACAATTGCATGCAAAACGTGTTAACTACAATCCGTAAGTTTCAATGCGTTTAGTTATTGTGCATTGACTAATATTAATTCCTGTGTTTACGTTACGTAACACCTGATTCAGCATTAAAGATTTAAACATTTTTCTCGCAATAGGGGTTTTCAAATGATTCTTAAAATAAACAGCAGTTACTACCCTACATACGGTCAACTTATAGGTCGTAGTGATAGAGAGGCACTGCGTTATTTGTAAGGTGCGAAATTTACTTTCAGTTATTATGTAACATATCATGTCAAAATGTTTCAAACTGCTCAATAAATTTCAACGTTCTAATTTACGTTTTGAAAATTACAGGTGCTAAGATCTAGAAGTGAGCAGGTCTCATGCCATTAAATTTCACAGTGTAATCTATGTTTAGTAACACTATGTTTCCCAATTCTATAGCTATACTGGAGGAAGGTACTTGTTCAAGATAACAAACGTCAAATTCCAAAATTCCTAATGCATTATTTTATGTCATTTTGTTGCAGTCTGATTTATAACAATTCCAGCTTACATGTTATATAGCCTTACATTTTATGAAATTCTGTAAGCTGCAATGCTGGTTGCTTGCACGTTAAGTAGCTGCAATCTTCAGTGATTCATTACCTCATTGTGCGAATAAAGACTCGTTGATTACACTCTCCAGTAACTTATGTCTTTGTGAGCTTGGTGAAGGACTTCAGTGGATATTACAGGAGACATAAATTAAAACTTTCTACAGCACCTCTAAATTACAATTAAAGACAATAAAATATAAATTTATGCCACAATTATGTAAGTATAAATATGTGCAAGAAAGCTTATTTCTTTAAAGTTCAATGGTAATTGTGCTTACCACCTGATTTTGTATAGAAACTACTGCGTATTTTAATCACACGATAGATGGATGGACGTAATGTATGTGATGTATGTGTCTAATATATGTACGGTATATATCATGTATGTTTATATATTAGTGTTTGTATGTATGTAGGAATGAATTGTGTGTGTAATGTGTATTTGTTTGTATGTATGTGTGTTTAGTTATGCAGACCATGTATCTGAGTCCACCCTAGTACCATAGTGCGATCGGAAGGATTTTATGTCAATAAAAAATTCCAATGACACCATCTGGGATCGAACCAGCGACCTTCTGATTTGTAGCACAGCACCTTAACCACTGTGCCAGCGTGGTTCCCATGTATGTATGTATGTATGTAAGCTGTGTATGTATGTATATTTATGTCTGTGTGTATGTACGTATGTATGTAAGCTGTGTATGTATGTATGTATGTATGCATGCATGCATGTATGTAAGTTGTGTATGTATGTATGTATGTACATTTATGTCTGTGTGTGTGTGTGTGTGTATGTGTGTGTGTGTGTATGTGTGTGTGTGTGTATGTGTGTGTGTGTGTATGTGTGTGTGTGTGTACAAATGTTTTTATCAGAATACACAACGATTATTTCCTTAAACAGAATTAACACATTTGATTTTTTAATGAAGATAAAATGTGTTTTCTCTAAGAAAGGAAATGCTTTCAATACTACACAAATGCAGTATAGCTTCACACGTTAAAATGTAAGTATGAAGAAGTAAATTAATATGATCAGACGTTCTCCGTGCTTGTCTACAAATTCCCACGCTTTCGAAAGATTCATTAAGTGTCTTAACTAGCTTGTAGGTCTGCATGGGGTAAAACAAACAACGAACAGACTTTCACTGTCTATCCTTATAAGCACAACACAAAATATTTAGCATCTACCCACATAACTAGTTACGAAGTAATTCAGAATTGCCTGCTGGAAGATTTATGACTCTTTCACGAAGCCATTTGTAAATTGGGTTCATATTTTGGAGCGAGGATATTTTTCATACATTGCTGGAGCAATATATTCTATATTAAACTTAACAGATCAAAATTTAATTCATGGATAAATTAAGAACAGATTAAATTCTGGGAATTCTTGCTGAAATTTTGTTAAGAGTTCTCTACTTTCCTGTCTGCTATAAAAGCGCAAAAAAAATTGAAGTATACAAAACTAGACTTGTGCCTGTGTTTTGTGCGAAAGTGAAATTTGGAGTTCTGACAATAGGGAGGTACATAGACCGAGGGGAATTTAATTCAAAATCACATCGTCATAGAAAAACGTATGACAACCCTTCTTCGCTGCCTGTTAATTCCTTGGAAAATCATTAAAGAACTCATTTGAAATTTGTCACTAAACTTTAAAACCTCCGACAATATGCAATGATTTCACCGTAAAGTGAGTCCCCTGATAATGGCCAAAGGACAGAAGCATATACTAATTATTACGTACTAAGGAACGGCATTCATAAAGCGTGCTATGATCTTATCTTACAATTTTCCATTGAATAACGAATTTAGTATAGGGTAAATTCTACGTTCAAAAGAGCCTGAGGTTGCTTGGGAACGGCTTTTCAGATTTAAATTAAAATTTTCAGAAATTCCAATTTGATGCAGAAACCCCTCCTTTCGAATACACTTCGAAAAACAGGATACCCTGATGGATATTTCCGTGGATATGTTTAGTTTCTAGTGACCGAAATAGCTGCCTCAGTAGAAATAAACTTTCGACCTACGGGAAGGTTACCTGCCGTTCTCCCGTCGAGAGGAAGCATTTTTCACTTAGCTACTGCGTGCGGACAGGCTCTGGGACCTACGCAGCTGCGTATGCAGGGAAGGGGCTGGAACTCGGAACTAATTACTCATCTCCATCCATCTCCAAGGTTAAGAATGCGTGGAGCTATGTTCATTTCCTACATCTTCATAGGGTGATGTTTGACTTCATGTATAGTTAAATTCCACTGTACCCTGAAATAAGTTAGATTAACTAACCGTCAATTATTCTTTTCGACTGACCATTTAAAAAATTAGCTCACAGAATTTGTGGTTCTTATGTCGGTGTAGATTCATAAATTATGTCTTCTTGTTTATGGCATCGTGCAATCCGTATGCGAAACAAAAGAATACGTTACTCAGTCACAACATTACATGTTTAGGCAGTAAAAATTTAGTTGAATACTATTTAAGAAAAAATTATTTAAAAAAAGTGTCTATTAATTTTGGCATTTTCCATGGCCTTGAGTGTTTCCAAACCGAAGGTCCTTGTTCCCACAGTGAAGGTGTATGGGAATGGAAGTTTAACTCCACTAATTCTTACCTCGACACTAGGTGGGGGCTTCATGCCCCAATTCTTGTATCTTAGGTGAAACAACATCTATTTATTACCTGCTACATAGGAGGCTGAGTGGACTTCAGAACCGAATTGGCGGCTTTAAACATGAGCTAAGTGCATTGCTCTGGCAGCAAATATTACATCGACTCCTCGGCTGTCCGTCCGCGACCTAGTCACTGCAACTATAATATTAAACCATCTACACTTCGGTCTTCCAGGTTGTATCTTCCTTTGGTGGTTTCCGATCGACACTTTGTAGAAATGCTGTGTTCTGGAGGGCATAAAACTTCCCCTGTCAATCTCACTTTTTGTAATTTTGTCATCCTACTACTGGCTAATGAGGAAAATATTGTGGAAAATTTCTGTGTGTAATTTCCGCAAGAGTCGTACTATTTCCTCCTTCTAAGAAGCCCACTTCTGCTGGCGGTGGGCCATCCACACCAATATCGTCCGTAGCACTGTCCAGGTACAATAAACAAGATGCGCCTAACATCTGACTTTGTAGGACGAAATTAACCAACTCGAATTTCCACGGCGTGTAATATAGAAAACACACTGTACCAAAAAACACTGTACCAAAAAACACTGTACCAGAATTATTGTATTTAAAAGTTCTCCTTCTTTTTAATAAGAGACAAAGTAAATGTTTTGGTAGCCTAAAAATCTTTATTGATCTCTAGTGCCATACGGAAGGAGCGGATCATTATGAATCTCTAGTACCATACGACAGGGACAAATCATTTTTGGGCTATAGTGTCGTACGACAGGGACGCATCATTATTAGTCCCTAGTGCCATACTATAGGAAAGAATCATTGTTGATCTCTAGTACCATACGACAGGGACGAATCATTTTTGTGCTATAGTGCCATACGAAAGGGACGAATCATTATTGGTCCCTAGTGCAATATTATAGGAATGGATCATTGTTGATCTCTAGTGTATACGACAGGGACGAATCATCATTTGTTTCTAGTGCCGTAAGATAGGAAGGAATCACTATCGGCCTCTAGTGCCATACAATAGGAAGGGATAATTATTGATCTCGAGTACATACGACACGGACGAATCATATTTGGTCTCTGGTGCCATGCGATAGGAACGAATCATTATTGACCTCTTGTGCCATTCGATAGGAATGAGTCATTATTGATCTCTGGTGCCATACGACAGGGACGGATCATTATTGGTCCCTAGTGCCATAAGATAGGAACGAATCATTATTGGCCTCTGGTGTCAATCAATAGGAATGAATCATTATTGATCTCTAGCGCCATACGACATGGACGTATCGTTATTTGTCCCTAGTGCCATAAGATAGGGGCGAATTATTATTGATCCCTAGTGCCATACGACAAGGAAGAATCAGATATTGAACAACATAGGCTTTATTTGAAAAATAAGAAACTTTTGACTTCCAAATAGAAATTTAAGAGTATTATTAAAAATATTCTAGTAAAATAATGTGTGGTAAATGAAACCGCTTTTACCGTTCAGTATTTGAACATAACTCACAATGCAGCAAAAGACACAGAGGCTAATATTTTAATATTTGATGGAGTCGCATGTTCTTGGCAAACAGAATATTCTCTGTTTCAGGTAGATGTGTGTCATTAGCTTCAGTTGAAGGATTTCGATCGTTTTGATTCCGTATGTGCGGTTGCAACAAATGCGTGCTTCTGCTCTGTTCATTTAAAATTTCATGACGACAAGTTACACAAAACTGATGAACAGTAGGAATGAGTTACAGATAATATGGTCTGCGATATACTGCGACAAGGTGTCATTTTTTGTTCAGGTTTCGCCAAAGTGTTCCAAAGGACGGAAGAATAAAGACTGTATTTTATAGTGGTCATTGGTCTAATCCATTTAAGAGAATCTAAATTACAGTTTTTGTAGCTTATGTGGTGTTATTGCCCATGTCTAGACTACATGGCATTGATGGTAAATGAATATATCCAAGGAGCAATCAAACATCCATTCTGTTAACTGTCTTACGAAAGATCTGTAGCCTTCTCCAAAACGAGTTCTCCACAGAGCTCGATATAGTGCTTCCGCTTTAAATTTCCAGTATCCTTTCTTTTCCTTTAGGTCATCCAGTAGATGCTTACGTCTTCTTCCTCGTGTACCTGTCACTTCCAAACTTCCCTGTGTCTTTCCTTCAATAACGTGTTCTATAAGGCATTTCTTACGCAAGATATGACACGTCCAGTTATCCTTTTTTGTAGGATATTCGTCTTCCTTTTTGACTCTTTGTAACACTTCTTCATTTCTCACATGATCGATCCAACTGACTGTCTCCATTCTTCTGCAAACATCACATTTCACACTTTCCAGGTATTTGTGATCTACTTTCCGAAGTGTCCAACCGGGAATGTTGGAATAAAATTTGGCAGAGGACTTTCAAAGTCCTCAAATGTATAAACAAATGTAATTAGTTGTAATTACTAGCTTTCCATCATGAAAATTACTCTCGTCAGGTTCGTGTCGCTGTTTCGTTTGGTATCTTTGCACCCACATTTCGGCCGAAAGTAATGATGCCTTTGTCAGATTACAAGAGTGAAGCAAACAGAGCACAGCACAGACTTAACAAAATTCCACTACGCTCCGCTTCTTTTGATTCTCTGTCCTGAAGACGGAGGCAATATGTTCTTACGAAACATTGTTACATTGCTGTTATCTGCACGAATTCACATCGCAAAATATATTAATCTTCACAGTCACCGCCTTTAGAACTTGAAATACAGCTTGCCTTCTCATAAAAGGACATCATTCAAAACTTTGCTTGATACGAGAAATCCACGGAATATTATAATATTCCCAACCACAATCGCTCACCTTTCGCTCAGTCACGGTGACTCCAAATACTAATTAACATTTCGAACTGTTCAGCCAAGACTCTTAAGGCTGGGTCTCCCAGAAATATTTGCTTTATATTTTGGTGGATAATTGTTTAAATTTCAATGGGAAAACTACGTCATTCTACAGGGCAGAAAGCCAACTACTTACTTACTTACTTACTCCATGTTGCAGAGTCCTTCTTGAGAAGCTAACTGGTTTGCGGCTAGTTAAGAAATTCCCCGCATTTTATGGAACCCGAAGGTTCATTACCGCACTCACAAGCGTCCGCCACCTATCCCTATCCTGGGCCAACCCAATCCAGTCCACATACCCACATCCCACCTCCTGGAGA
>Ga0131853_10005240_pt1 | contig 23382 bp, 20 predicted proteins | sample TergutLab28metaG_FD_92764 | JGI IMG/M metagenome (GOLD analysis project Ga0131853, IMG submission 92764) | Labiotermes labralis P1 segment gut microbial communities from Petit-Saut dam, French Guiana - Lab288 P1 (version 2) (version 2) | ecosystem: Host-associated > Arthropoda: Insects >...
GTTTTGCGCCACTCTTCGTTAAAAATTCTTGAAATACGTTCAGTATTTCTGCAAATTTTTGCCTCGATTGACACAAAACCTGCTGAAAATCTGTGCATTCCCGATAGTGGGAACACGCCCTAGTACATATCATCGACTGAAAGCTCCGTAACAGCACCTGCTGTGCTAGTCGAGCTTGCAGTCACTTTCAACATATTATCTTGACTTATATTAAATATAACCTTTACTCGCTCTGCTCCTTTTTGGTTCTGGGGTATGCCTCTAAGAGATGTTCCACCCAGACGTTTCATACCTTCTTCGTTTACTGTTGCAGGCAAAATGCCTTCAGATGCAATTGCATTTTCATAAACGACAATTGCCATACTTGTAGCATCGTCAAGGTTAGTCATCAGAAGTTCGTCAGCTTCTACAGTAAGACCACCTGGGGGTATATCCATGCCGCGGCGAACAACTTCCAGAAATCGCCGCCCTGATATTTCAAGTCCAAGCGGGTGAACAGTCCGTTCGTTAACTGAAAGTCTTTTTTCAGACGGAGAAGTTATCATGTTGCAGTAGTAAGCAGCCCCTTGTGAAATGCTAAGCGCAGGGCTTATACGAGATCTAAACGGTGCTTTACCAAACTTCTCTTCAATTTTATCGCTTATAAGCGTAATGGAAGAGCTTCCTCCCACTAAAAATATTTCATCAATCTGTTCCGCTGTAACTCCTGCCGCTTTCATACAGCTATCCATACAGCCAAATGTAATATCTATAATGTCGTTAACGCTTTTTCCCTTAAATTTTTCGAAAATTTCAAGTGAATCATCAAGTTGATTAACCCGTTTATGATTATAAAAATCATCACAGGTTATTTCCATATTTATATTAACAATTTTAGGCTCTTGTATAAACGGTGCAAGTATAATTTTTGTGCTTTTTGATTTTGAAAGACGCTCTTTTGCTTGATTCGAAGCTTGTAATAACCTTATTAATGCAATTTGTTTGCTGCGAACCGAAACGCCGTCATCTGTATCAAGGTCAAACAGGTCAATAACCCCGTCCGTAATTTGCCTAAACTGCTCGTACACCATGTCCATTATAATCTTGTCAATATCATTCCCTCCAAGATCATTATCTCCATAGGTGCTTAAAATAGTAATGCTCGGTTCTTCAGTACCAGGCGAACAAACTTCAAGTATACAAGCATCAAATGTGCCGCCGCCAAAATCGTAAATTAGAACTTTTTTATCTGATTTTTCGCCTATCGCATAACTTATTGAAGCGGCGGCAGGCTCTAAACGCAGATAAACGGCATCTTCGTCGAACCCTGCTAAAATCGCCGCTTTTTTTGTTACTTTTTTTTGCTTATCAGTAGAATTGGCGGGCACAGTAATAACACATCCGTTAAATTCTGTAAAAATTCCGAGCTCATCTTGAATATATTCTTCTGCTTTTTGCTTCATGTAGGAAAGTATTTCACCGGCTATTTGCTCCGGTGTGAATGAAAACGAATTGCCGTCCACGACTATGTCTACTTTATTTTTGCTGCCGAAAAATCGTTTGACAGATAAAACAGTGCTTTGAGGATAAATAATAGCAGCTTCTTTAGCTTGAACACCAAAAACACGCATGAGCTTACCTTCATCTTCCAGGTCAGGCTCAAACTGAATAGCCGTTGGAAATATATTGCTCCCATCTATAGGGATTGTTTGAACTTCGCCCATTTCAGCATTATAAATGCTAACAACAGAATTCGTAGTTCCAAAGTCTATACCAAGATATAAACCCTTTTCCAAGTCAAGTTCTAGAATTCCCATAAATACTACTCCTTTAGTTACTATGAAAAAATTGCTTCGCTGTTATTAATTTGGCCACACTTTAAATATTAATCATTTTTCCGACGATAGTTTTCGGGGGTTTCAAATAGCCCTCAATAATAGCTTCAGCTTTATCAAATCTTGATTTTTCCAGATACATTAGGCATTTATTAATATCCGAAAACTTTCCTAAATTGCCCATTCCAATCATAGAATTATTTATAAATACCTCTTCTTTTGTGAGTATACTGCCTGATCGCATTTCTTCGCTTATACAATATATTATTTGCTCGCCATAAAACATAGTAACTGAGGCAAGATATATCCCGAATCTCAAATATTTCATAGGTTTAACTTTAAATTCTTCGCTTTCTGTAAACTTATAATATAAAAGCACAGAAGCCCCAGGGTTAGATCGATATAAAAATGGCTGTTTTTTTTGAACGTAAGGTGTTACCAATTCATCTAGCCTGCATTTTTTCATTGCCGGCAAAATAATCCCATCCTCCTCCATAAAAACAGCAGCATCATTCAATATTTTCGATGCATACACCGACCGCATTCCTGTCTCACAGTAAAATGTACAAAGCGCATATGATAGAAGCTTGTCTTTACCCTCTTCATATATTTTCTCCAAAGTTTCTATAGCTTCAAACGTTAATTTTGTGCCTTTAGCAATTATTTCATAAATACAGCAATAAGTAAATAGCTCTATACATTTGTTTTTTTTGTCATCAGCCACTTTATAAAGATTTGCAAAGGCTTTTTGCGATGTTTGGCTCATAGGAGGGCAATAAGCACCATTTTCTACGACAATTTCTGCAATTTCAATCGACATAATGCCTAAATCCATTAGTGCTTCAAACAGCTCTTCATATTCTCCAATACCACCCTTGTAATATTTTATAACCGTATCAAGAGCCGAGGGAGAATACTGCCTGCGGATTAAAAGCTTAAATGCCTCTCTTGCAACATGAGAGGAAAACATTGAATTTTCAGCTATTTGATTTATAGCCTTTAATAAATCCTCATCTGAAATAATTTGCAATCTTTTATTAATAAACCAACAGAGTTTATCATATGAATGACTTTCAGCAAGCGATTCGATAATACTTGTTATATGGTTTTCAGCAACATATTGGTCATCAACTGTAAGATACCAGTCAAATGCTTCTTCATAATCGCCTTTCTTACACATAATGTTTGCAATTTCAGCACAGATTTGCATTTTGAATTCATCTGAAATATTTCGCATATGTGCCGATTGCTTTAAAATACTGAGAGCATCCTCAGGTGCTGTTTTCTTATTAAGAATATGGCTTGACAAAGAAATTAACATTTCATCTGAAAAATATTCTTTTCTATATAAATACAGGTATGTCTCAATATCCACATTTTCAATTATTTTACGAATTTTCGGTTTTGCATCTACAATAACTGCCTTATGAATATCATAACAAACATAGTCAAAGTCATCAGTTAGAATTTTAATTCTTGTATGCCCGCCTGTAACAGCGTAAACTCTTGCGTCATTACTCTCTTTTTCAGATATCCATATATGTGTTACAGATTTGTTTTCGAATTCAGCTGAATAACTGAATAAACCATCAAAAAGTGCTTGATCTAACTCTTCAACATAGGCTTTAAGCGAAGTATCATTACTTGAAGCATCAAGCATATATTTATATAGGCTGCAATAAGACCGACCTTTTTTACCGACCCTAATTGCTCTTTTTCCAAACTCAATTATTTCTTGTTTATTTACAGAAAGAAGGTCTGCAAATTTTCTTTCAGTTATAATTAAATGATATACAAACGCAATTGAACTATCATTTTCTACTGAATCTTCCAGAAATCTTATTATAACATTACGGCTTATATCCTCATCATTTAAATTTTCTGCTGATTTAACTATCGCTTTGTAAATTCCATCAATTTGTAGTTGTTCAGCTCTCTTATAATATTCATATTCATTTTTACCAAAATCGCCTCTTGCTATATGGGATTTACATATCACCTCAAGCAAAAAACTCTGTTTATATTTGTCATAAAGCTTATAAAGTGTTCCGCCTTTAAAAAATAAATCATCCGCAAGAATTTTCTTATTACGCATAATTACATTACGAATATCAACATCTTTTGTAAGAGCCCAATTAATAAACCAGTTTAAAATCTGTTCTGTGCCTGGTTCGGATTCTTTTTGGAAAAATTTGTATAGATATCCTGCCAAGTAGCTGCTGTGACATCCTTTTTTATAACATTTAACAAAATATTCCCCTGCTTGCACTGTATTCCCTTTTTCAAGTGCTAACACCCCAAGGGCAAGAGGGAAAATAAAATGATCGTATTCTATTTCATATTCTTCAAGGGTTTTCATTTCACGAGAACGATCCAAAGACCGCCCCCTTCTTAAATCACAAAGGGCGAGCAAAAACATAATAGTTCCATATATTTCGGGATTGTTAGACCTGTAGTAAGCTCTGTGCTTTGCAACACTGTTTAAAATTGACAATGCTGTCTCTATATCATCAGCTTCGATAAATACAAGTGATGAATAAAGCAGATAAGGAACAGATAACTTCCGACCGTTTACAAGCTTCTCAGCAATTGTCATCGCTTTTTTTAAATGTTCTATGTTTCCGGTTATACGGTAATCAAGCAATAATTTAAGTCCGGAAGCAACTTGGTTTTCTTGCCCTTTAAAGCTGACTTCTCCAACAGTTACATCAAAATATTCTTCAACAGGACCATGAACTGAATCAATCTTAACACATATCTTATCTTTAAAAAATGGCAAACGCCTAATCCCAAGCTGAGCAATCTGAAGTGTGGTTAACCTCGCAAAAAAATAAAGTTTAGTCTGATTTTTAACTTTAACATCTTGTCTGTCAAACTTAATAGTATCCTGATCAGAGCTTGCGCTTACTGTTATTTCATTGTTGTCACTATTTTTAATTAACACATAGCCTTTTTCATGATTTGCAAATTCAGACTTTTGAAGATTTATAGAAAAGCCCGGTGAATTTTTCTTTAAATAAGAAGATGATTCTTTAACATCCAGAATAAACGACAAAAGTATTGCCGGGTCTTCAAATTTATTGAGAACAAAGAAGTTTTTAAGTGCCCTTCCGATATTTGTGTCCTTAATAATCGTGTCATAAACATCTATATGCTTATATGCCAAATGTTTAAGCCACTGCCTAAATTTATTAGAATAAAACAACGTAGTTGTTTCTGTTTCATGCTGCTTTGCACAATTATAAAATTCACGTAAAGATGTTATGCGAAAATCGCCTATAGTCTCAAGAACATATGGCATAGATTTCATAGTTATAGGAAGTATCATCTCTCCGCCATTTGAAGAAACTGTAATGTGTGTGTTTATAATTTCATCATTTTTTAAACTTGATAAATCAGCTGAAAACCTTATGCGGGCTTTGTTTTCATCAAATTCTTTATCTGTTATATTTACCAAGTCCTTGTCTTTAGCAAAAACCGTGCCGCTAACATGTGAGCCGCCAATGTTCTCAACAAAAAAACTTCCTTCATATTTGCCAGATGCCTCAATAATTATTTCAGGCGGCTTTAAAGAAAGGCGAGGAAGAGGGTATTCAAGTATTTCATAAATGTCCATCATATATCCTCAAATGTTTAAATTTTAAGCTCTTATAGCTGTTCCGGTTGAAAACCGCTTCAACTAGACACAGTAGACTAGGAAGCGACAACGACACGGCTATAGGCACACTGGGCGGAGCTGACAACGGCGTGCATTAAAAAGATAAGTCTGGTGTGGTGATTACTAACCGGAACAGCTATATATCCATTACTTATGATTTTAACAAACTTTATGAAAAAATTCAACAATGAAAACTTTGTCACTAGCAATTTAAAAAAATTGATGTTATAATACTTGTATTAATCTACAAAATATATATTACTATATACACAAAGAAGCAAACTAAGAATTACGACTAAAAGGCACACAAAACCTACCTTGCCGGTTAACGCCGATTCTTGAAATATTTTGATGCACTGCTAGGGTGTGTTCGATAATTCGCTTTCGTTAGATTTTTGAGCGTTTTTTCGATAAGTGCTTTTGCGGAAAACCGCACATACCCAAAGGTACGTAAGGCTTTTCCGCAAAAGTGCATAGCGGAAAATAAGCCGAAAATATGACGGAATGGAATTATCAAACACACCCTAATTTTTCGGAGGTAATAACATGAAAAATATATACGACGGCTTTGAGGCTTTAAGGCCTGTCAAAAAAATAAATGTTCTACAAAAAGAGGAAAAAGAAATCATACAGGTCAAGCCTGTTTCTGATATAAGTAAAGCTGCTCAAATCTCGACTAATGAAATTGATGAATCATCAGGTTACGACCCGGATCTGATGTCTTTTGTATTTGAAAAAAGCTTTGAATGTCCCGTTTGTGATAAGCCATTTAAAGCCTATTCGACCAAAACAAAAGTAAAACTTGAAAGCGTCGATGATGATCTTATGCCGACCTATACACCGGTTGATCCTCTCTTATATGATGCATTAATTTGCCCAAGCTGCGGCTACTGTGCTTTACGCAGCAATTTTGCATCAATAAATGACCGTCAGGCTGAACTTATTCTTGCAGAAATAACTCCTAAATATAAACATAGACCTCACCCACCAATAATGAGTATTGATGGCGCAATCGCTGATTACAAAATGGCTCTTTTAAACTGTGTAACCAAAAACGGCAAACTGAATGAAAAAGGCTATATATGCATGAAACTTTCCTGGCTTTATAAAAGAAAAGGGGATATAAAGAACGAACTTGCTTTCGTTAAGCAAGCATATGAAAACTTCACTGAAGCGTTTTCAAAAGAGTCTTTGCCATTTTGTGGGCTTGATGAAAACACAGTTAATTATTTATTAGCAAGGTTTACAATGAAGCTAGGGCTTCCTGAAGATTCTATGAGGTTTATATCAAGGATTATTACATCACAAACGATTAACCCAAGGTTGAAAGAAAGAGCAATTGATATGAAAGAAACACTTCGGGCAATGATTGATAAACCAACAAAGTAAAATGCTTTGTAGACGCTTGAAAATGTTGCAAATAAATTAAATTTATTTTATAATGTTTCGGGCATAGTATTTCGCACCCCTAGCTCAGTGGATAGAGCGTTCGCCTCCGGAGCGAAAGGCCGCAAGTTCGACTCTTGTGGGGTGCATTTTCACTAGAGCGTGTGAACATATTCACACGCTTTAACTATACACACGCCCTAATGTATAATTTTTGAGGAAAATTAAAATGATTTACAAAAATCCAAACTGTAAAAAAATAAGAGGAAGTCACATCCTTGAGGTAAGCTGCGCTCATTGTAAATGCTTCATAGCAAAATATCAAAAAATTGGAGAAAGCAATTTTGTTAAGATGTACAACAATAGGATTATTGAAGGCTCTATTGACTTTTCTAAATATCACGGAGCAATTTTCTGCCCTGAATGCGGAGAGCGCATAGCCACTAGATATATAACGAAAATGGATAAAGAGGAAGCATACAGGTTTGTGCCTTCTGCGTTTAATAAAAAGAAGTGCGAGAAGTGAATGATCTACGGCTGTTTAACTATAGTATAAGAGGTAAATATGTTTAACGAATTTGAAAAATCAGAAACTTCAGAAGAAAAAGCTAAACACTCTAACGATGCTATATATGATGTTATTGACGATTGGAAGCTAATTAGAATGAAACGCAAATCTGAGAGTCCTGCTATTAAGTCGCTGCTTTCGGATTTGCTTGTAGCATTAATTATCATTGCAGCATTATTTGTATTCTTTTGGCCTGCCGTTGTTGATGGACCTTCAATGGAACCGACTTTTTTATCAGGTGATTATTTGATTATATCGCGTGCATCAGCATGGAGATCAAACTTTAGACATGGTGATTTTGTAGCATGCAGGATAGAAGATAATGGGCAAAACATAACTATCATAAAGCGCTTAGTCGCAATGGAAGGTGACTTGGTAGAAATTATAAATGGAAGAGTTTATGTAAACGGTGAGTTAAATTACCAAAATGATTATGGAGTAATTTATGCAATTGCAGATAGGGCTTTTACGCTAGGCGCAGGAGAGTTCTTCGTAGTTGGAGACAACGGCATAGAAAGCCTTGACAGCCGCATGTTTGGAGTTCTTGAGCAAAGACAAATGGTCGCCAGAGTATTGTTAAGGGTATTCCCATTTCAAAGATTTTCATTTTTTTAAACCCAATTATTTCCATTTTTAACATTTTTTGCTTGCAATTTGATCAGGCTAGTGGTATAGTTAATATGGCGTGAGTTGATTACTCATCTAATTTTACGCCTTGCCTCCCTTTCGGTTGTTGCTTATGACCGGGTGAACTTAAAAGTCAGCAACGACTTTTAAGTTCATGGGCTGAAATTGTTATAAATTATTACCAAAATGTGATAAGAGTATAAAAAACCGGATATTAACAGTTTTATAATACTCTTAAAGATCAAGGGGCGATAAGTTTGGGTATTAGCTTAGAAAAAGATAACAGAGTTTTGATTGTAAAGCTTGATGGAGATATTGACCACCATACAGTTGAGAAATATAAAAATCGAATTGACGATGAATATGAAAAAAATAACTGTAAACACATAATTTTCGACTTTGGACAAGTAGGTTTTTTAGACAGCTCCGGAATAGGCATGATAATAGGGAGATATAAGAATACTGTTCAAAAAAATGGTAAAACAGCAGTTGCCGGTATGGGCGAATGCATTTTAAGAATTTATAATATGTCCGGGCTTAGCAAAATAATTGACCAGTATGATTCGCTTTCTGAAGCAGTTGAATATATCAAGTGATTGGCCAATCGGAAGGGGGTACATACGAATTGGAAATATTAAATGAAGTCAACATAGTTATGGATGCAAAATCTGAAAATGAATCCTTTGCCCGAATGGTTGCGGCAGGTTTTATAGCTAGACTCGACCCAACTTTGGCAGAGCTTAATGAAGTTAAAACAGCTGTTTCAGAAGCGGTCACAAATGCAGTTATTCATGGTTACGATTCCGAGAATTTAGGTAAAATAAGCTTAAAACTCACGCTGGATTCTGATAATACAGTTACGATAATAATATCTGATAACGGCAAGGGAATATCAAACATCGAAGAGGCAATGCAGCCGCTCTATACATCAAAGCCCGAGATGGAACGTTCGGGCATGGGCTTTACAGTTATGGAAATGTTTATGGATTCAACTGACGTAAGCTCCGAAAAAGGATTGGGAACAACGATAACTATGACAAAAAAATTAAGAGCTTCAGGAGATGAGTAATATGGACGCAACATATGCTCTCATTCAGCAGGCTCAAGATGGAAGCCAAGAGGCAAAAGAGAGGCTCGTTCAAGAGAACATGGGGCTTATTTGGAGTGTTGTTCGCAAGTTTACAAACCGTGGATACGATGCTGATGATTTATTTCAGATAGGCTCTATCGGGCTTTTGAAATGCATAAACAAATTCGATTTAAATTATCAAGTTAAGTTCTCAACATACGCTGTTCCTATGATAATGGGCGAAATAAAACGTTTTTTGCGTGATGACGGGATGATAAAGGTTTCAAGACCACTTAAAGAAATTGCAATTAAAGCTAAATATGCGGGAGATGCGCTTGCAAAAAAAAGCGGAAGACAACCTACTTTATCTGAAATTGCGGAGGAACTTGGTATTGAAGTTCCGGAACTTGTTGTTGCAATGGAATCCGGGATGGACGTGGAATCACTTCATTCAACAGTTCATCAGGGAGATGGAACTCCCGTTTATTTGATAGACAAGCTTGATCAAAACGAAGGCGAAAGCGACAATATAGTTGACATAATAGCCCTTAAGCAAATGATAGGTAAGCTTGAATCTCGTGAACGTCAAGTAATTTTAATGAGGTATTTTCAAGATAAAACCCAGAGTGAAATCGCCGGTGAGATCGGTGTTTCACAGGTTCAGGTTTCAAGAATCGAGAAAAAGGTTCTTAAAATGATGAGGGAGATGTTTGTATAACGTTAATCAAGCTCTGTTTTCAGGCTTTTTACGCAATGAAAAAAGGCTTCTCTCTTTAAGCATTGTGCTTATGTCTTTAAGAGAAAAACCCAGATATTTAAGTTCTTGCAATAATAAAATTCTTCTATTTGCCCTTCAGAATAATATCTGTAGTGCCGCAATTTTTTTCGCTAGCCTTTATTAGCCTCTGAAATAAGCACATCCATTTTCATAGCATATTCTGCCGTTTCATCCAAAAGAAATTGAATTTCCGGTGTATTTCTTAGGTCAACCGAACGTGCAATTTCTTTACGAACGAAACCGGATGCATTTTTAAGCCCTTCGAGGGCTTCTTTTTTTTCTTTTTCTTTGCCAAAAACACTAACATATATTTTGCAAAGCTTTAAATCCATCGAAGTTTCAACCCTTATGACTGAAATCATGACGGAGCTTATTCGCGGGTCTTTAATTTCAAACTGTATCAGTGATGAAACTTCTCTCTTTATCTCATCACTGATACGAGTTGTTCTACTGTTTGATTTCATATAATTATTCCCTTACTACCTCGGTATTTGTTCCATTGTATAACATTCAACAGTGTCGCCTTCTTTAATATCTCCAAACTTGCTAAATGTCATACCACATTCATAGCCGTGGGTTACTTCTTTTGCATCATCTTTGAATCGCTTTAACGCATCCAACGATCCGTCATAAACTATTACATTATCACGGAATATACGCACTTGTGCATTTCGCAATATTTTACCGCTTGTTACATGACATCCGGCAATGTTTCCAACGCCTGAAGCTTTGAAAATTTGTCTGATTTCTGCTTGACCAAGCACTTTTTCTTCATATTCAGGGTCAAGCATGCCTTTCATAGCGGCAGTTACATCCTCAATCGCATTGTAGATGATACGATACATTCTGATATCGACTTTTTCGTTTTCCGCAACTGTTCTGGCAGATGCTTCAGGGCGGACGTTAAAGCCTATTACAATCGCATTCGAAGCAGATGCAAGCATAACATCACTTTCGTTAATTGCACCAACACCGCCGTGAATTATGCGAACTCTTACCTCATCATTTGACAAACGTTCAAGGCTATTTTTAACTGCTTCAACAGAACCTTGGACATCGGCCTTTACGACGATATTAAGATCTTTAACTTTGCCGGACTGTATTTGTGTAAACAAATCGTTAAGCGAAACTTTTTGCGGTGTATCCTTAATCAGAGACCTTCTGCCATGTGCTACCATTGATTCCGCAACACTTCTTGCTTGCTTTTCGTTTTGAGCAACATAGAACATATCGCCTGCTGACGGGACTTCTGAAAGCCCAAGAATTTCAACAGGAATAGCAGGACCTGCTTTTATCACTTTGTTGCCTTTATCATCCATCATTGCACGCACTTTACCAAATGTAGAACCTGCAACAATCGGATCACCCACTCTAAGCGTTCCGTCTTGTACTAAAACAGTTGCAACAGGACCTCTTCCTTTGTCAAGCAACGCCTCGATTACCGTACCTCTTGCCTTTTTCTGTGGATCGGCTTGAAGTTCTTTCATATCAGCAACAAGCAGTATCATTTCAAGAAGGTCTTCAATACCGTCTCCCATTTTGGCAGATACAGGCGCAAATACAGTAGTGCCGCCCCAATCTTCCGCCACCAGACCGTATTCAGTCAATTCTTGTTTAACTCTATCTATGTTGGCGCTTGGCTTGTCAATTTTATTTATAGCAACGATTATGTCAACGTCAGCAGCCTTCGCATGGTCGATAGCTTCAATAGTCTGCGGCATAACCCCGTCATCTGCGGCAACAACAATAATTGCAACATCCGTTACTTGTGCACCTCTAAGACGCATTGCTGTAAACGCTTCGTGACCCGGTGTGTCAAGGAACGTAATATGTCTATTATTTATCGAAACGGTGTACGCTCCAATATGCTGCGTAATTCCGCCTGCCTCACCTGCCATTACATTCGTTTTACGAATCGAATCAAGCAGCGATGTTTTACCATGATCAACATGACCCATAACAACAACAACAGGAGGTCTTTCTTTTAAGTGCCTTGCATCGACTTTATCATGTATATCTTTAAACGCTTCGCCTAAAATATCCTCTTCTTCTGCTCTTTCAACGGTTATCCCGTATTCTTCAGCAACTTTGGACATAACATAAAAATCGACTTCTTGATTCAAATTAGCCAAGATTCCACGTTTCATAAGATGTTTTATAATTTCAGCCGTAGGTTTGTTGATCTTTTCCGCAAAATCTTTAACCTTAATAGATTTTGGTATAACAGCGAATAAAACCTCGCCGTCAGTATCAGTTTCGATCAAAATATCTTCTTTTGGAAGTTCAGCCTCTACGAACTTATGCTTATCTTTTTTCTTTTTGCCTTTTGTCGGCTGAGCTTTTGCCAAAGATTTATGCTGAAATTCCGGTTTACCTTTTGCACCCTTTGCTCCGTATCCGCCTCCAACATCATCTTTGCCTTTTTTTGCTGATTTTTGAGCAAGTCGGCTTGGAGACTTTGTAACCTTAGCGGCAACCGGGTCAGGAGGAGCACTAAAAAGCTTCGCCTTGTCAACGGGACCGCTGTCTCTTGAACCTCTGAACCCGCCGGGACGTCCTCCACCCGGCTTACCTTGCCAGCCTGTATTTCCATCTCTTTGGAAGCCGCCTTCTCTACGTTGACCGTCAAACGGTTTTTGCCCGTCAGAACGATACGGTGGTCTGCTGCCATCCTGTCTTGGTGGTCTTGGGCGATCACCTTGGTAAGGCGGTCTGTCGCCGTCTTGCCTTGGTGGTCTTGGTCGATCGCTATTATAAGGAGGTCTGCTGCCGTCTTGCCTTGGCGGTCTTGGACGATCACCTTGATAAGGTGGTCTGTCACCATCTTGTCTCGGCGGTCTTGGTCGGTCACCTTGGTAAGGCGGTCTGTCGCCGTCCTGTCTTGGTGGTCTTGGGCGATCACCTTGATACGGCGGTCTGCTGCCATCCTGCCTTGGCGGTCTTGGACGATCGCCTTGATACGGAGGTCTGTCGCCGTCTTGCCTTGGTGGTCTTGGACGGTCGCTGTTATAATGAGGCGGTCTGTCACCTTCATGACGAACAGGACGTTCGCCGTCCGGACGAGGATGTCTCGGTGGTCTGTCGCCTTCTGTTCTTGGAGGTCTTGGTCTGTCGCCGTCAAATCTTGGTCTTTCACCATCCGGACGAGGCGGCCTTGGCGGTCTCTCTCCATCAGGGCGTGGTGGTCTCGGGCGCATACCATCTGGACGTGGTGGTCTTTCACCATCGGGTCTTTGAGGGCGTTCACCATCCGGGCGTGGTGGTCTAGGACGATCAGCATCCGGGCGCGGACGGTGTTCCGGTGGTGTCGCGGCAGCAGGAATAGCCGCTTTAGCAGCAGCTTCTGCTCTTTGTTTTTCTTCGAGATCTTTTTTCTCACGTTCAATTTTTGCAGCTTCCATTTCAGCAGCTTTAACTGCAACAGCTTCAGCTTCTTTTGCAGCCGCTTTAGCAGCAGCCTTTGCCTCAATTTTAGCAGCCTTTTCAGCTATTTTTCTCGCCTTTTCGGCCTCAATAGCTTTAATTTCAGCCGCCGCCGCTCGTTCAGCCGCCATTCGTTCAGCCATTGATTGCGCAGCAACAGGTTCAGCCTTCTGTTCATTGGTAGATTTATCAGGTCTTTTACCCGAATACATACCCAATACTCTTTGGGCATCACCCTCTTCTACCGTACTCATATGATTTTTTGCATCGATGCCCATGCTAACTAATTTGTCTAAAAGCACCTTGCTATTAACATTAAGCTGCTTGGCTATTTCATGCACCCTCATTTTTGGCATCCGCCCACCTCCGTTTTTGTTTCTTGGCATTCAAGAAGCATTATCTGTTCTGCCATACCTAAATCCTTTAGAGCGACAACCGCCGCACCTTCTTTTCCTATTGCACTTCCTATATCTGTTTTTGTGCCTAGCTCTAAACATTTTGTTTCGTAGTAAAAAGCCTTTTGCTCAAACTTCTTCTTTGTGTTGCCTGATGCATCACCGGCGATTATAACAAGAACTGCTTCTCCGTTTTGCAAAGCCATTTCACAGCCCCGCTCGCCCACGGCTAACTTTCCGGCTCTTTGCGAAAGACTTAGCATAGAGCGAATTTTCCTATTTAACAAATTCTATAATCACCTCATGAAGCTCTTTATAAATATTTTCTGGAATCTTATGTTTAAAAGAACGTTCAAGTCCTTTTATTTTTTGCGCCTTTATGAAACATTCAGAATTTTTGCACACATATGCCCCTCGCCCGTTTGCCTTACCTGTTTGGTCTATTATATATTCACCATTTGGGCTAAAAACTACCCGGAGAAGGTTTATCTTTTCTTTCATTTCCATGCATCCGACACATCTTCTTAAAGGCTCTTTTCTATTCGGCATTTGTTTCCTCGTTACCAACCGCTTCATCATAGTATCCATCATCTTCATAATCGCTGTATTCTTCGTCGTAATACTCGTCGTCATAATCATCATATTCATCGTCGTAGTAATCGTCGTCGTAATACTCGCTATCTGTATATTCAGATGTTTCAATATCCGTTGTAGGCTGTTCGTACATTTCTCTGTATTGTCTTTCAAACTCTTCTTCGTATTTGTTATATCCAAGTTCTCTTTCTTTTTCAGCTGCTTCTAAAATTATGTCATAAAGATCAGTTTCTTTTGCTTGTGATTCGCTTTTTATATCAATTTTCCAACCCGTAAGCTTTGCCGCAAGGCGAACATTTTGCCCTTCTCTACCGATTGCTAAAGAGAGTTGATTATCCGGAACGATAACTTTTGCGCTTTGTTCTTCATCATCAACCCAAACAGCCGAAACTTTACTTGGGCTAAGAGCAGAGGAAATGTACTTCCTTGGGTCTGGGCTCCAAGCAATAACGTCGATTTTTTCTCCGTTTAGCTCCTCAACAACGACATTAACACGTACACCGCTTTGACCAACACATGCTCCTATTGGGTCAATATGCTCTCTAGTTGATAAAACTGCTATTTTCGTGCGGCTGCCCGGTTCTCTTGAGATTGATTTAATCTCTACAAGCCCTTCCTTAACCTCCGGAACTTCCTGCTCAAAAAGCCGGCGAACTATTTCCGGATGAGCACGTGAAATATTTATTTGCGGCCCTTTTGTAGTTTGCTTAACATCGCAAACATAAACTCGTATTCTTTGATTAGGGAAATATTCCTCATTTGGAACTTGCTCTTGAGGCGGCATTACTGCATCTGTCTTGCCAAGTTGAACGATAACATTTTTGCGTTCTCTTCTTTGAACTATACCTGTCATGATTTCTCTTTCTTTTGATACATACTCATCAAAAAGAAGTTCACGCTCGGCTTCTCTTATCTTTTGAACGACAACCTGTTTAGCCGTTTGAGCAGATATCCTGCCAAAATCTTTAAGAGTTACGTCAAAATCAACAATATCGCCTATTTGATAATTAGGATTTATTTCCTTAGCTTCTTCAAGCGTTATTTGTGTTTCTTCATCTTCAATTTCTTCCACAACATCTTTTTGCAAAGCGGCATAAACCGCACCTGTTGTTCTATCAATAACTACCTTTACATTTTGCATCTGTCCGAAATTTTTCTTACAGGCTGATACCAAAGATGTTTCGATAGCTTCGAGAATAATCTCTTTGTCTATGCCTTTTTCCTTAGCTAATTGATTAAGAGCATCAATTAATTCAGCACCGTTTTCCATCTTATCTCCTCCTTGGTGGCGTGATATACTACCATTCAAAAACTGTTTTAACTTGAGCGACTACATCTTTATTAAACGACTTTGTTCCTTCGTCACATTCAATTGTCACTGCATTATCGACTAATCCTATCAGCTTGCCTCTAATTGTCTTTTGATTATCAATCGCTTTATAAAGTTTAACATCAACCGTTTCACCGGCAAAACGAACAAAATCGCTGTCTTTTTTAAGAGCCCTTTCAACGCCGGGAGAGCTTACTTCCAAAATATACGCCTCGTCAATAGGGTCTTTTTCTTCAAGAATTTTATCAAGAAAGCGGCTTACCCCTTCACAATCTGAAATTGAGACACCGCTTGCCTCTTTATCAAGAATTATGCGCAAATATTTATCCGAACCCTCTTTTTTAAAGCTTATGTCATATAAGCTTAGTGAAAGCTCGTCAAGCTTAGGCTGTATCCATTCGCTTATTTGTTCAACAATACTACTGTTTTTTGAAGACATTGTTTTCTCCTTCTAACATCAGCGTATTTGCATAAATTAAGAGTCGGCGCACGCCCACTCTTAATTTAATCAGAGTATTTGAATCTTCACTTGAAAGTATAACACAGAAAATGGTATAATGCAATAGGCATTTTGCTATTACGATGGAACTAAATACACTCTAAAATGAGCAATCTGCCTTTTGACTTCAAAACTTCGTCATAATAGTGCTTAATAATCGAAAGCTGTAATCCTATACTCAGTTAATATTATACTCGTATCCTCTCAAAACAGTAGCAGAAAAACGCAGAATTTTTTTCGCTAGACTAGGAAAAAGGTTCTTAGCGTACCCGGAGGTACGGTAAGAACCTTTTGACGACGAATAGCGGAAAAAAGACAAGTTTTTGTTACTGTTTTGAGGGGATACGAGTATAAGTATGTTTTTCTTGCAATCACTTATAGAATGCTACCGTTCCTTGTTGATTTGTTCACACCTTGAGAGATACGTACAACCTTTGCATGAATCTCTTAGCAAATCCTTATCGAGAATATTGTCAATTATAATCTGATGAAAATTCTCCCAACTCAACCTGTCTCCGAATTTCAACCCACAATAAGATAATATTTTACCATCTGATATTTCAACTTCATCTGATTTCTCACAAACGAGATTGTTATTGTGAGGACAATAATCGCATATTGCATCAAAGACGGAACTTAAAACCACTTCGGCTTTAGGATGTGAGCTTAACATACTTATATGTTCTCTCATTATTGAGGCATATGGGGCACTATGTCCGCTTTCAGAAAACAGAATTATACATATAGCATGGTGGGGTTTTAAGTGTATTTGCATTTTATTTATTCCTTTCAATAGCTTGACGTATTTTGGGTGCAATAACAAAAACAAGAGAAAGTTTTATCAGTTCCGGAACAATAAACGGAAATACACCCAAAGCAAAAGCCGCACGCATATCAATTTGAAGGACAAATGCGAGCTGAAACATCCCCATAGAAAGATTTATAATCGAACCGATAACAAGTCCTAATGCAAGCCAAATCCGATTATTTTTGTAAGAACCTAATCCAACTATGAACGCAAAAAGCGGATATGACAGCAGATAACCACCGGATGGTCCTATAATAAAACTATATCCTCCGGTAAATCCCGAAAACACCGGAGCACCAACAGCTCCAAGTATCAAATAAATAATTGCCGCAATTGATCCTTTTTTTGCACCCAACACAGCCCCCGCCAATGGCACTGCAAAGGTTTGCATTGTCAACGGCACCGGCGGCAGAGGTATTGTCAGCTGTGCCATAACAGCGATAACCGCTGTAAAAATTCCTATGTGACCTAACTCGCTGGTTGACAACCTCCTTGGTTTTGATTCCATAAAAATAAGCCCCCATATATTGGTTTCTTATAGTATACATGGGGAACAGGCAATTGTCAACTTAAATATTTATTCGAGTTTACAATATCATATTATTTGACCTTACACTTATTTCACCTGAGGAAAGCGGATGAATCTCTCCATTATCTTTTTTCACAAGCAAGCGTCCAATATCGTCAATGTCAACGGCTAAGGCTTCATATGTATGCTCTGCTCCAATGACCAAAATTCTTTCTCCAAGCATCATAAGCCGTTTTCTATACCTATCCAACATGTCTTTTTCACCGCATCGGTTTTCATTAACAATCATTAGGTTTATAATTTCACCGATAAGATGATTTCTTGTCGTGGATGGGTTATCACCGAGAAAAACAGCCCCTGCTGTCTGTCTTAAATCCTCGGGAAAATCCAATATGGGCGTGCTGAAATTTATCCCAATGCCCACGACAACCCATTGAACATTACCACTTTCATAATCGGTAACTGCTTCTGTCAATATCCCGCATACCTTTTTTCCATCCAAAAAAATGTCGTTTACCCACTTTATTTTCGGTGATTTTTCTGAAATGGCTTCAATGGCTTCGCATACCGTCACGGCGGCAAAAGAAGTTACTAAAGTTGGTGTATTAAAACTAAACTGAGCAGGATGCAATATAAAGCTCATATAAATACCATGTGATGGAGGTGAATGGAAATAACGACCATATCGGCCTTTGCCTGCCGTTTGACAGTTTGCAATTATTATAGTACCATGTTCAGCTTCAGATATAGCCATTTCTTTTGCCGTTTTGTTTGTAGATTCCAAAGAAGGATAGACAAAAATTTTGTCTGAGATTTTCTTATTTGATAAAAACGGAATAATACCTTGAACAGACAAAATATCATTACTTTCACAAAGACAATAACCCTTATTAGTAGCCGCCTTAATCCTGTAACCATCTTTTTCTAATTCTTTAATGGCTTTCCAAACAGCACTTCTGCTTATATTGAATTGTTCAGCAATATGCTCCCCCGAAATATTTTGCCCTCTATTGCTCTCAAGAAGTTCAAGAATGTGCTTTTTTGTGCTTATAACTCGTCACCTTCTTTTTACTCAAATAATATATCGCAATCTAAACCATACCACATTAAACTTGTATTACTCGTTACGCCCAAATCTCTCGCCATTCTCAAGCTTTTTCCATTCACGATGAACAATTATGCCTTCAAACAAATCTTTTAAAACTGCAACAATCGGTATAGCGGCAATCATGCCTAAAATACCTGCGATTGCGCCTCCGATAGTTATGCTTATTATTACAAGCAGCGGGCTTAGCGAAAAAGATCCGCTCATTAACCTTGGCTGTATAAAATTCCCGTCTATTTGCTGTGTTATAAAAAGTATCACAGCCGCAAAAAATGCTATATTCATATCTTGTGTAATTGCAATAATAACAACCGCAACGATAGAGCCTATTATAGAACCGAAATAAGGTATGTAATTCACAACACCAAGCATAATCCCAAGTAATAAAAAGAAGGGAGATCCAAGAAAATACAGTTGAATTGTTACAATAGTGCCTAATATCAATCCATCAATTGTTTGAGTATAAATATATTGTTTGAAATTTCTGTTGAGTCTTCCGGAAAACTCCATTATTGCTTCTAACGCCATAGGCGTGGAAAAAGCTCTAACCAACCTGTACGTATATGCTTTCAACTTTTCTTTTTCAACCAATATGTAAATTGAAGAAATCAAAGCCAAAATAGTTGTAAAAATTACAGAGGTAACGCCCATAATAAATGAGTTAACATGCCCGGCAAAAGCTTCAATATTAAAGCTTTGCAGCACATCTTGAAACACCGAGGCAATTCCATCGGCTGTAATTTCCACACCGAAAACTTCCATACCGACTAAGTCATCAAAAAACATAGTTATTCTGTCTACATAATTTTGAAACTCATAGTTGAAAAATAGAATACTTTCATATATTGCAGGGAAGATGAGCCTTATAACAGAATAAATAACGAACCCCAAACCCAAATATGCGCCTACAATGCTAAATATCTTCTTGCGCTTTAATACAAATCCACTTTTTGACTTTCCAACAAGCTTATATATGGCATTGTATGGTATGTTCATTACATAAGCAAGCAAAAATCCATAGAAAAACGGGGTTATTATGCCCCACGCCGTTCCGACTATTCCTGCAAAAAATGCTAGTTCGCTAATAATCCTATGGGTTAAGATAACTGCTACAGCTAGTAGGAAATAGGGGGAAAGCGATCTCATTTTTTTTGAAATTGGTGTATTGTTCATTATTTGCCTCCTGGCGATTCAGTCTCCGGAAATATTGGACTATCTTGTTTTACCCGTGAAATCTTTCGAACGGATAAGAAAAACTGCTGTCTTTGCAAGAGCCGCCTCCGGAAAATCATTTACAGGTTTACCTGTTTGCTGTTCCATAATTAAAGAAAGCGCAGATGTTTTACCTTTAACATCATCTATAGATTCAGCTTTTCCGCTTCCAATAATGCTTGCATATTTGCAAGAAGTAGAGCAAGCGTCTTTGCCCATAACAAGTTCAAACCTGCCATCAAGTTCAAAGCAAACATTTTTGTTTTTCTTCAAAATATCAATTTTCCTGCCCTCTATTGCACAGTGGAAATACATTGTAAGAATCCCTTCTGAAAGTTCGTAAGCATAATTAACAGGGACAATGTATGGAGTTTCCCCATCAATCATAGCAACTCTCATGATTTTACATTCGTTAAGTAATTCGATTAATGTTTCAGTGTCTTCAATTTGATATTGGCTTCTGCGCATTTTAGTTCCTCCTAAGGTTTTAATGATTAACTACCACAATAACTATATCAGATTGAAATAGAAAAGGCAACCGAAGTTTTTGACGAAAGAAAAGATGCCCCGTTAAAAAACGGGGCGTTCTTTTACAAGTTTATTTTACTGATTTGAAGCTAATAAGAGAGGTCATTATCTTAAATTTTTCGCCTTTTCACGCTTAATCATAACAAACGCACTAGCTGCTATAACAAATGATAGACCGATTAATGAAGCAAACAAAGCTGCTAGGTTAGCAAGGCCTGTTTGAGGCATATTTGCCTGTGGCATTGCCGATAAAGGCACTACAGGATCAAAAATCCACATTTCTTCGTCAGTATCCCAAGTCCATGTTCCAAGAGGAACGCCGCTGTCATCAAGTTCTATAAATGTTCCGTTGTCATCCGGTACTAACTCACCTGTTGCAGGCGGAGTTATTCCTGAGCCGCCTGTTCCGCCACCCAAGCCCGGTTCTGGGTCTGGATCCGGATTCGGTTCTGGGTTTGGATTTGGATTCGGATTCGGTTCTGGGTTTGGATTTGGATCCGGATTCGGTTCTGGGTTTGGATTTGGATCCGGATTCGGTTCTGGGTTTGGATTTGGATCCGGACTCGGGTTCGGTTCTGGGTTTGGATTTGGACTCGGGTTCGGTTCTGGGTTAGGTTCTGAATCCAGAATGCCTATTGACTCCCATTGAGCAAACACATCCACGTTTCGTCTTATAGGCTCTGTCTTGTCAAATTCTTCGCCGCTGCCGTCTGCTGCTATGTTCCAACCTGTAAAGTTATGATTATCACGGATGAAAGCAGGTATATTATCTTCAGCTAAGATATTGTTAAGAAGTAACCATGTAACTTCCGGATCACCATCGCCGCCGTTTGGATGGAAGGCTGCTCTAACAAAGAAGGATCTAAGATTAAGGTCATAGTTGTTTGCAAGGTGGCTGAATGGTATTGGGCTTCCTGAGTCAGAGAGCGAGCTCCAAGCTATATTAGGCAGTGCTGCTATTTCATAGGCAAAGAGGCCTTTGTATGTATCCCACAAGTCTGTACCAAAATCTTCTAACCAAAACGCTATACTTGCGGTATTTCCTGCGAAGACTGCTGATGGACTAATTGTTATAGATTGAAAAACGTTCACATAAATTCCGCCGCCGTCGTTTGATGCAGTGTTATTTATGATCTCGCCGCCGTTCATAGTAAACCTACCAGCATCAACATTCACGCCGCCGCCGTTTCGGGATATGTTCCCATTAATAGTTCCGTCATACATTGTAAATATGCCACCATGCGGACCCGAAAGATGCACGCCACCACCGTGCTGAGCAGATATGTTTTCAGTGATTTCGCCGCCTCTCATTATAAAATGACCTGGATTTTGGTTAAAGCCTTCCACCCGCACACCGCCACCGCGGGCTATGCCCACCATCGCCATGTTTCTGCTGATTTCGCCGCCTTTCATTTCGAAAGTAGCGCTGCCCATAACATTCACGCCGCCGCCACCATTGTGATTAGAGCTGTTTTCACTAATTTTGCCGCCAGTCATTGTAAATGTCCCACCAGTGGCGACATGAACACCTCCGCCAAACACATCAGCACTATTGCCGATGATTTCACCACCTTCCATATTAAAAGTACCCTCTACTAACACTCCGGCACCGCCGTCAGCTACATTATCTCTAATTGTGCCGCCTTCCATATTAAAGGTACCGCTAGCTATGCGCACTCCGCCACCGGCGTTAGAAGCTTGATTGTCTCTGATTTCGCCGCCTTCCATATTAAAAGTGCTGCTCGCAACTATCACACCGCCGCCGTGACTGCTACTATTTTCACTAATTGTGCCGCCGAACATATTGAAGTCCCCATTACTAACGGCCACACCGGCATCGCCGTTTCGACCAATATTACCATTTCTGGTAATTAACCCTCCATACATGTTAACCGTTGGTGTAGTAGCCACATTACCCGAAATGAAAACACCGATGTGGCTGTTGTCGCTTATTACAACACCATCATAAATATTAACCGTTGCGTTGCCTGTCACAACGATACCAAAACCAGTACCGCTTATTTCAGTGCCATAATACAAGTTGAGTGTACTTTCACCGGTAACGCTAATAACTGCGTTGTTAAAATCGCTTCGAACTATTACACCATCAAGGGTAAGAACCGAAGTGTCCCATATATTAAGTGAGGCACTTACTATATTAAGCGTGCCGCCGCGAATAGTTAACTCTCTACCACCAAAAACTGTAGCAGATGAGTTCACTACCCCATCAATAACAATAACATCAACACTAAGATCCGCAAGCGCAGCATCAAATTCCGCAGCATTCGTTACCGTTATCTCATTAAGCCCTCCGCTATAACTGACAGGCATGACATCTTGATCAAGTTCATTGTCATCATTCTCATCCTTTTCTTGCGCAACAGGTTCTTCTGTCATCGGTTCTTCGGAAACATTTCCCTCCTCTACAGGTGTTTCTGTTGCATCCGCTACGCCTTCAGATGCTATATAAAAATCGTCTGGATTAATCGCAAGTGCGCTTACGCTTATTATACCACTTACTGCAAGTATCAATGAAATACAGATTGCTAATAATTTGTTCATGATGCTTTTGTTTTTCCCTCTTCTTTTACTCATTTTTTCCCTCTCCTTTTTCTTGTAAGCCTATTTTGTATTTCTTTGTCAAGCTGTTTTTTAATTCTCTCAATCAATATTTGCTGATATTTGTTTAAAAAACAAAAAACCTTCGTACAATAAATGCCGAAAGTTAACGCAGAATCTTAAACGATTCTTAATACACAAAATTAATTTGTGTAGCAGCTGGCTATCTGTTAGCTAACAGACCCTATAGCTTTGCGTCAATGCTTTTCAGCATTGTTGCCAATCAATGTATTTACTTGACTAATTTAATCTACTTTATAAGTATACAGCACTATAGTCCATCTGTCAATAGGTTTTTTTTTAAAGTTTTTTTTCAGTTGTAGGATTACAATACAAGTGTTACAGCAACAAAAAAAAGAAGTAGCGAATAAAAAGCCAAACTGATAAAGTTGAATCACCACAAAGCAACAGTCAGGAGGCAAAATATTCGCTATGAATAA
>Ga0131853_10005241_pt1 | contig 23381 bp, 12 predicted proteins | sample TergutLab28metaG_FD_92764 | JGI IMG/M metagenome (GOLD analysis project Ga0131853, IMG submission 92764) | Labiotermes labralis P1 segment gut microbial communities from Petit-Saut dam, French Guiana - Lab288 P1 (version 2) (version 2) | ecosystem: Host-associated > Arthropoda: Insects >...
AAAAATGTTCAAGGATTTTCCGGACCAATTCCCCCTGATAATCCACAAAAACATGTTTCCCCCCCCTGAAGAAAAAAAAAAAAGTGGAAGAACTTTTCAGGCCAATGCCCCCCCCCCCCCTCCCCGACATACGAAAGAGAGTTGCTTGTATTATCGTTCCCGGGCTTCCGCGCTTGTTGATCGATAAGCGCAGTATTAAGATGGAGGTAGGTATGGGGCACTGGTGGAATGACAATGACTGGGGGATGTCCCACTGCCCTCTGTCCAACACATATCGCACACAGAATGGTCCGGGATCGAACGCAGGCCTCCGCGGTGACAGGTCGGCGACTGAAAGGCCCAAATTAGTCTACACAATACACACACACACAGTTAGTACCTCACATATAACACGTTTTCTATATACTAATACCATACCAGCACTAGAATTTTGAACACCATCATAACAGTTGTAACAACAAAGCAACGTGTTATTTAAAAAATGTGAAATTGAAATATCAATTATTAACAGTGAATAATGCAACCGTGTAATACAAATTTTATAATTGTATTGGCCCGAAGATGATCAACGTTGGTCGAAACATATTGCCTTAAAATAAATTAATAACACAAGCTGTGATGAAGGTACTTAACGTTTAACGTAAAATTTCTAATACATTGATCATGCAACTAAACAAAAAATAGAACAGTATCACATCTGTGGTGCAACGAGAGGGACGAAACCTGTGTGGTAAATATCAATCAGAAATCTAAACCCAGATGTGGCAGGCCGCACAGGCTTATAATGAGACCTAAGGGCAAGCGATGTAAATAAACACTGCAGCAACGGCTTCCCAAGTATGGGAGCAACAAGAGAGTAGCAACCATGTACCAGTTTTTTGCTTGTAGCACAAGAGCAGTCATCAGGAATTCACGAACCTTGGCTACGAAAGTGTACGACCAATTCGCATTCTTACATTATTAAGTACAAATGCGGTTCGCGTGACGAACTTACATATAGGACTAGCTGGAGTACAGAGGCGGTCGGTCGGCTATCTGAAGCTCAACAAATTCCACAGTATTACCCGCCGTTTATCATCTTCGGTGCAATATCATGAATGAGTCTAGTGTATATAACATAATACGTTCATACTGTAAGTGGTTATAAAATCTGTCTGAATCGTTGCCCTTTCGCGTGTCTCTGCGAGGGATGCATGCAATGACAGCAGCTCCATCGGTCAAAGTAGCGAAATATGAACGGCAACGACATCCTGATCCGAAGTTTAATTGCAAACCGCTAACAGACGTCCACGTACTGTAAAGGGCCCCAAACACTCTAAGTTAAACTGTGCAGTTTAACGGTGTAAAAAAACTGCACGAAAAAACTGAACTGCATGTTCTCTGGCACAGCACAGGTTTCCCCATCAGGTTTGTCGGTTTTTTTTGTCAGTTCTGTGTGTCTTCTTGTGCGTGTGACTATGGTGGATAAAAACAAAATGTCGTTCGCTGTTCGCTAGCCACATCGGCCATAATGTTATCCGAAAAGAAGAAAAGAAAGCGTAAAATGTGGAGTAAGAAGTGGCATTTGAAAAGGAATATATAATGCGATGCTTATCTGCTGAATAAATTCCTAGAAACGGATGTGGCTTGAGATGATGCCATCGCGGTGTTGGCGGGTCAACTGAGGAAACTGTGGGATTCCCTGAGTGAACTGTGCAGTTCTCTGTGTGAAAGACGACTGGAAAGGACAGTTCTGAGGCCTGCGCTATTGCCTGTCAAAACCGCACAGTTTACTCAGTATTTCCGCCAGGTATTATGTCACACAGTACAATCGCTCAGTTTAACTGAGAGTGTACAGAGCGCTTAAGAAAACACTGCACAAGCCGCCACGCAGCCAAAATCACCTGATAAGCGTGTTGCATTATCAGTTCTCGTAAATACACTCATTAGTTAGCTGGTTAATTATCCGAATTGTGGGTAGCAGGCTCTGCATCTCACATGGACTGGACGGTTGACGGTAGTGTCATGTCGTTGATTTGTCGTGCTAATGAAGGCAACGAAACACGTTGGCGCGCGGAGGACGGACCACTTGCCAAAACGCATGGTATGACAGCACTAAATATGTCATGCGCAGCCATAGACACCCACCCGTCACCACCCCTTCGCGAGGGCAAAGCTTTAACACTTTGAAGTATGAAATTCATCTACATACTAACTCAAAATTCAGTTTACACCTCTCACAAAACACTACGACATAAACTCTTCGAACGACATTCCATGTTTATTCTGCAAACTCCGTGGTCCTAAATAAAATCATTTCAGGGCATAAATTGAAGTTGGTATTATGTAGAGGAAACTACAGACGTTTAAAAGGCTGAATCCAACAAATGACAAGCATTGCAATAGAAATTTCTTCATTACGTCTGTCACTAGGTCTCTTTGATGGCACCGATGCAGTTCGATTCGAACCATTACTCTACGACCTTCGCCCTAGTGGTTAAAGTAAGGCGAAGTTAGGGACTTCCGATGACTTAAGCGGGAATGGCACCGAATGGACCCGCAGGATGAACTATGGAAAGTGCATAAAAGGAAGAACTTACGAAGAGCTGGCTACGAAGTCCTGTGGTGAAAATGACCAATCCCAAGTTCCACACTTCAGAGCGGTGCCTTAAATGGTTTGTGCTTATGGTCGGAACGCCCCCCGACAGTAAGTAATTTCGACTACTTAATACATTTTATAGGTCAGGTGTGATCACTGAATTTTACACAAGTACAAGGAAAATTGTAAGATGTTACGCAATGTTCTGTTCGTTTTGTTACCAGCAATCGTGAACGTAAATCTGACCTGGCACAACCGCTGGATACAGCAGGCACCCAAGCAGACAATAAAGTGCCACTGCTTGTTGTCTCGTCCTTCGTCAGCACATAAAATGCAAATGTTCTTGTACAAAATTCCTGGTTCAGTGTCCCCACATTCGGCATCACCGTAATTGTGAAAGCTTTTAACAAGAATGAGCCCAAAACAATATAATGAGAAGGAAGATATGCCGCACCTTCTAGACTTAGCCGTTACGTTTGAAAGTGGTGTGTATCCTGCATACATATCACGCACTTATCTCTTTGAAACACCGACAGAATTCAGAGATAAAAAGTACTTGCCATACGACAACTAGCGATGATTCCTTCGCAGCAAATGCTCGAACGAACGCACAACTTCAACTGCTGCTGCCAATTCATTTCAGTATAGCACGTCTTCGTGGCTTCTGTCACTACACGCCTGCACAAGTCAAGCGTCTCGGAATCCATTTTCGAGAAACGATGGTGATCGGATCCCCCCATTGTGCTGCGTCCCGCCAGATTTAATACAAAGAATGCCGCAGTTTGCCACACTGTGTACCTGTGCTTCTTGTGATTCTTACGGGCACAGAGTACATCCCGGTACAGGACAGTGAGTACTGTACTGTACTGTACTGTACCGTATTGTACTGTGCGACCTGCAGACACTACATCACCCTACTTGAATGGGGCTAGGACGAGCACAAAGCAAGAACACTCACTACAAGTTAATTGAGCACAAATAATTTTATCTGTAGGTTATATTTTAACACATTTTAAACCATATAATTACAACTCAATATTTTATATTTATACACTGCTTGTAATCTTTGTAACATATCCTTGGTACAACACAGACCTCAAGATGGCGACAAAATGTGGCCGAAACATGTAGCAGGTTTCGACGTATATAAGTAATAAATTCATGTACCTCGGTTTTATTCCCATATTGATAAACAGACATGTTTTATTCTTTAACTTATATTTTGCCATTTACCAACGACGATGTTAACTGACCTTTGAGCAACACGTGCGCCCTGAAGATGGCCAAATGTTATAGCTGAAACATGTAGGAGTAACCTTAATATATGAACTAGTGCAAATGGTTGAACACAAATTCACCGCTGCTGAAACATGTAGGAGTAACCTTAATATACAAACTAGTGCAAATTGTTGAACACAAATTCACCGCTATATGTTTATTATGCGGAGACTGTATTACGCACGTTTAAATTTACGTGCATGTCACGAAGTAAATTTGTATGAACCAGCAGGTTATAGTAACATTTCGCTTCGTGGTGCAGAAAGCCCGGTAACGAACCTTAGGGTTCCATAAACGATGGAGGATTTCTCCAACTACCTGAAGTTTGTGCACGTAATTTGAAAGAAGAGATGCTATCTCAGACGATTTACACGTAAGAGAAAGTTCTCATTCATTTTCTGCTGATAATACACTTGGGCAAGATATCAACGTGGTAAAAACGAACTTCGTTCTAGGTAAGATTTCGTTGTGTTACAAATCGAACATAGCGGTAAAATGTCGATCAGAGAATATGAAAGGTGTTACAGAGAAGTTAGCTTTCAGAGAAAAAATAACTGTCTTTATTGGCATGTACCGGTCGCACGAAGCCCGAAAATGCAGTGTCCCCTTTCTGTCTCTGGTTTGTGAAAGCAGACATCACAGGAAAAAAGTAACAATAATCCATCAGAATAGCGAGCACCGGTACTTAAAAATTGTACCTAATAATTACTCAGTGGGCCGGGTAGCTCAGTCGGCATAGCGTCTGACTACGGGCTGGACGGTCCGGGATCGAATCCCGGTGGAGACGTGATTTTCCGCCCGTCCAGACCGGCCCTGGGGCCCACCCAGCCCCCTGTAAAACTGGTACCGGGGGTAAACTGAGGCCGGAGCGTGGTGCTGACCACTCACCCCCTTCTAGTGCCGCGGTCATGGAAGAGTAGAGCTATAACTCTACCCACCCTCTGGGCCACACCGGGCCTGTAACGTCATCACTTTACCTTTTTAATAATTACTCAATTTCGTTATTCTTCGTCCTGCGTAATAGTATGCACAAACACTAACAAATTACGCTAAATTCCACACAGCGCAGGCCCCACTTCAGGAACTAGCAGTCACTCAGCCCGACAATTCCCACCGCCTCCCAAAAAACATCACAGTTCAGTGCATATCGCCTGCCTTCACCATGGCTCCCCACTACTTCCAATACTTGTATTCCTAAAGGCGGCTCTGATTCGAGACAGAGTTATGCAACAGCTAGTGTTACACATAGGCCGCCCGAATACTCCAGCAACAACTTTGTTCGGAAAGCGTAAAAATACAGCTTGCATATGTCACTTCTGAAAGCAATCGTCCCTCCCAAAGCGTGACCTGCAGCAACCAACACGTCTTCAAAACATGCGGTTCAAGACAATGTTCAGTTGTGCGTACCAAAGAATGATGTAATTGCAGATTCAATTAGCTGATGAGTCACTCTCCAGGAACACTCAGGTTTACCGTTAAGATGATTACCACTGCCAATAAGCCAAGTTCACGGACTGTTTGATCCCTCTCACCTTGACTGAACCTAACATTCGAACAGCCTACAGCCACCGCGTTTAGGCCCCACAGCAGCAACCCATGTAGCTTAAAAGGAAACTAAAGGCGAACTAGTATGAAGACCGACCGACTGAATGAAGAAGCAAATGCAGCTCTCTTGGTGATCATCACGATCCTGATGGTAATGAATATAACATTAACACTTACTTGTCAATAAAACTCCACCGCTACACACAAGTGCAACCACAGGTAATTCACTACACGTGCATCGAAATATACAAACACAACCGAACATGGGGGGGGGCACAACTGGTCTATTGAAAATCGACCAACGAAATTTTAGACACTTACCGTAAGTAATCAAAATATGTGCAGCAATGACAACAAAGTTCCCGACTGCAGAAAGTCATGAAAACCAGAAAAATCAGAATTATCTGTATATGGTCCGAGATTCGACCAGGGAATCTACCGAATACCGACCATACAACTACACTACGATCTTCGGCAAAACTCATGGATACACGAGCGCCTGTCAGAACAAAGTATGCAAGAGGTCACAGTGGACCAAGGTAAAACGACGATAAAAATGACACAAACATTCTAAATACTAAAAGCCGTCTGGCGGCGTGTGGGCAGCACGCGGTGAAGTGCCAAATGTACCTCCGGTGTGTCACTAAGAAGCAGATACGTCAGCTGCGCACACAAATCGTGTACATCCTTACCCTGCGGTTGGCTGAGCTTAAGAAAATACACTGGACGCACCATTCACTGACGTGACCGGTCGAAAAGAATCACGCTTTATTCAAGAGGATATTTTAGGAGGGACTTCTTTCTACTCTCAAAATTACTGAAGCACACAAAAAAAGTAACACTGCTGGGCATTACGTGGATAAAATGTATCTTGGGTGCCTACAATGCGGTGTGCCGAAAACTGTGCATCTTTCCGCACTTTCGCAATAGACTGGATTCCTGTTAAGGAAACCCGTCGCATCTATGCAGGCACTAGATCCTTCAATCAAGAACAAAGTACCTGGAAGTGTCTTCAGTTACGATACATCACTAACAATGGTCTACGGCACACACACTACGGCCTCTTCTGCGACTACCAGTTGCAATTTCCTTACTGGCGACACGAACACTTCAGTTGTTTTCTTACATTCCTAATCTATATTCTTACTGCTGACGAAATATTTTATATTTCGTTTCTTCTACTTCAGCAGTGTCAATGACACAAGCTGTATGTTCGTTCGCACGCTTCTAATAATCTTGCCATTTAGAAACCAGCCTGTTAAGTAATTTCAACGGTACCTCACTAAATAATTGCTTCTGGACCACTATCATACTACTAGTTACTAGGATGATCACAGCCAGGACTGCACAAATACCAGGATCCAGGCCAAAGTGGCGGCTAAATTCTGCACGGTAGCACTTAACATCTGTGGACCCTGAATATGGAAACTCTTGTCACCCACCTGGCGCCCGAAACTTTGAGGCGGTCTCCATAATTTTGGAGAATTTGTGCAACCTTCATTGAAACGGGTTGGAGCTCGAACCAGAGGCCACGTAATCCGAACAGTTTACACTGACAAATGATCTTCGATTTACATTCAAACTGGAATGAGAAAACCAAATAAAACCGTCTGCAGGAAGCAAGACATAGAGGAAAAAGATTATGATGCCTCAACTATAACGCTAACCACTCGAATGACGAGTACCGTAAAGGTGACTGTTCAGGCAAAGTTACACTGTAACAATGAAACTGTAACTACGGGTCAATGTTACAAAATAATTGAAGACTTACAGCATGACACAACAATCATCCTACACGGTCCGTAATAAAATGGGGGGTTTATTTATGCCCAAAAAGTTACAGTCAAACTGTTATGCTATAACTCATGACACTTTTTTTCCATAACGCCATTCTCGAAACAGAATTCTGAACTCCACGTCTTAGCCAACAAAATACATGTTAGACAATTTAGGAATATGCAAATGGTTCACCGTAACGGTGAGCAGACTAGGCGGAATAGGCATACTTGTAGAATTTGTCACTAGTCCACTGACCACAAGAGGACTAACAGCCCTGTCACTCAGCGATACAAGTTGGGAAGTAAAGCTGTTGACCTACACGTCTTACACCTAGGCAAGAAAGAATCGTTCCTGGAATTGGTGGGGTAACGGAGAAACGAGGCCAGTATGCTGAAACCACAACTAAAACAAACTACATAAATCAACTTGGAATAAGAAAGGCAGCTTATGAAGTTACTACCCTTATTTACTTACTAATTACTTAGGATATCACCAAGTCAAATTTATAACACATATTATCGCTTACTCTTCTTTGGTAAAGTTGTGAAATATTTGGGGCTGTTAATTCAACAAGAATCCTATATTTACAAGAAAAGTAGGAAATATAGAGGAACACTTTGTAAGTTTCACCCATGAATGTAGAATTGTGCACAGGGGAAAACCTACAGTAGAAAATTGAAAACGGAGAGTATTTTTAAGGAACATAAGAAGAACCATACGGGTTACGCCTAGTTCTACCACCATATAAATTTCTATCACAAGATAGTGCGATTCATCATGCCCGATCATCTAGACAGTATTCCGCACGCTACTCTTAACTGTCCTAGGCTTTATTTACACTTCTTCCTTATTGGTAAATCTAGCAAAACAGTTAGGAACTCGTATTATTGAGTGACTAAGTGATTCATGGAATCATGAATCGTAAAGAATGTGCTATGGAGTGGACGTGACCTAACTATTCCGAGAAACTGCAAACACCAGGGGCGGTGGGGGGACAGACGGTAGTCGGTATAAAGGAAAGCAAAGCAAAGCAATCCCATGACAGGCCTGTACAGAACCTGACGGTTCCAGGAGGCTGAGACTCCCAGATTTCAAGACGATCGGGGCATGAATGTGGTAAGGTTGTCAGCCCTACACACCGGCCGCCTTTATCCCCCCGGAAATATTCCTGGAACTCATTTCTGTTAAAGGCTGAGTCAACCCCAGGGCCATAGTGCGGCCGGAAGGATTATGCCAATGAAAAATTCTAATTACACCAACGGGAATCGAACCCGCAACCTTCCGGCCTCTTGCGCTGTGCCTCAACCAACTGCACCACCGCGTGCCCCACAGCAGTCGGTATTCCGGCCGAAATTCGAATGGGGGACCACCTGATTACAACAGACCGCGTACGCAGTTCGACTTGTTTTCCTACAAATCATACAAACCAACGAAGAAACGGGACAAGGAGCAAACTGCAAGCGCCACCCCACTCTTTTTATCAGTGCCACTGTTTAACGATGTAATTTGCACACGATTCCAGCAACAAACTATGCAATCTGTGTAGGACATCAATCTCGAGAACAAAGTCTACAGACGTGGCAAGTTAAAGTTCTGGGGAGAAAAAGGCGTGATTTTTTCCTAAATGTTTCGGCATGGACCGATCCCACACAGACCGGCGACAAGTATATGTAATAACCACACATTTCAGTACACACACTGAGTAAATGACACTTCAGATGCCCGATTTCTGGGATGTTACACGGTATAGGTTGGTAATCAGCTGTCAAACTACGCCAAACAGCATGCCAAAATACTGCGGTTGAAGCCTGACATCTTAAACATTTGCTCAAACGTGTCGCACAGTCGACATGCATGCGCCTTTCAAAACATAAATATTTCACAGTGTGTTAGTACGATGACATACTGGCATACAACACAGACACATGCATCAGCGATTCATTAATCAGCACAGTACAACCGAAATCTATAAAGGTTTGCGCGATGACCGCACAGCCATTTACAAGATTGTGAATTGAACTGAATGAAAGGTTTCGATAGGCCACTAACAAGCAAAAATTAACGAGCCCAAATTACGTGGCGGTAATGTCGTTGCGAAATGATGTTCGGACGGACACCATGTTGGTATTACTGGCTGAAATAAAATGAATGATCTACTGAAATGCTCATACCGTTTCTTTTTTATGAAAACCTGTCGACTGGTAGGAATATGTCTGTGGGGTGGCAGGCGTATATACGGACATGACGATACCGTCCGCCTGTTTTTCCTATTACACGACAGTAAATGAAGCCCGTATAACACGAAAATTTCTAAACCCATAACTGGGCCCATTCTGCAGCCAGTCACATATCCTACTTTAAAAAAAACGTCCCGCACATGCACACACACACACACACAAACAAACAAGACAGACAATTTACGTATCAACTAACATTTAGGCGCGTTCGCGCAACCACTGCAGTCCTGTAAAAGCAATAAGTATTACGTATTCTGAGAGTGTTTCTGTAGCCGTAAGTATCGAGGATGCAATGCACATGCACGATATTGTCGGCTGTGGTCTGCCCGGCTCTACAATATTTCTCCACATACTTTAATAAACGGCACGATTTTCGAGGAGGGGGGGGGGGGTACTTAACTCTACAACTTCAATTTCCTCGACACGTTTTCGAAAAATACTCAAATATGAAATTTCATGAACATCCGTCCAGTTGGAGCCCAGATGTTACACGAGGGCAGACACGACCAAGCTAACAGTTATTTCTTCGCAATTTTGCGAATGCGCCTAAAAACTCGTGAAGCAACGCGTTCTTGACAAAACAGTGCGCTGCATCCTAACTTGAAATGCTTCGGAATGAATAAGGGATCCCGATCTGTGACGAAGCGGGGGGGCTTTGAGAACGATTCATCGGGAATGTCAGCGATTATGGCTGACAGGAGTGTATGATATTCGGATCTTACTGCGCACGCGTTGCACAAAGTTTCCTTCGTCAATACAGTACAGTGATACCTCGGCTAACGGGTGACCCTGTTAACGAATTTTTCGGCTAACGAAGGTTTTTTTTCGCTTTTTTTTTTCGGACTCAGCTAACGAATATGGGGTCGGCCAACGAATGTTATAGTGAATGCGCGCGCTAACATAAAGCAGCAAACATGAACGGTCGGGCCATTCCAGGAGCTCATCTTTTCCGTCTGTATGTGTGTTTCGGCTAACGAAAGTGATTCCGGAACGAATTATCTTCGTTAACCGAGGTATCACTGTATGTGTATGACACAGTATAAAGTACGCCGTACCCTTGTGATATGTGTGTGTGTGTGTGTGTGTAAGGTTACTGCATCTCCATCTCCTGAAACACAGTTTTGTAACTTTTGTTTTCCTGTTGTGGAAGCGGTACCATTCCTGCGTTCCAACTGCGATTCACTCGTGCGACCTTTCACTCCACGGCCTCCAGAAACGCTGGGAAATCCTAGCGAAAGGGAGTGCCCGGCTCACGATACAGCAGCAGCATAATACTGTTTTACGATAACAAAGTGCACTGCCTCTTTTATTACGAAACAGAAAACTGTTTATGATCACGATCTGTTTCACTTCCACAGCGTCAATTTTCACACAGCTCCTTAAAAAATAAAGACGTTTTAAGACAGGAGAAACGAAAAAAAAAAAATCGCGATTTCAATATTGACAATCTGGCGGGCGTATACCAGGATGTCCAGCTGAAAGCGAACTCGCTCCTAGAATGTACAAACCTACCCATTAGCCCTACTACCCTATGAAGACCCACGACGTCACCCAACCTGCAGTATTCAGTTCGTGACGCCGTAGGACTGAAAGCCGTGGAAGTGGCATTACCCGGTGCACAGTGACCGATAGCAGCTACGGCACTGCAGTATTACTTGGTTCCACGTAAACAAAAAATCTACATAAATCCGACGACGTTATCCGTTCGAAATAAAATTATGCGTTTATCTACCAAAAAAAAGCCGAATGCATGTAACTTTCTTCTTCATGTAGGTGAGTGAAAACGGCATACTTCGTTTAGATAGAAATTTCAAAATTTCGCATTCAGCAATTTTCGTGTCGCTGTAGTGTACAGCTGTCCGGGTAGCTAGACATGACGTCAGCTTGTAAAACTTTCTTACGCAGTCAATGAATCTTGTTCGCTCCAGACAATCTTTACTTTCCCCGCGCTGTCGCAGACGCAGAACGTACATGCCAATGACAAATTACTTCGAAATTGCCGTACTACATATCAAGAAGCCGAAAGCAACGAAAAATTGTGATGGCCCCTACACGTCTTAATCGAAAATAAACTACTGACGACGAGTGCGGTCTATTGGCCCCCGTTTCTACAAGAAGCGATGTCTACAATAAATTATACAGGTAAGACGAATTTGCACTTGCTAATACATGAAAAATTCTACAACATAAGGCTGCCGAAATTAGAACGAAGGTTTTAAAAAGTTTAAGCTACGGCCTGTCAACTACCGCTACACGCGACTTTGCAGGCCTGTCGTCACACAAGGTCTTTCCAAAAACATGGCAAAAAAATGCACGTAATTGAAATGGGCTACAAGCTGTCACCCTGCTGTCATGCAGGCACGATTCTTCCAGGGCAGAAAATCCACAAACGTGATCTGGGCGATATGGAGGTCCTTATGTGAAAAACATGAATTAGAAAAGGTCGCTAAAATACGTCCACACAGATCGCATCAGAGATTAGTACACAGTGTACAAAAACTGCCATTAATTACCTGATATGTTCGTCCTTCAGTAACTTGTCGGTTACTCTTGCACGCAGTTCCTCTGCGGTTGTGCCCAAGTTTGCATTGGCGGGTTTCGATGCAACTTCTTGTGCTACGGTAGACTTTCACACCGCCAGAACCGGCAGCAACAAACTGGGATTCATGCTGTTCTTCTGTCATTACACATCGCAGCCAAGAGGGTGCTCATAAGAAATGACTTTACTTACACGCGAAAGAATCTATCTACATTGTCACGCGTCAAAATTTCAACGTAATTTAGAAACGCATTAAGTGCCCGCATTAAAATGCATTTACTGTAACCTCACTAATTGCAAATGTAACTAATTAGTGGATAAGACTGATAACAACAGAAAAATCTGTTACTACTCAGGCTACACACCTGCAGGCACATTATCCTCCTGGTCGGCGAAATGTTAATGACATGACGCTACAAACGACGTACTTCACAGACGATCGTTTTGTAACAGCTCTTGCCAGTGCCAGGCCAGCTTCTAACAATGGAGAGATAAATATCACACCCACCGTAGGGATGTTCCAAAAAACGTAAAATGCTTTTCTTCGAGGGATTCGCCCATTTAGTAAAAAGTTGTTTGTTCAGTTTGATAAGCTAGGCAGCGTGGAACGAGTTGGGCCCTGATGGTGCGTGGGAAAGGATCAGAATAAAGGCGCCTGGGGCCATTTTCAAGGCACTACCCCATTAATCGTCAAGACAGACAGTGAAAAAACACGAAATTAACTAAAATCTGGAAAGCTGCTAACGCGGTCGGATTGCACAGAGAATGCAAGCCCAGTTTTACCGATTTTGAGAGCGAACAAAATAACAACGCATTCTGAAGGAACTTATGAGATTGCCTTGACAATACTTTGGTCTATAAGAATCGACTATCAAAAACTACAATACTCTATATATTCTGGTCCATAATCGCCGTGGTTTCTACTTATGCAATTTGACATAACTTCAAACGTTCAGCGATGTTGCTTTATATAAAAACGTCGAATTTGTAAGACGTCCGTGTGGTGTCTCTTGAAACTCAGCCCACAGATCAAAACACTGTAAATAAGACGCGAAACGTGAGGACGCACGATCATACTACGTCCACACCTTGATCCTCACAGCGGTACGGGCAGTTCGGCGGTACTGTACTACGGAACTTGTTTTCACTTCCACAGTAATCCTATCAAAACAGCATCCATCCACGTCGACAATATATAGCCTGAGCTAGCGACATCATCGTGAAATAAGCGATACACAAAAGGGGTAATAGGAAATAAATACAGGTCCATATATATATATAACTAAATCAAGAGCGATCAAGTTTATGGTCATACTTGCGACCTTGGGCCAGAGGGCAATTTCAATCAATACACTGCAGCGCTGCTGAGGTACAAAGGCATACCGTTCATCGCCACGGAATCCACATTACTTACCGACATCCCCATACTCAACCGTCTGCACACACTGGTAGTCTGTATTACTGAACAATTTCAAAGCGCGTAACAAAATTCAGGTTGTGTTAATCAGGTCTATACAATTTCTCTTAAGGGTCGGTAATCTGGCAATGACAGAACATTTCAATACAAAGGGCATACCGTCATACACTGACAAAATAGAGATGTGATTAGCCAAAAAACGGATTGCTTGGGTGTAATCGGCAATCGTGTAACGTCTGCACCAATTTTCTGCATCCCCCAGTTCAAATTCCGTCAATGCAGCTACTATAATTCGACCTCTATCACACCCTTCCAGCAACTCGCTCATCATCATCATCATCATCATAATCGTTTCCTGGATCTCACGTTCAAGGTTCCCGCTGCTGACAATGCAATTTGTTCGTAACCGTCACGTAACTGTTTCTGATGTACAGTCGTGGAAAAACAAAAAATAAAGACACAAGAAAGACACTGCATTATTTCTTGGTCGACGAAGGACAGGCACGCTGATTACACAACTACTGGAAGTCAAATATGGATCACATCAAACTCGGATTACTGTTGAACATCAAACTGTTGTAACTTGTCAAAAAATAAGCCGTTACGACACTGCACTGAGCTGTATGAGAAAGAATCGTCAGCACAAAGCAGGAGTAAATTTTATTTTAGACATTCCGTTGTGAAATTACTGAGGACGGTAATATATAATCTTCCAATCACAAAATAAATCAGGCACCACCAACAAAAAAAAAAAAAGATACGGCTCTATAAAAACAAAAACCTTACGTGAAGGAATGAAGTCTCCTTCACAATACAGGTTCTTGTTGATATACCAACCAAATAATGCGCTCTACATATTTTCACCGACGATACCTGACGATGGCACCTTGCGGCCGAAACATGTTGTATATTTCAATATATAATATCGAGCTAAATATGACTTTTGTGCTTCGCGATTATATAACACGTCACACTAAGAAAGAAGTTACAGAACCGAGGGAAGAGAAAAGAACACGGCTTCACTTACTCCTTCTTAACACTGGCCGCCCTTGTCACATAACCTGGCCACACCGTCATTACAACACTCAAGACGGGACCAGTCAACTTCCTCCAAAACGCTATTGTAAGCATACACGACTACACGGTGTCGCAACCCAGACGACCCCAGTTTGAACAACATGTGACGCCTTACCCCACTGCCATTTACAAACAGCTACGCAGAAAGGGGTACGTTCACTGACTGGCACAAGGGAACGTCACGACTCTCAGCCGCAGGCGCTGGTCAACAAATACTGCGAGTTACAGTCTCGGCTCAACCATGCCATTCTTCTCGTGAACAAATGCAGCTGACAACTCAAGAACAGCCACTACTCCCGTCCATTAACGAAGCCACACCATTTATTACCATCACTCGTGGGTTATATAACTATGCAGCTGTCACGTGACGTGCCATGTCGCAACAAACCAGAGAACGAAATAATTGCAGCCCATCCCGCCATTCCAGAACGGAGACGACGCTCACGACCGGGTAAGGTGCAACTAACTTAGCTGACAAAGTCCGCACTGCTTCAGCAGCCAGATCGTGAATCTGAAAATGGTCAACATCTAATGCGAGTTTCAAATACTGCGCCGCTTCTAGACGCTGGGAGAGCTCAGACTGGATACTGCTACGTGTCCAGAGGTGGATTTCCGGCACGTGCGGCAACTTCACCTTCACGTCTATACAAGTTCTGGAGATCAGTCAGCAGAATATTTAATATCGGAAGGGGGGAGGCGGGTAGGTAACATCATCCTTCGTATATAACTTGGACTATTCAGTTACAACAAACACACAGTTTTAGAATTTGTCGAGCTCTACTCTACCTCAATATCGTTTCTCCGCTGGCGTATGTTAGGCTTCCGCGTCGGGTAACCTTTAGTCCAATGACATATTTCGTCAGTACAGCGAACGGCGTTCCACTGCCGTAAAGAAAAGGACTTTTTTGTTCGGATGGAACAGTATCAACTGTTCAAGGCAGACCTTATTCCACGGAGATACAAGTAATTTGTCTTGGGACGATAATCGAACAAAAGGCGAACATCACGGGACATCCGTACAAAAAAAACCAACAGGATGCACTATTTACTTTCATTTTATTTCAATGCCAACAGCCAGTCAACATATACCAACTGCTGTATATACAGAGTAGTACCTACTGATGATGAGCAATAAGCCTGCTCGAAACATGTAGAGGTTATTTATTGAAATAAATTGAAAGTAAATAGTGCATCCTGTTGGTTCTTATTGTACGGGTATATCACGATGCACGGTCAACAAAACATTAAATCAAGGGACATCTATGACAACATAAAAATGGTACCAAAACACAGATTCAAACCGGGTACCTCCTGTGCTATCAACTCTGGTACTCTTGAGCACTGTGTTTGAGGCAGCAGATATGAATGCACATCATTTAAGAATGCTGCATCAAGTACAGTAATTAGGTCCACCGAATAGCATGTTTCGAAAATTATGCGAAGAAGGGAACTGGGGTACAACAGAAACAGCAAGCACTATAAGCAAAGGAAGAAACTTTCCGACATAAACGCCTTTACACCAACATAGTAACAGAGACCCATAACCCAAACCCACAACTTGCGATTTCGCAGGCAGGGCCTTTTCAAGCGCATTTCGAAACAAATGAACTCAATTCACTTAGCAACACGACAGTACATAACAGCCGACTCCGAAAATGAAATGTCATTAGAACAGTGAACTGGACCAAAGTTATGTCACATACAGTATCGCGATTTCTGGCACACAAACCAGTTACGCTGCGGTACGCGACTAGTTTTGGAGAACAAAGATGTAGGCACGGTCGACAAGTCTCGAAACAATCCACCGCGACATGAATGGACGAGCGGAGCGGGAGGGCAAAATTACACGAACTCACGGAGGCAGCCAATGACAGCGGACTGAATAGAACTCAAGACTCAGGAACGCGAGTACAGTCCGTGCAGAAGCTGTCATTTCGTTACAGACGTATATCACAAACACTTATGTGTAACGGCGTGACATGTTTGTCAAGTCTGCTTCTTAATGCACGTACAGAGATGCACACGATCCGTGAACCAGACAGTCCTTCACAGGATCTATTCTCCAATGGTTAAGAAACAACGCTCCATTAAACATGTTCTCTGACACAAACACACACGTGCGCGCACTACGAACACACGCACGCACACAAATATTTACATCTGTACAGAGGTTAAGAATTCAGTATAAAATAGGCTGAACTTATGTACCAAGATATTTGCATTGCGCCTTTCTTTGTTTTCGCGAATTAAGACGGAAATTCACCTGCAGTAGCATAGTAAACACAGTCACATAACGGGAAGAGATAAGATATCTATACAGGATAAAATGGGGCGCAGTACTGAATTCTAACCAAGTGTGCTGGCTTCGTTTGGTTTCGACTGCTTAACGTGCCACGTACTGCTGAAAGTGTATAAGGTGCACCGTCGATTTAGAGTGTTCGTGACTGGCGTGTTTCATAGACTCGTGTTTATCACATTATCCAATTTAACGACTCAGCTCTTCTAGGATTCCCAAGAAAAATTCTCTGCACTTACAACGAGCGACGCAATGGCTTTTGCAGCCCACCGTTTACCATCCATACGCCTACCATTAAAATAAAAAAGTGTATGCGAAGCAGTAAAAATAAACTAAGCTGACATTTATTCCTCCGCATCCTCCTTTTTCATGTACTATTACGTCAGATTTCCTGACAGACCAGAGCTCAAGCACTAAAATCCACACCACCGTACGTAAAATGATTCCAGCCATCAAAAGAGCGTATTCGTTAATAAAGGCGTTTTCCATGAATGTCGTGCGTGCCCTGTGGCGGATATTGTGCTTCCCAGGGGATCAACTGTGTAACAACGCACTCAGACCGGACGTTTACCGCAGGTCCAAAATGCTATTCGATGACGAACACGGATTTCGTAACAGTTTGCTGTACCGTATTCAACCTAAAGAGATTGGCTGTACAAAGACGGTTTGAAAAGATACTCTCGACTCGTCACGAGGACAACAGAGCTTCACTGCATGCACCGCATCATGCAATGGTTGGGTGAAATTATCAATGCTGCATTACAGCACGCCCAGACGACGTATGGCACAGCAAAGGCATATCTCCTCCCCTTCCTGAAATTAAAAACTAATTGGGCATGGGTGGCTTCAAGTTCCAGCCTCTCTACCCCTGGGAGTCCTATCACTCGATAGGAGGCTGGGTGAGATCCAGAGTCGGTGTTGTGATTACAATCAGGAAGACACATCCATCTGGCATCCAGTAATAAGGGCAGCCGTTTAAAACACCACATTCTCATACCCAACAATTAACTAAACTCTAATATTTCAAGTAATTAACGATGTTCAAAGGTCCTTCTGCTGGAGTTACCATCACAGTATAAAATACAACAGCTTCGAAATGCGTACTACGCATACTTGGAACTAATTTAGATTGTAAAGTCTGAAATGAGTAATTTAAATAAATCACTTATATACCCGAGAGGTAAAGAATAGAACACAAAAAGCAATGCTAAAGCAGAAGCAGTGAAGGTCATATGATGGGAATTTCGATGACCATGGGTTACGAAACAGTTTTATATGTAAGTCTATTTGAAACTTACAACTAGTGACGAGTTGCAGACTCAAAGAAACTGTATTATTGCTTTGGAGAATGAAACCTATTAATTACATACTTACTCACTCACTCCATGAAGCAGAGCCCTCCTTGAGAAGCTAACCGGTTCTAAGTTCGTCACGAAATTCCCCGCATTTTATGGAATCCGCGGGTTCCTTAAGAAATCACAAGCGCCCGCCAGCAGTCCCTATCCTGAGCCAAATCAATCCAGTCCATGCCTCTCACCTCATCCCATTTCGTGAAGCTCCATCATAATTCCCAGATTTAAAGCAACAACAGTAGGTTTTCGATGTTTGTGTGACCGTGCATCATTGATACAATAACATTACACAGCCAACTAGATGCAACAATAATAAATGTATTAATAATTTCAATCAGCTCAGCATGTTTCGGGCGATAATTTCGCCCTTCCTCAGGAACACAAGACTCTGTTTACAGCTTGTGGTATAAAGCACCGACCGGCCAGGATGAGATGGAACTCAGTTCCAACTCATCCTGGTCACCAGCAGGCAGCATCGTCGGTGCTTTATAGCACAAGCTGTGAATACAGTCTAGTGTTCCTGAGGATGGGCGAAATCATCGCCCGAAACATGTTGAGCTGATTGAAATTATTAATAAAATTATTATTGTTGCATCTAGTTGGTTGTTTATATTACAGTAATAGGTTTAATCACGAAACTGACAATTTCAATTTCGTGATTAAACCTAAACCGTTGCTTTAAATCTGGGAATTATGATGTTGAGATGGTTCGTATGAACCCACACCACGCAGTGATCTCCAAACCACAAGACGCCAGTTGTTTCAGTGACACTGTGGTGCAATCACGAAGAGGATGAGAAGCTGAAACTGGCGTCTTCTTTACAGCCACGTCACACTGAATGGTGTGAAAGGCGTGATAAGGCAACCAAACGGAAACTTGTTCCAAGACGTTAAGAGGAATGGAAGAAGTTCCGCGACTAAAGCACGACTCGTCCATAAAGCAGAACACACAAACACGCACCTCAGAGAATGTGTTAACAAAATACAGCATTATGCGAAAATTTCGTTACCTAATCTATAGGCGCTGCATATGCAAGATGCTAGAGGCACTCTACCAGACTGAAGAACCTGGTGTATACTAAGCATCAAACTTCCCCTCGTTTCCAAAAATACAGCATACTCTTAGTTACAAAGAACATGGCAGTAGAAGAATTTTATCACTTCGTTCTACATACAGAACTACATGCACAGAATTTGAACAGGCCAGTGCTTTGCAAAGAACGGTACAGCAGAAGCGAGGGCAGCAAATGTTGAATACAGCGTTAAAAAGAGCAAAAACAGCAACGATGTGCTTATTTCGTAGGCCCATGCTACGGAACCGAAATTTACTGTACTTTTGCACCTAGAACGACACTGAAATTGACAATGGGCAAAATATATTCCGGTGTTTTAAGAGCACGCAAAACTGTCAGCACGGCATTAAGAGAAAATTCTATGACGCCTCAGTGAACTGCGTCACACGACAGCCCGAAAATCGTGTCGACTGATTTGCTGGTCAAATATAATATCCACCATACGGGACACGCCGACAACTGTAGTCCCACACCTGGTAGGTAAAGTTACAGGTAACGTTGCCTTGGAGGTACAGCTCCACCGATTCTTAACCTCGGGAGATGGCGGTCAATAAACAACTTCACACCCGACAGCTGAAAGGCCATGTTTTAAAGTCCACAGGGAACTTCGACGCCGTTAGAGTCGCAAATGAACCTATAGCCTATACGAGCCATCTCACATGCCATGGGTACTAGGAAAGGCATAAAGATGCGATAAAAATCGGAACGTCAGGACACTAATTGGAACACCTACAGACCAATAAACTTGGCAGCCATTCTTGCTCATGCATCTGCCTCGTAAAATAGTGGCAATAGGTATTAAGGTCACCGTGCACATACACAATAAGCTAGTGTTTAAGTACCCGGGAACTTTCATCAGTTCGCGCATGATCACTGATGGTTTCGACCAAATGGAAACCTCAGCTCCCAACGTCCAGTCTGTCATCCGACAGACTTCTTAATCTCAGCATCGGTTAAGGCAGGGCGCATAAAAGCCGGGGGCCAGGACGCAGTGACTACTGAATTTTGTTCAGCGGCACCCAATACTTGTGTATGCTCAGTATGTAACTTACTTCGTGCCAACATTAAGGCACTACCCAGGGTTTTGGAAACCTTGTGCAACCCTGGGTTAGCTTCTCAGTCTTCATTCACAAAAATGCCCAGCTGCTTCGCTGTTCACCTAGTGCCCCTGTAGACAAGATAATGAACTTTCGAGTACAATCAAGACATTTCTTGACCAGCCGAGCAACTGCAAAGTTCTCCATGTAAGGAAGGTCACCGACATTTTTATCCCGTCACGTGCGTATTGACTCGGACTCGATTCCCAGCAGGAGCAGATTCTTCTCAACACCACGCCACTCGGTTTTGAACCCAATGGTTACCGTGCTATGAAGTTCGGGCATGACGCCGCCATCCCATGACGCTGGCCATTAACCAACACATGCAGCGCTCAGATTACGAACGATTCAACAATTCATGTCACTGGCGACAGTGTTGCCTTTACTGCAGACCAACCGGCCAAAATGAAACTGACTGCAAGCAATACGCATATCCCATACACTCGAAGTACTACAACTAAAATAACTTAATCAAAACTGAGACATTTCGAATCATCGGGGTCACGGATAAGACGCCGTGACGGTAGTAATGTTGGCAGCAGGACACACAGGATGCACCTACAATTAAAGATCGTAAAGGACTGCAAAACGACCAAGTCTGGTGGTACAGCCAAGCAGGCGTCTCTCTGTTCTCGAATTTTACCATGTCGGTATTCTGATGGAATGGCCTCTTAAGACATTACATTTAACTTACGTATGTATATTAGGGCGAGAATTGCAATGCGAAGGAACAGTATTTACAGCAAACCACACACAGATACGTGCAGAATGAGCATAAAAACAATAAGACAGGCAATGTAGGTATAACGCAACATTGAGGCAGGTTCGCACAACCATTGTTGCTGTGGAAAAGCAATGAGTATTACACAAACTGAGTGTGTGTATTCGTAGCCGTAGGTATCCAGCATGCAATGCGCATGCGCCGTATTGTCATCTATGGCCTGCCCCACTCTACAATATTTTTACACAAGATCCCATAAACGGCACAATTTTCGGGGGAAAAAAAGTTACTGAATACAAAATGTGTGTCTTGATTTTCTCTACAACTTTTCTCCGCAACACTTCTCATTCAATAAGTGAGCGAGATATGATATAAAAAGTATATTGGTCATCACGTAAAGTACCCTTCATTCTTATCAGATTTTAATGAAACTTGAATTTTCTCGACAGATTTTCGAAAAATCCCCAAATATCAAATTTCATGAATATCCGTCCAGTGGGAGCCGAGTTGTTCCATGAGGACGGACTGACAGACATAACAAAGCTAATAGTCGCTTTTTGCAGTTTTGCGAATACGCCTAAACAGGCGACAGCTGTTTCTGACTTAAACACGCTCATTATCAACCAATTACTTTATTTGCACAGAATGCATTTTAAACAAAAGTTTCCCTCATATGCAGTGTCTCCCCACGCCACTGACAGACCACGACCTCTACCAAGATTACAAGGGAAGAAGGAAACAGCGCTAAGAGCATCAGTTGTGATCCCACTCCTGCAACAGATTACACCAACATTCTCCGAAACGTCACAACACGTAACGAAACCATGCATTTACTGTAAAAAACCGTAAGTAAATAATAACCATCGGAGGTAGTCCCGATCGCACCGCGGGTCACTGCAGTTTCGACAGAATGTTCGAAAGTAAACCTGACTTTGCAAGGCTATTTCATGAAACGGCATATCATCCACCACAAGCCACATCCGAATGGGGCACCAACGTCCACAAAACATTAAACAAAACAGATGACACATCGGTTCTTACAAGAGCACTGCAGTGCTTAAGCAACTGCAAAAACCACACCGAATTTGTATCATACTATACAATTCTGTCCTTCGGATGGGCAATAGCAACAGGTATGCAGCGAATACTGATATGGCTTCCAGGATGCATTGCGAGAGGTCAGAGGAAGCGGCTTATAGACATGTTTCGTACGGTATGACCGCCGGCAGACGCGTGTCAGTTGTAAAGAGCAGATATTAGGCCAGCCGTTAACTACATCGTTTTCTGTGGAGATGAATCTGAGAAATGGGCCCGGACTTGTTATCAAAACAAGTGCCCTGAACAAGCTAGGTGTAATTCGCGCCAGTCCGTCTACTTCAACACTCAAAAGCCGACAATACAGCAAAGGTAAAGGCAAAGCAATCCCCATTACAGGCTTCGACAGGCCCAGAGGGTTCCAAGAGTTTGAGTCTCCCAGATTTCAAGACAATCAGCACATGAAGGTGGTAAGGTTGTCAGCCCTACTCATTGGCCGCCTTTACCCCAAGGAAATATTCCTGGCACTCATCTCTGTTAGATGCTGAGTCAACCCCAGGGCCATAGTGTGGCCGTAAGTATTATGTCAATGTAAAATTCCAATAACACCATCGGGAATCGACCCTGCGACCTTCCGGCTTGTAGTGCAGTGCCTCTACCAAATGCGCCACCGCGTGCCCCACAATGTAGCAAATAAGGCAACTCAAAATTCATATATATATATATATATATATATATATATACACCTACAGAATTACGCATAAAACAGAATATGTCAGTATGTGTAACGGAAGAACACGGACTAAAACGTAACTAAAAACGAACAACCATAGGTAAACGTTGACGGTAGGTCGAATCGTATAATCTGCACACCATCCGCACCTTTAACGCCCCCTTTAGCAGCAGCAGCAGCACTACGGTGTACCGCGCGAACGTCGTTACGTTACCGGAATATAATGACGAAGACAATTTGACAAGGATGCCAGTCCGAGAAAAAACAAATCATGTACAATCTCTGTAACAATCCATGTACAGCAGCTTACACTAACATCTCCCGTAAAGAATCTAAAGTTTAATACTCCTTCTGGATAAGCTTATGGTCGCCAGATGCCCTTTACGGATCCCAAGTTCATTATCATAGGTGCACAATGCCACCAACGACGGCTAATGTCGGACACGTGTCTCCAAATCTATGAACTTACATCTTACTTCTCTAAGACCAAATTTATGACGATCACCCCCCCCCCCCCGACAATGGTCCCAAAACACTCCAAAACCTTTTAAATAAAAGGGGTTGATTATTTAAACCAATACAACCAAGCCCGAAAGTTTCGCCCGGCCCACCGGCCCCCCCAGT
>Ga0131853_10005243_pt1 | contig 23376 bp, 19 predicted proteins | sample TergutLab28metaG_FD_92764 | JGI IMG/M metagenome (GOLD analysis project Ga0131853, IMG submission 92764) | Labiotermes labralis P1 segment gut microbial communities from Petit-Saut dam, French Guiana - Lab288 P1 (version 2) (version 2) | ecosystem: Host-associated > Arthropoda: Insects >...
ACAGGTGGCGGACGCTTGTGAGTGCGGTAATGAACCTTCGGGTTCCGTGAAATGCGGGGAATTTCTTGACTAGCTGCAAACCAGTTCGCTTCTCAAGAAGGACTCTGCACCATGGAGTAAGTATGTATGTTTCCTTGTTTTGTATGTTTTGTTTTCTGTTGTGTGTGTTTTGTGTTTGTGTATTGTTTCTCCCCATGTACATAGTTGTTTATTTTCTGTTTGTGTACAATTCTACCAACACTGCCACTGGGGTGAAACCCAACTGTAGTACCATATACTATATATTATATACTATAGTATATAATACCAGTAAATAAAAAATTACGGAAAAAACAGCAATATGCCTATCTGCGTCACTCGCATTTCTAGCCTTGCCAATGCAGTACAGATAACTTATGTAACATATAATTAAATAATAGAAGTGTAACTGCACAGTTTAATTTAGTGTTTGGGAATACAACATATAAATGCCATTACCGGGACTGGAACCAATAAATTTGGTCTCCGAAGAATACTAGTATCGCGCCATAACGTATTCGGCTATAAGTGAAAACGGTAATGATCTACACTGTTCGCAATATCATATCTTCACAGCAGAGCGAGGTAAGCACACACCCCGGAAAATTAATGAAGATTAATTCACGTTTTAATTTCAAATTAAGCAAGGTATTTGTGGCTTTGGTTAATATATATGTAGCGTGAATGTTACGAATGGGAGAAAAACGCCATGAATGCACAAATTTCGGGAAATTAGGAACGTCTCGAATGATGGTGGCAAATTGTACGCTGGATTTTTGCTGGAATGAGGATATAACCTGCTTTACATGGACGAGATTATTATTATTATTATTATTACCGTTATTTAACAAAAATCACTAATGTCCCGTCCAACACCGTGCCGTGCGCCTGCGTGTCCGGTAACCCACCAAACATGATGGTCGTTCAGTGACTCTTAAGTCTAGTCACTATTTTTTTGCTTTCTTCAACAGCAGTCGAGAGATGAGGGGTAAGGTCGAAGGAATCTTCGTGCGCACTCCACGGACGTAATTGTCTACCTATGAAAACTCTTCAGTGTGATTCCTGCCAGCAAAATCTCGACGACCTTCCATGCGGAACATTCACCCCCTCACTAGCAGCAAGTGAATGGCATTCTTACGCGTATATCAACACCAAACCTGAAGGCACTGAAAAGCCACAATGGAAAATTAAGCCTTTACAGCAAAACAGTTACTTACTGTGCATGCACCGCATTTTTAAACATACACAACCGTTGTATTTTATCCACAGCGTATGTTATACTGCTGCCATATAATTTTCAGACTAAACTCCAATTACAAGCCCAAACAACATTATTAACCAGTTAAACACTGCCGGCTTCTGGCATATGACGACAATGATGATAGAAATCAGGAATGCTTTGGAGGAACGATCTGCCGAAATCTTCAGGTTCGACTTCTACCCTGTATTCAGTACGTCCTCACGAAAAATTGGCAAACTTATACCAGAATACCGGTGTCATGTCACATCCCAGAAGATGCTAGAGTGTGTGTGTGTGTGTGTGTGTGTATTCGCCGTTGTGAAAACCCCAAACCTCGCATATTACCCACTGGAAATTTATAATTAAGAGACAGCACGCTTTCTGTGAGGTCAAGTAGGGTTAAGAAAAAGTGGTCCCTATACAAGCACCACGCCATAACATAAAGTGGAGACAGCACTACACTATCTTAACCTCGAAACTAGACGACAGGCGGTCTGTTTGACGGCCCGGCCGCTTTAACGCGGCAGAAGAACCCACTTATCTCAGCGGATAAGAGGCGGCGTATGGCCCAGAGCCGATCTGGAGGTGGTGACGCACAAGAAAATCTTTGTCCGACATCGTGAATTAGCCGCCGATTCCCTCGCCGTCCGCTGCTCATTTACTATACTGACTTAGCTATGCCAGGCTCCACTTTTCATATGACACATAAACCGCATGTTTTTAGTTAAAATTCACGTCTCAAAGGATAAAACGCTCATAATTAATTCTACTATTAATATAATAGGAAGAAACAACTAATGTTATGTCAATTAATTTATAGAGGAATGGTGAGAATGTCTGATTATAAGACCGGCAAATGCACTTCAACACTGAGCTTCGGTCGAAATAATTGATCAGCGGTTAGAGTCATTAACCACAGCACGACAGTTCATTATACAACCGCAAACGGCAATAACGAATAAATTCACATAACCTTCACAATCCATGGAGTGTGAAAATGCCACAGACCTACTTCCAATACAGTCGACAGTGTCAAAATTTTCGCAGGATCAAACCCGGTGTGAAAAACATGACAGTGAAAAAGGTTTGAGGTTCTTAAAATCAATCCCAGCAATCTCATTTCTTGTTATAATTTAAATGACGTATGCAACTGCATTATGCGCAGAAATATGTACAAGGTCGTTTACCTGGGTAATTAGCAAAGTCATAAAATTATCACAGTTTCTAGAAGATCAAAATCAGCCGTAACGTCACTGACGTTACGTTAACTATATCTAGTTGTACGTCTGCAACAAACCTACTAATCAGGAGGTGGAACACCATCACGTGATCGTATCACCCGTTAACAATCCTAGTGAAGTTAACAATTATGACTCTGTAGTAGGGCTCAGACTTAATCAGATTTCTGAGCTTGTACTTGATTGACGTGCATTTAACGTCATCACTGAGAGTGTAATTTATCATAGTGATTACATACTGATGCCCAGTGGATGGTATATCTGGACTATTATCACGTCGAGTTCCAGTGTCACGACTATGACACCATCAAAATCAGGAACAAGCAACGGCCTACTTTTAATAATGGCTGGACACTGTGACATGTGTTTTCACGCAATAATTACAAAATCTATATTTTCCCTATAAAAATCTATTAAAAATTTGTAGTTGGCTACAGGCTCGCATGTGTTTACAAATGATGTAGTGTTTCCGTTTCCAAACACGAATAATGCTATTCCTTTTCTAGCCTGCTTCGTCACTGCTTAAAATGTAAAAAGTATATTAGTATAAACTACCGATAAACCCGAGGTTATATTACATGCAAGAAAAGAGGGTTTAGAAAGCAATAAAATGAGCTTCAGAAGGTTGGCTCAGAACGAAAGCAAACGACTTCTCTGCAGAAATGTTCAAACATCACGAACTCGAGACACGTTGTGGGCAAAACGAGCACCAGGTTTTTGAATCAAACACAAAATCCATCATTTAAACAAATTAAATTACATACACACACACATATATATAAATTTTTAAAATCTTTCGCTTTTTAAGAAAGAGAGGTATGGATGAAGCCTATAAGCAAAACATGAGTCTCTTATGGCAAGTACGGGATACAGTTTTTCTGCTATCCTCAAAAGTCATGGAGATAGCAGGGTTTGATTGTGAGAGTCTCATATAATCATTAACAATGTCTAATTAAATAAATACACTATTTACCGCACGATTAGAATTATCATGGCGGTGAATGAAGAATACTATGTTTGGAAATGTAGTCCGGTGTAGTCTCAAATAGGAATTTTGAAAGAGCATCACGTTTAGGACAAAAGTGAAAGCCGCGCGACAAAACATGATAAGATACTTGTACGGTACAGGGACGGACGAACGGACATGATCCTGCAAACCAATAGCAAACGGTGGGACCAAGATGAGGTGGAACCAAAAACTGGGGGATATAAGAAAAAAGAATACTTGAGAAACACGTGAGAAAAACACTATATGAAACACGAACCATTCATTTAAAAAACAGCACTTATACAAGGCTATTCTGACGATCGCGTAATCTAAAGTTCGCACAGCCATAGGCTGCATGGAACCGAATCCTGTTCGTGGCTTGTCTTTATTAGTTTCTGTGTTCTGTTCCATCTTGTGATGATATCATTAAGACAGAATAATCTTCCAATGACGAAAGCTACCACATGGCGCAAAGGATATCTTGGCAGAACATACAGCACACCCAAATGCGGGGCGCACTAGCCCCCTTGAATATTAGACCCATGACAACCTCTCTCCCTACAACAGGGACGTATCAAATTATGTGAAAAAGCAAAATGCTCACAACAGACAACATTACATACGAAAAGTTTCGTTCTGCCCTTACCTATATCAATTGTCAGAAATGAAATGTCAACAAGGCAGCCAACGTACCAGTAACGTGACTCAGTTTACGACGCGTTTGAGCTTCTGAAAATCGTAGCAACAACATTACAATCTATGCAGCTTTTAGTACTTCATTCATAGGAAGTAACACAATTTACATTATACACGGTCTAAGTGTATTTTCCAAACTTACGGACGAGCCCAGCACCTGATAAGATCCGCGCATAAGAAGAACAGGGATGTTAACACTCGGCCCATAGGCAAACCACGGGTAGGCCTTCATGTATGATGTCTGATGTGAAGGAAAATTTAAATGGCTACATGGTTTTCCACAATTTTTTTTATATCAGATTCTACGAAGACTCGTCCGGTTCTCTAGTTATTTTTCGCGTATGCAAAGCCGAACTCAGCGATTTTAACGAGCGCTCCGAAGGGATACGAACATGCCCTAAAAACGAATAGAACAGATACAGTACAAATGACTATGCAGCCGAAACAGCGTAGTCGGAATAGTGAATATGCTATGGACTGGACGATCCGGTGTTCGATTCTCTTCTCCAAAAACGTCCAGACAGGCTCTGGGGTCCACACAGCCTCATATCCAATGGGTACCAGGGCTCTTTCCTCGGGGGCAGAGCGAGCGAAGCGTAAAGCTGACCAATCACTCCCACTTAGTGCAGAGGTTAAAAATGAAAAGCGACATTCCGCAACACCTCCTGTATGTCTTGAAGGTGTGCACACAAACATTTTTCGTACAATTGAGACACACGAGCGCGGCTGCCGGTAACTAGACTAATGATCGACCCACCAAAAAGGATTGCGGTTTCCCCTAACCTCGAACGTATGCCGCCTCCGCTGGTTGCATTACCCCGCAACCCCCCCCCTCCCCCAAATAACTTCTGTCGCCACCGCAAGCGTGAACATATACGGTGTATGTGCAGCCCTGATCATACGATGAAACTGGCAACGTAAGATCACTGGATTAAAGGTAAACACCACGCAAGGATGGAAAAAACAAATCTGTTTCTAATGTACACATGTACCGAAACTCTGGTTTCGTGTTGGGAGGAAAGAAAAGTTGAATGGACTGAGCGAATACGAGATGCCACCGAATTGAGACAGATCGCACTTATTACCATCGACATAAAAGGTCAGGTACAAGCTCACTCAGTGGACTGCGGATGCAGTACAAATCCACATACATACAAAACCCACTCCAATTACCGCCATAAATAGGGTATTTAAAATTTCAGCCGACATGAACCGAAGACGCAAACAATACCAACGTTTACATGCTTTACACTAATGTCATTCGTCCACAGCAAATGGAACTTACTTGGTTCAATAGGATGATGATGTTAATACCTCTCGCCTCAAAGGCCCAGTTATCATCAATCAGAATAAAGACATTCTGTGCCAACCTGGATTACCGACAGATCCAAAAGAGTTCCCGCTGTACATACATAGCGAAAACAAGATGATAACGATTCGGCTTCTCAGTTATCACATCTGGATCAATACGAAGCTCCAATACCTGATAGATCACTCAGGTCATAAGGAAGGCGGTATTAAACATACAGCAATGTAGGTATAAACGTACCAATCAGTGTTGCCGTGGAAAAGTAAAAACTATTACATATTTTGAAGTATGTATTATCCAGACCAACAAATGCACAACATATACATACGTATGTCAATATATATATATAAAAATATATATACACAGTATTGTTGACATATATCTCCTTATATAAACAAGACTGTATACAACGTAAATACCCCATGTTTCAAGGCACTCACATCATCTTCAGGGAGTCTTGCACTTCTATTTTGCTAAGTCACAAAAATCATAATGATTATAGAAGTCAATCAAATCAGCAGATTAATATGTTTAGATCTGATGATAAAATACACTCTACAAAACGTTGTGGGCTGTCAAGTGTTACAATTACAATACGGTTGTTGCTTGGTGGCAGCATGTACTGTACACGTTGGGCTATCTTAGAGGTGTAATTCCTATGTTCGTGTACCATGTACGAGGGTATGGTGCGAACTATTTCACAATCTGAGTGTGTGTGTCCGCAGCCTTAGCTATCCAGCGTGCAAAGTGCATGCGCCGTATAATATTCACAATGGCCTGTCTGACTACCATATTTTTCCACATTATCTCACAAACGGGACGATTTTCATTAAAAAAAGTTACTGAATACAAAATGTGAATTTTGATTTTCTCTACAACTATTGTCCGAAATATTTCTCATTATGAGAAGAATTACGCGATATATTATCATAAATGTACGCACGTCTTAATGTATAATACAGGTTACTGTCCGAATTAAATGACAGCTGAATTTTCTCGATAGATTTTAGAAAAATACTCAAACATCAAACTCCATTAAAATCTGTCCCGTGGGAGCCGGGCTGTTTCATGTGGACGGAGACGGACGGACAGACAGACACGACGAAGCTTATAGTAGCTTTGCGCCGTTTTGCGAATACGTCTAAAAATGATCCTGCGAAAATAGAATCGTGAGGAAAACTAAACTCAAACAGATAAGGATATGGTCCAGCAGCCAAAAACCTTGAACACAGGCCCTTGGAAGAAAAAGGCACACCACAGTTGGCACTTAAATTAGCTCGTTTCGGATATCGCGTGGCAGCATAAAAATGTACACAGTCCGATATGGAATCAGGTTGTGTCGAAAGAAGTGATAAGGGAAATACATGAACAGCAATAAAGTGGGTGGGATATGTGAATGTAAATTACCTTCGACAGATGAACATGCCTTAAGAATTGCCCCATTTGTACCTATGCAATGCCCCTTCAATACACACTAAAAACGGACAGAAAACTATGTATTAGTTCTGGGTATCAATCGTAATGCCTAACAGAACTCAACATGTGTAAACTTACCGTCCAATTACGCATTACACTGAAGCATATACAGTGCAATTAACCTGATCAAAATGAATCCCTCTTAGGAAGTGAATACTCTTTCAGGTCAACAACAAATTCCCTCCTTTTATGGAAATGAAGTTCATTACTGCGTCTACAAAAACCTAACCTCCCAGCTCCGCCTTCAGTAAAATGAATCCAGTATTCTCAAACCTGGATCCTATAAAATCCTCCTACTAGTACACCTAGTCGTCCATGCATGGCTAAGTCCCCACATTGTTCTGTGCCATCAGGTTTTCCAGCCAAAATTCTATATGAATTTTCAGTGTACCCAGATCGTGCTATGGCTCAGGCGGTTGATCGCTTGGCCTCTCATCAGGTTCTATTCCAGTCCACGTGGAATTTGTCAACAAAGTGGCAAAAGAACAGCTTTTTCACCAATTACTTCAGTTTTAGTGGGCCGAGTAGCGTAGTCGGTATGGCGACTGGCTACGGGCTGGAGGGTCCGGGGATCGAATTCCAGTGGGGAGACGAGATTTTCCGCACCTGTCCAGACCGGCCCTGGGGCCTACCAAGCCCCCTGTACAATGGGTACCGAGTCTTTCCCGGGGGTAAAGAGCGGCCGGGGCGTGACGCTGACCCCTCACCCCCTTCTAGTGCCGTGGTCAAGAAAGAGTAGAGCTATAACTCTACTCCCCCTATGGGCCGTACGGCCTGTACAGAGCCTCAGTGCATGTACAAGGGTGCACTTTTTTTTTTACTTCACTTCAGTTTTACCCATATCAATATCATCCCAGCCACGATCCATACTTACACCATTCCTCTACCTACCAGGCTACGTAAGTAATCTTAACGGATATAGTCATTAAATAAAAGAATCTCCCCCTCTCAACGTTCGCACAGGTGCTACGTGACCTACCCATCACAACCTCATAGATGTGGTTACCAAAGCAATATTTTGTGACAAATTATGAAACACTTGCTTATTCAATTTACCGCACCCTTCTGTCACTTCTTCTCTTTTCGGTCTTCTTCTCAACATGGTGCACCCATATTCCTTCTCTTATTAATTATCCCATTCCAAATTCACCCTCGTTCTACGTTCTTCCCACAAGGTGAGAGATAAGTTACACACTTTAACAAAACAACTGGCAAAGTTTCAATTCGGAGTTTTCAGATAACATATGGGAAGACAAAATATCGCATTTCTAACCTTTAATTTGTGATGCCAACTAAAATAATGCTGAGGGATGGAAAAGTGGGTGACGAGATGTGAATAACCGTACGTGTGATATGGGTAGCCTAATCTAAAAAGTTAAGTGTTGATATGGTATCTCTGAACCTACGTTTCCCTGGCAACCGATTCCCTTATCTCATATCGTATCAGTCTGACACACAATAGTCAAAGAGTTTAAGAACCAGAAATTGAGTATTATTTTAAACACGTCTGCTGTCGAACGAAAGGCGATGGGATATAACTGTCTGGTACCTTAATCAGTTTTACAATAACAAGGATTGTTTAAGATGCACAGTCATTGAACAAGCAATTGGGCAGCAGTAACAGTTGTCAGGACAGCTCCGTCGGTATAGTGACTAGAATACAGGCCAGACGAGTGAGGAATCTTGTTAGATTCGCGGCAGAGACAGTAATTGAGATTACTCTCTCCCCCAAATTATCCAGTACAGATCCGGAACCCTCCCGGCCTATTACAAATGGTTGCTGGTGCCCCGGGGGTGGGGTGGGGGAACAGTCGAGGCATAAATTTGACCACTCACCATCTCGTGCCGGGGTTCAGAATTCGTGGATCTCTATCTCCACGGCGCGGTGCTTAACTGAGCAGACGGGCAACTCTTTTATGTAGTAGCTAAAAGCTTATTTCTCCGTTATTTCCAGCCTTCTCATTCTGATGCGCAGGCAATAAAATTAAGTTCTTAAAGTGGTGATAGATTTCTAACAGAGCGTACGGTGGGTACCTTATAACACTGCAAAATACCAGCACAAACACGGCCGAAACTTCAAAGGAAAAAGTCGCGGTTATTAACATCATTCCTAAGTCTGGGGTGTAATAAATGAATAGAAGAGAATGTCGGTGCAAATGGAATATTTTACGCCAAAAAAAAACCAACCACAGCAACATGAAAAGTTCCTAAAAAGCGGCCAAATTTACATTAACTTGACAGAACGCTGTGTACTAAGCAGCGGTACTAACTACAGCACAGTGAATCTTAACCTTTACTGAAGATAGAACAACTTTGGTTCTCAAAATATTTTCCTGAACTCAAAGCAAACGTCGTTCAAGTAGGTCAGGAGTCAAAACCTAAGATACAGCAAACCTGTAAAATAAGAGAAAATTAAATATTTATTCTCCCATCACAGTAAAATTAAGAAACATATGGCATGTCTCGCAAACCTGTGGGGGTGCTCGCATCGCAAATTAAGAATCACTGATCTAGAGATACTGTATTTCCTTCGACAAAGGTTGCCATTGCAATACCGACTCAAGCATACTGCCACTACGTAATATTGCTACTGGCACCTTCTGCTCCTATTTATGATCATTACGAAATCTGCTTGCCTACAAGCCACGGTAGAATATCAATGTGCAAGGGAATCCACCTCCCAGTGACTAAGGCGCCACTGAACTTTCCAATCAGCAATGGCGGTAAGTAGTGTTCTACTATCGGTACCGTTCCATAATACTGATTATTAAAGTTGCAGCGTCAACTGACGTCACTTTATACTCCATAACAATGTTATTGATTATAAGTGTGCCGAGGTTGGGTGGGGTGGGGTTGAAGGTGGTTGCCCAAGATATGCTCTACTCTATCTTTATTAAAACGCCTACCAGAATAAAATCACTAATGTTACCCCTACCGTTTACTGCTCTAACGCCGGGAATAACGAGAAACAACGACGATAGGATGTCTCCCCGTATAGATACATGCCTACTTTCTACTCGCGTTCCTTCTTCTTTCGCAGACCTCGCTGCCTTAACATTTATTTATTTCATACACTCCTCCAGCGAGCTACAGATAATCGCACTATAAGCCTACACAGTTATTAAGACATCACACAACAGGCAACATGCTATTTTTCTTGTTGCCTGCATTGTGCATCACGTCTGCCTGTGTTCCCAATCACATGCTAAAGTGAAACTTGAAAGCTATCTGAGATATCTCCTCTGCCCTAAAGATGGAAGCAGCAGGTTCCTCAGAATTGTGGTAAACTTCTACCAGCTTACATGATGTCACTATACCTCTTTTAAATCGACGACTCATTACATCAGCGACTTGACCTACTGCAGGCTATATCTGTTTCTGATCATCCAGTCATGCCAAATGTCACGTATTTCATGCACCACACAGGATATTTCGTTGTTTCGAATCTTCTTCGCTGGCTCATGTCTGCGAAATGAGTTGTAAGTACTGTAATACTTTTGGAGGTAAGCCAAGCAACAACAAATCGCCATAGCATATGCTGCTGCTGCAACCACAAATAACAAACGCATAGAAGGCACTGTCAGAGGCCGAAAGAATTTTAAGGACCTAAACAGTCTTACATGTTCCTTATACGGGAAAAAATCTGCGTGTGTCTTTTGTTAAATCAATGAAAATCGTACTGTACTTCACTACTACGCCCCATACAGCCCGCTGAAATTGTAGCCGGGAAAAAGGGAAATTCCCACCTCTAGCTACGTCTCAATTCCACTGAGTAACTCTTCTGCATGGGTTGGGCATGTGGCGCGTATGGGTGAGGAGAGGGGGTGTATAGGGTCTTGGTGGGGAAACCGGAGGGAAAGAGACCACTAGGGAGACCTAGGCGTAGATGGGTGGATAATATTAGGACGGATCTCCAGGAGGTGGGATGGGGGTATGTGGACTGGATTGGGCTGGCCCAGGATAGAGAGAGGTGGCGGACGCTTGTGAGTGCGGTAATGAACCTTCGGGTTCCATGAAATGCGGGAATTTCTTGACTAGCTGCAAACCAGTTAGCTTCTCAAGAAGGACTACTCTGCACCATGGAGTAAGTAAGTAACTCTCCTGCATAACAGCCCTTCAGGGACACTGAGATCACAATTTAATTGCATATGCAAGCTGTGGACTTGAAAAGTTATGTAAATACCGAATATTTCAATAAACTGACTTTAGGACTCATAATGTCTTGGCATACGTGTGGGGGGGGGGGGCTTAAAGGATCTTCGCTTCCTATACGTATCCAAATACAAGTATGTGTGCTCAATAATACCAGCTCATAAGGAGAGAATATCTGAACTAAACAACGTATTCCGATTGCCACTGAATATTCGCATATCTGTTCACTTACACCAACTCATAAGGACAGAGCTAATATTTGAATTACAGAAAGTCATCTGGTTGCCACTGAATGCTTGTACGTCTGCTCACCAATAACTCACAACGACAAACCTAATATTTAAGTTACAGAAAGTCACATCCCACTGTCATTCTTATTTTTCAACAGCTGAGAAGTTATATACAAATTCACACACGTTTAGAGCACGTTCCTATAAAAGTCGTATATTTTCAGATGCATAATTTAATTTAATTCCTACTACGTCACTACAATTTTTCGCTAATAAGCTAGTACAGTGTTTCTCAACCTTTGTGATACCGCAACCCAGTAAATTCTTTTTTCATAAGACGAGGGCCCGGTCCCAACAAATTTACTCGTAAATACCCTTCCATTTTAATAAGTTCATACAGTAACATAAGTATTAAAAATTAATTATGGCATAATCATAAAGGGTATTAGTACATTTATGTATACGTTGTGGCATGTTGACAAATATAAAATTACACGTAAATTGGTTATCAATCACTCGACTAATGAAATCTTGTAGCATATTGCAGTTTCCTCAGGTCAACATCTGGGTCTGAGTTTTTCGACATATTCACGAATATTTTTCAGCTAAGAATATTAACACTATAAAGCATTTATTCATGAAAATTATTTAGAAAACTAAAATGATAAATTCCAGGAGAACCTCTTGCGGCCAGGTATAATTGATACCAGGTCCGCAGGCCGGCCGTTGAGAAACACTGAGCTAGTAGACCTACATGTACGTACAGTACAGCTCACAATTTTCTCCACAACATTAAGCCTTAGGGGGTAAGAAGCGGTGAGGGCTGTATACGATTTCTGTTTCATTTTTCATAACTTCTGTTCGAAACCTTTTCACTCCACGCATACCCCGCAAATTAAGGTCACGATGAGCGCAAAAACGCATGCAGACCTGTACGAGAAGTGCCCCTCATCTTTGTCCAGTTTCAACAAAAATTAAAATAAGTTGGCATATTTACGTTAAATTCCAAATATATAATTTCATGGGGGGGGGGGATGCGATACTCAAGTTGTTACACATAGACAGGCACACGGACAGACTGGAAAACAGCGATGGTGGAGACAATACGCAAAGTTAAATACATTGCACTTAAAAATAAATCACAACTCCTTCGCCGACAAGAAGGAAAGGACTTACAAGGGAAAGGCATTTATGTACCTGGCAATCTGTAGGCTGTGAAGTCCTCCATCGATATCATACCAAGCAATCCTGAATAAACTTTCATAAGATAAAAATCACAAAGAAAGAGGCGCATACATTCAGCCTGTGCTTGACTACAGCTTGTTTCGTCTGGCGCACGAATCACATGCACACACGTTCTGACAGAGTAAAATTATAACTCACCCACGCACTCCGGTACAAAGGCGGGGTACATACTCCGAAGGGAGGTTACGCATCCCCCGCCGCTTAACAGTAAAAAATAATTTTACAAACACTAAAGTGGAAATTTGTTTTAAAAACCCATTTCCGGGCAGACTTCATGAAGCCTACCTTCCTACAGGACAGGGTTCTAACAACACAGCTTAACAAGGAATCGAAATCATTCACAGTCATCATTTATATTAAGTGATCTGCCAGCTCTGTCGATAGCCTAAATGCTGACTGACGAATTGGGGTTCAATTACCGGAAGCAGCAACAAGATTTTTCTTTCTTCACCCAAGCTATGGATAACGTGGTATGCTTACCCAAAGGCAAAGAGGCCACGGCTTGAAGCTTAGCACTCACTCACAAGGTTCAGAGTAAGTGATGCTATACTACCACTCCACTCTTCACTGGTTAGGAATTATGCCTTCGCACAGGCCAAAGTTTGCGTTCTCGCATTTTACTGAAATACACTTTCAGTGCTTGACGCTACAATGCCTAATACATAATGAACTTTAATGACTGTGGCCCTAACCTGGAGAATACCGATATTTGCATTGAGGGCCTGAAGAAAACCAAGCAAAGGCTCCGTCAGTACAGATGATCCTCGGGATGATGTCTCAACCAGGGACCACGCCAACTATACAGCACTGGTGTTAACCACACAACTGTGACATGTCAAATGAAGTCCCACAAGGGTGAGTATGAGATTTAATAAAATTTAATGCAGTGGCCTTATTTTACCTAATGAATACTACTTATCAATTCGTATCAGCTTTCTTAAATACAGAACATGGGTCACTCAGCGAACCAGCAATGCCAGGTGTCAAACACGCATTACTGAATGCGGCTCACAACGCCAAATGAATAATTTATTTGACTGTCGGCTTCATTACTTGCGTTTAATTTTAATGTAGCGAGCAGGCGCTTGAATGTGTCGATTGCTAATCTACTGTGCAGACTGTTGTTGCCCTCCAAAGATATCAAGAATTGTGCGTTCTGAGTGACGCATAAACCTTTTAAAGCCTACTGGTTCCGCGATGCAACAACAAGTTCAACATTCAACAATTGTATACGCTCTAACCACAGTGTGTGCCTTATGCCACTTACAGCATAAACTGATTGGTTTTTGTAACCGAGATGAAAAGTGTTTACAGCGCGGTACGGACTGGGTCTTTAAATAAAGCGGTCTGCGTTGCGCCTTTAAAGGGTTAAACATCAATGGAATTCATATTACAGCTAAAGCAGCATTGAAATTTGGAAGTGAAGTTTGGGTACTGAAGAAAAGAGGAACAACGTTTAGAAGCAGCACAGATAAAATTTTTGGCACTTACTTGGAATAACAAAACTAGATAAGGAAAAGAATCAATGTATTAGCCAAAAAAACGGGAGCACAGAACATAGTAAAGGAAATAAAACAGTACCAGAAAAAGTGGCTACAACATGTACAGAGGATGGACACAAACAGACTACCAAAACAAGCACTACAATATGAACCAAAAGGACGAAGGAACATGGGACGACCGAGGAAGAGATGGAGGGACCAACTTCATCTTGAGGATCAAGGAACAGGAAACACGCCTAACCCTTCAGGAACATTATGATGATGATGATAGCATTAGAAACAAAATTTGCACATTCTGCCCACACAGTATTTATGTGTTTTGTATTTATCTGAGAACAAACAGCGACTGGTGGCACTTATAGCTGATTGGTTTTTATAACCGAGATGAAAAGTGTTTACTGCGCGGTACGAACTGGGTCTTTTCATAAAGCAGTCTACGCTTCGTCTGCAAAGGGTTAAAAACGATTAGAACACTACTACCAACGAAAAGGCACGAATGGTTTTCAACTACCTAACTACCCGAATCCCATGCATCTAGTTGTTTCATGCGCTGTGTGTGAAGTGCTGGAGTACTGGACACAGTAATATAAACTGTGAATTTTATTCGTGCAAGTGCCCTTCACCATCGCGAATTTGTAGCATTATTGGAAGAAGTATATGAAGTTAGTATAGTGAAATGATTTATTATACTAATGAGGACTCTTTAAAAATATTTTTTTATTTGCTGAATGAGATCATACTACACACAGAAGAAAAATGCAAAAATTTTGAAGGATTGAATGATAAAGGACGGGTAGCTGACTACCGTCTCTTGTGGTTGTGACTGGTAACCTGAATAACCTTAAAAAACACCTACAAAGAAAAGATGAGCTCATTACCGACATGTACGACAGTATCATGGCCTTCAAGGTCAGCTATGGAAAGACCAATCACAATTGCATAACGTCGTTTTCATTGCACACCTGAAATCTCTTGGACACAATTTATTCTGAAAATATTCAACAAAATTCCCAGTCCAATATTTGTGTGGGCAAGAGCTCGAACGATTCGAGGACTTCAAATTTATGGAACCAGAATGTCTGTAGTCTACTTTAGCTTTAGAGACTGGCATTCAGAATGCCCCAGAAGATTTGTAAATGGTATTTATTTGCACTGTAATACTGTTCTTAATCTGAAGTTTTTCAGACAGAACTGCAAAACCCTTTTCCATAACTGACAACAGAGATCTCCTGTGCTCAGGTCCTTTGCCTTAAGAACGACGGCGATGTTCAGCAGTGACTACGCATGAACAGATTTCTTTTGTTGTTTCCTTACGAACAATAAGACTATGGCAGTAGTTTCCTAAAAGACAGAAATCCTCTCCCAGTCCAATCAATGCTAAGTCTTCAATCTACAAAGCAACTGAGGTATGATCCGAATAATTAGTAGTATGGTAATTCTGAGACATAAAATCCAACACTGTCCTTAATAAGTTACTGGTGGGATTGTGATAATGGATATGTGGTGATAATGGGATAGGTAGCATATGATAGACATTAATGATGAGATGGCACAGCATCATTTTCAATGAAACTAAACTTTGAGATATAATAATAACAACAACAACAACACAATGAAGTATTCCTAATTTTGTGTTTGTTTTGGTCAAGACAGCTAACAATATACTGCAGAAAATGTCATGCGGTTCACAATAATTTTTTAATTGCTTAAATGGCCTGCATTCGACTGGAATTTGATAGCCCTGACCTATACTCACATTGAATGACAGATTGTTACACCTACATTTAATTAGTCATGAGTAATCCAATGCAATATCACATGTTTCTGCATGATATACATACAAAATAAAGTTCCTCCTTAAAGTGAATTTTGTGAAGTGCTACCTACATGGTGTGTACGCTGCAGAAACTGACCCTACATTAGACCTTGTAAAAGCATGATTTAATCTCAGTGGATATATGAATTCTCAGAATAACAGGTTTTGGTTTGGGAAAATACAATGTTAATCCATAAAATGCCATGACATATTATGGTAGGTGTGTGGTGTACTATAAGTGCCACTTAAATTATTCGGAACTTTTTCTTCTGCGACCATAAATTCAAATTGATATGGTGTACACATTCTGACATATTTTTGAACATCCGTCCAAGTATGAAAAATCCTATGTTTTTCTTCATAGATGGTGCAACACTTCACATAGCAAACAGTTCTACGCATTTTCTTGAGAGTGTTTTGGTGACTAAATAACAAGCATGGGGTTGTGGCCTTCCTATTTGCCATTTTCAAAATGCGGGACTTTTTCTTCTGAAAAGATAAAGTGTACAGTAATAATCCTCAAACTGTAGACAATCTAAAAAATCATTCTAGGTGTAGTAACTTACGTTTCTCAAGAAGAACTCCGACGTACCATGACCAACAGATCTGTTACATCTGATGTGTGTCTGTGAGGTAAAGATTAACTTTCCCACCACCTTCTTTAAATATGGTGAGTAAAACTAAAGTTCTCCACTACCCTTTTTAATTTAATTAAATAATCAGAGACCTAATATTTTAACTAATCATGTCAAATACTTGGTTATGCAAAAGATTAAGAACATCAAGAGAAGAGGCATGCAGACAGTTGAATAGATACATACAGAGGTTTACAAACACAGTAGGACTCACATACCATGAAAACACAAGCTACAATCCAATCACGAAGAGTTTTAAGTCACACACAAATAGAAATAGAGAATATGGAAGCAGTCGATAGTGTCACTTATGCAGAACCAGAATAAACAAGAGAAAATGAAGAGGAAGTAAAAAATACAAAAGGGAATTACATATGTCAGCAAACAAAGTATAATCTTCCCCATTACCCACCATAAAATCATGACTAGTAGATAAACTCAATATCTAGAAGACTTTCTTTTGATGTGTACTAAGCTATGGCCACAAGGCACGTACAATGACTCAAATCATAATAAGAAAATCTAACAATATTTGAAAGGAAAATCTAAGAGGAATCTTTAGATCAGTCTATGAAATAACTTAAGATGCAGTCTAAGACACAGTGAAAAGCTCTATGAATTGTTAAGATAGACCACATACTGTGAAATACATTAAGTTCAAAATGGGCTGGTCATACAGTCTGAACAGGTAGCACTATATGAATGGAATATTCCATGGAATAGGACCTGTGGGAGGAGAAGATGAGGAGGAAAAGAATGAAAAGGAGGAGGAGAACAAGGAGGAGGAAGATGAAAAGAAGAAGATCATTTTAAATGCAGTGCATTGAACTACAATGTACGAACACCATCTCCCTCCAAACTGCAGTAGCTGCAGGAAGTGACTAACAACACCTGACAGATAAAATGACGATCCTATATTTACATCAACCTACTTGCTGTTTGTACCAAACTAAATACCAATTTGCAAACCTATGCCAACAGCTGTCAACAATACACACATCTTGGACAAAAGTTTTAAGCTATATTAATTTGAATAAATTACTAAATATTACACAAGACCATGAGTTCAGGTTCATAAGGTGGTGAATCTAAGGCACCACCGGTAAATGAACCAGGTTATCAAAAGATTTCTTTACCACAGAATCACATAAGAAGTCAGAAACTTAATGGTGCAGATAAACAATCAATCCGTTCATGTTTCTAAATCAAAAGCATGGCACTCTACCTCCTTTTTTACTAATTTGGACAATGAATCCAAGTTCTTTTACATGACAGCTGCAACATCTTCATTCGCCTGACAAATTAAGATTACATATATCTATATATCTATGTGGGTGCAAATTTAAAAAATGATACTGCAACCAGTGGTAAGAGAGTGAATGTGCACCATCACCAAGGAAATAATATCACAGCTGAATCTTATAAGAACTGCACAATATTTGAGCACATCCTTTGAAGCCACAATGGAGATATTAGGGAAAATTAAAATCTATATTATCCAGTGTCAGCCAGTTCATGTCAATGCACCAGGCTGACATTCATCTAAGGTCAGGACCAGAACACAATGAGCTGAGAATCTTCCCCGCCCTACCTGCCTAGCAGCACATCTTCCCTTACTCCCACCAACTGTCACTGATTGCCTTTTCTGTTATAAACTCCCAGAGCCAAACCATGCTAGTGGAGATGATGATGATGACAGCTGCAAAATCAATTTATCTTATTAAAGTCAATCATGCTGATCCCAGTTACCACAGTCTGAGGTGTGGGTCTGCGGCTGCTCACTTGCTGGGATTGTGGGTTTGAATCCCACAAGAGGCACAAAATTCTGTCTCTTGTGAGTGTTGTGTTGTCAGGTACAGGTCTCTGCGACAAGTTCATACCTTGTCCAGAGGAGTCCTACCAAGTGTGTGTGTGTGTGTGTGTGTGTGTGTGTGTGTGTGTGTGTGTGCGCACGCCATTGAGTGTGAACAAGTGAAGCAATAACTGTCTACACCTATAATGAGTAGGTATACTGAGGACAGACTAAGAAAGAAAGAAAGAGAAGTCAATGACTGACCATTACAACAATAATGAAGTAATTATCTTTCTCCTCCTACTGTGGGGATCTGACCCTCAGCTGTTGATAGAGTGGTGGTGCTGTAAGGTAAGGTATGGTAGGAGAGCAGGCAGCCAGCATGAATATCAGTTACCCATGTCCCTTCTTTACCTGCCCTGAATGTAGTCTTCAACAAGACTACATACAAGACTGAACTGCATGTGTAACACTAATAAAATAACATCAATTCCATGTGTACAACACCCCAAACACTACTGACAACTGTAGGGCAATAATTTCGTTTAGTGTGAAAATTCTCTTTAAGAAACTGAAATGTAATACACACTAGACATGAATGACACCCGTGTGGTTGTAATTTCTTGTTTTTGGTGCAATCATAAAAACAACATGGCATGAACATAAAATGCCAAGATCTAATAGCATGGAACCTTACCACCAAGAAAAAAAATTCAGATGAGTATACAAAACTGGGTATTTATGCATCATTCTAAAACTGACTTCTTTGGAAACTTTCCATGCATCACCACAATGCAACTAAATTTTGTCTCTGCTCCACTTGCACAAACATAAAATTGCAAAGAAATCACTAAATGTGTCTTCATCATTACAATCCTAGGAAATAATGCGCAGAAACCCGAGACACATCACCAGGACCTGCTGCAGAATTCATATATCGCATGTACTATACACTTCTATACCATACTTCAAGACCACTGATCCACCTTTACTCTATCACAATAATTCCAACGCAAAAAAGTTAATTCAGCACACCCAACAGACAACAAATGAAATAATTATTACCATAACATAATAATGCCTACAAAACCTGATTTGGAGATCAGTATAACACATTTTTGGACTCCAATCATGAACAAAGTACCTGCAGAATTTTCAGACTTTAATGGCAAGTTACCCTTTTGCTAGACCTGACCTCTGGTTCAGGATTTGTCCCTCCCACAATCTACATACAACAAATGATACTACAATTACAAGAGTGTATTTTAACAACAGGAGGAGACAGATGGCAGCACACATGAAAAGTGACAACAGAGAAAATAATACTACAATTTCCTCAAATATGGTACCACTCTTTCACCTCTCTTTTGCCTTTATATATGACTATCCACCTCCACCACTCCACATCTCATTTATCACCAAAACTACATTGTGTACAAGCTACTGAAAATTAAGAATGCATGGGGACTCAAACAATGAATGCTGAAATCTGTATGCACTAATCAAAATCACCATGCAATGAGAATTTTGCTGATGGATGCATTACAAGTTCCTGACATGCCATACTGCATACACCATCATAAAAAAGTAAAACGCAAAAATTCATTGCTACTAGTAAACAATTATAAGTGAAACAAACCTATAAACACAGCATGTAAAATAAAACATTAGGTTTACAGAAAGGAATAATTCAAGTGAATCAATCATCAATAAAACATAAAATTAAAACATGTAATATTAACTCCAATTCCAGGGAACTCAAAGAAAGAAAGAAAATTATTAATGTCCAGTACCTACAAACTTGTATAATAAGGAGGTGCTGGAAATGGCAAAAGATACCAGGAGGTAGCTATAGGAATGCCACACATGTCAAAAGGATCACATGGACAACAAGTAAAAATATGAAGAATTCATTCTTGGTTCACATCAAGTACCTCACCCCTACTTCAAGTACTACTACTACTACTACTACTACTACTACTACTAACATGCAATATAACTGGAAACATTCCGTCAAATAACACAGAATCAGAGTACCAAATACAACACCCCACCCAACATGATTGTTTCCAAATGTTTCGGAATTCATGGCAAAATTCACAAAATAACGTCTGACAAATAAAAGTCTAACAATATTCAATGTATGACAAACTAATACATGCAAAGAACAAACATGATAACAACTTATCTGTGAAACTATGGTGTTGCAAACTGTGGTAATGTGCAAATAGTAGGGTGATAGTATAATATGATTCAAGCCGAGATCTGTTTGCTCAGTAAAATTTTTGAAACACAATGAAGATCTCAAAACACGGCCTTATTTCTTTGTATGTGTCTTACGTGACATAACATGGTGCAGTACACATCACAGCACCTTGCACCATGGTTTGTAGTCATTGGTCTTGGCTACAGGCTTCACATAAAAATTTAAGAACTACTACAAACTTACGTTATCAACACCATGTACACCTCTACAACACAATGCAGCTTGAATTAGTTCGTTCAATTTCCACACCAAACTGCAAATTAAATAATTATATTTTTAAATAATTTACATTACTGTCTTCCATGTTCCCAATTCATGTGTACTTGACTGCAAGATTTACAAAAATCTTAAAGTAGTTATATATCAATCACCATACATCCCTTATATTCATTTTGGCACACTTCTTGGACGCGAATTTTTATAACTCTTCAATATTTTATCTTAATGCAGCCGGCATAAGAATACCAGCGATGTGGTCAGGCACTTACATGCCCTACCCAAAGTAAACCAAATACGTGCTTTAAAACGTTGAACTGTGCACTTACGATTGATGGTGGTAAACAAAATGTATCACATAATTTGAAAAACATAAAATTCGCTGCACACAGAGACTGAAAGTTACATTTCTAAATATTCTAAGATAGGCATACGTACATACGTGCTAACAACGGGAAGGGGATCACAACCACAAAAAGACGTCATCGCGGCTATTTCAGACATGAAAATACTGAGAACGAAATAGACGTACACTACATATTATAAAAAAGGCCGAATGTTTTCAGTGCTGAACTGACACAGTATTGACATCAGAAACGTCCCTTTACCTGATTTTTCGTGGAGCCCCGCTACACCGTCGTCACTTTCAGCCATCTTAGCACCAGTCACACGCACAGTTGCACTGTGGGTAATGACAAAAGAACAGTATACTGCGACTAGCAGACATGTCACAAAATACGGCGGTGCCACGTAAGCACGTAAGGTAGCAGGTATATAGTGGCGGTCGTTTTTGGATTACTGTTAGTCTCTTTGTGATAGAAAGTGAGGTATAGTAAGCGTACTGAGAGTGGTGTGCGTGAGAGTTTTTAAAAATGAGTGACCGAGAGGTTTTTATCGTCTCCGCTGTGCGATCACCCACTGGTAATTATCTGTGTGCGTTGATGTGGACCTTGCATTTGAGCCTGTGCATTTCATGAACCAAGGTAGTAAGTGTAGGTGGGAGTGTGTTGAATAAACACTCGAGGACTGCCGAGAAAGGGTGGACCGCTAGCTAACATCTCACTGTTTACCAAAATGTGAAATGTCAAAAAGGAATTTGCCGTATACGTCGCCTTCACTTACTCATGTCATGTATAATTTTGGGGGAAATTCAACGAATAGTAAATAAATATTTCATTTGGAGGAGAATAAATTTAGATTTATGATTGGTGTTCAGTGAATTGCGGCATTCGTAGATTTTATAAGAGATCTTGCATACTGACATTCCTACTTAGAAGCATGACATTTGCAGTTAGTAAAAACCGATATGTCGTTCAAATTTAGATGTTTGTGTGTGAACGTTATTACTCGTCTATGGCAGCACTGTTGGAATGTAGCAGCAGAATGCCGTGGTCAAAGTACAGTTAAACCACGTCCGTGTGAAACAAGTCAACGTGAAACGTTAGATTGTTACTGTGCGAGGCAACAACTAGCATTTCATGTCCACTCTGTCCAGGTCATTGCCGAGACTTTATCCCTTCCATACAAAAGCAGGTTTAAAGAGACAATAGAAATGGAGTGCTTGCTCCAGGCCTTCTGTCACTTTAATGTGGGGTTTGTTGTGATATAATTTTCATTACCCTCATCATCATCATCATCATGGTTGTAGTCAGTTGATTCAATAGTAGAATGATGGTGGCTGAAGGCTCTCTTGTATGTTAGCCGCTTTCCTCATTGCAGTTTCTGTTGCCTAGAAGTATCTGATGCAGTTGTTCCAGTTTTCTATACTTGGTCTTCATGCATTAATCTTTCAACTACAGGAGTTTTAAATGTTGCATTGTCCTTCGCATTATGATGTACTTGAGCCCATACAAGTTCAGTAAGTTTCATTGTGGAAAGAACTTCGGCACACTTTCCTGTTCTGAACTAGTTTATTTTCTCTCTGACTCCTTTTTGGTGATACCATTGGGCATCCAACAGAACATTTGAAAACTGACACCCTCAAAGTACCTGTACCTAGAATACATTTGCAATTCATTTTTATTGTTATAATACTACATATTCAGAACAAATTGTCATTAATTGTTTCTAAGCACTATTTCAGTGGTAGCACTGTATATAATATTTCATTTTTAGTATTGTCATTGAATTGTATACAAAGTTCTAAAAATCATAACATTTTATAAAGTTGATTCCAAAACTTGTTTCAGGTGCATATAAAGGATCTTTGTCATCTCTCAGAGCACATGAAATAGGAGGTATGGTCATCAAGGAGGCCCTCAACAGAGCAAAAGTACAGCCTGAAGAGGTGTCAGAGGTTATCATGGGACAGGTACAATTATTCTCACTCCAACATTAGCATCTGCCCCCTCCTACCTACAAACTATGAACAATTTAAGCCCCTTTGCAGTGTGCTTGTTACCAAATCAGTGGTTATGATAAACATACAGATAAAAATGCAGAATATCTACAAGATAAGAATTCAGTGTGGAAACATTTCCCTTGAGAAAGGTTTAAGTGTTCTGGGATGGTATGCTGTGTCAGTCAGTTACTGATATTTTGAAGACTCTTAGTGCCT
>Ga0131853_10005244_pt1 | contig 23376 bp, 16 predicted proteins | sample TergutLab28metaG_FD_92764 | JGI IMG/M metagenome (GOLD analysis project Ga0131853, IMG submission 92764) | Labiotermes labralis P1 segment gut microbial communities from Petit-Saut dam, French Guiana - Lab288 P1 (version 2) (version 2) | ecosystem: Host-associated > Arthropoda: Insects >...
AACAGTTTGGAACGAACTCGATTATCGTGTTGATGTTTGTAGAATCACAAAGGGTGCACATATAGAGCACCTGTAAGGTATGTAACAAAACCTTGGAGTGTTGTTCTATTAAATAAAAAAACATATATTCCTATCTCAAGTGTATTGTGTATGACAAATTGTTAAAAACCCGAAAATCATTTCGAATAACCCAGTACATAATCATACGACTGTCAGTTGATTTTGAAAGTCCGCAGTTAATAATATTCCCTTTACAGATTTGTAACTAAAAGTAATAAAAAGGAAATAAATAACATTTTGTAATAAAAAATTTTAATAGTTTGTACACATCATAAATTATTACTACCAAAATAAAACCGAGAAGAATTAGGTGGAAGTACCATGTTGCACACACATGGGATAGGCAGTTTAGTCGGCAAATATGAAGAGAAGAAACCATGCAAACGACCTGGGCGTAGATGGAAGGATAACAATAAGTCCGACTTTGGAGAAAAAAATACTGGATTCATCTAACGGCAGACTTGTAAATAAAGTCTGGCGCAGAAGCGACGGACACTTTGTGACACAAGAAATGCTTAGAAAACAAGAAAGGAAATGAACCAGTTTTATGCAAGAAGCATAATTTATTACTTATTTATTGCTGTGTGTTTGACCGTGCATCATCGATATGAATAAAGTAGGGGACCGACTAGATGCAAAAATAACAATTTATTGATCTTCAAATTGCCTCAACATGTTTCAGGCAATTCTTTGCCCATCTTCAGGAGCGCAAGACTGTGGTATAATGCCCCTAGTTTGTTGTCGGTCGGAGGCTTGGATTGCAGCAGCACGGACTATGTGTTCGGTGTGACATTATACCACAGTCTTGCGCTCCTGAAGATGGGCACAAAATTGCCTGAAACATGTTGAGCTAATTTGAAGATAAATAAATTGCTATTGTTGCATCTAGTCTCTCCTCTATTTTATTTATTTATTGCTTTAAATATACAAAACCTTGAAGGTGGCCTGCTTCATTTGCAAGAATGTGTCTTAAATCGCTCACAAAATTATCAAAAAGTAGACACAAAAGCTCTTGATTTATGGTCGAAATTCCAACTCGAATAGCACGCCTCAGCTCCTGTATTTCGTTGGCCGTTTCCTGCAAACGCATTCTTTCACGAATGCCCGAAGGAGGAGATACGGTACAGTGAGGTCCGGCGACCTTACAGGCCATGACCTACCCGATACATGAAAATGGTTTTCGTCGCTCTTTAACACGCTTCATACTCCACCTAACCGCTGTCACTGAGCAGTGTTTGAAATGGCATGACGTCATCTCTATCTTGGTACGCAGACTCTGCCACCTAGCTCCGCTGATATGGCAGATGTGCGTTCTGTAATGTGTCAGTCGGTTTGTGCCTACCTGTATAGTAAAGACATTTCCGGTTCTAAGAAAGACGGTGAATTGCATGAATCGGCCTATCTCAAAATATCGCTTCTTCGAGAATTACCCTACTTCATGCAGTCGGTTTGTTCTTTAATAAGAATCTAAAATGTGTTACAAGTATCGAGAGAAAATTCTGCCTATAAAACATCTCCGTCACTCACAGAAAGTTGGATGAATGTTTCAACAGCCACCCATCTCCACTTCAACAAACTGCTAAAATTGTGTCAGCGACGAGAACGCCATTATCGGTGGGTTCCTTAACAACGGGATGAACACAACGTTCCGCGCCAGTGTGAATGGCGCGCGTCACCTCAGTTTACTTGCCCGCATAATATCATTGTTCCAAACACACTGAACTTATTTTTGCGACCATCCATGCTTGAATGACAAGGGAGAGAGGGAAGCATGTAGGCCAAATTATTGCTGGGGAATTTTCAATTAATATTTTACATCTCTGCTCACTCACAATTCCATTACTCTTTTCAATGACTATCATTATCGACACTGAAGTCATCACGAAAAACCAGCTTTTCCTTTCAACTGAAAATAAAAAGGCAAACTCATCAATGTGCTCTCTATGTATGAGCTATGAGCTTCCCTATTTCAATTATTTTACAGGCCACATATATATTGCATATAGCAGACAAAGGTGTGACTACAAAAAGCTGGAACAAACGCCTTTTTTATGCCCATAGATATATACCTATATATATCATGTCTACTAAATTGAAACTTCCATTACGCTGCATGAAACATCAAAAGACATAAAACAGCAATGTGGTATAAATCGATTCATTATATTCCCTGCTTCATACGTACTGCTGGGCAGAGTGGTATATGGGCAGACTATTACTACGTGCATCAAGGACGAAACATTTGAACATCGCCACGCGTCATAGGGAATAAACTAATAACGCCTGTACAAAGCAAACCCAGTCTGGCAGGCTGGCTGAGTAAACTGGGCTTAAATAATAGATGTGGTCATGCAAAAAAATCTAACTTAAAGAGGCAGTGACGTGTCAGCCCGTGTTGGATTTATTACCCATAACCATAATGTCAAACCATCCACCAAACTTTCATAATATTTGGTTTACAGGTCACTGAAAAGTATTACCCAATGTGGTACACACCTTTAATAGAAATGTTAATTAAAAGGCAATGAGGTTTCAGCGACGTGTAAAGCTGATGATTGCGGACATAATGTCTTCTCTGATATACGACATTTATGAGTTCGTAAAATTTGCAACAGGAAACTTTAAATTATGGCACAATTCATTTTACACTGCATATGAAAGTTTGACCAATTTGAAAGCATTGCCTCGGACAGCAGATGTCATGTTACACGCAGTTTTGTCGGTAAGTGCGTGTTCGTAATTTGAGGTGCACTTCTTGACCACTCCGAATAATTAAACTCCACACGTGCATTTAGAAACACTACTTCCATCATTATTAAGACTAAGTACAAGGTTACTAGCAATATTTCTGGGGGGTAAAGGCGGCCGGTGCGCAGGGCTGACAACCTTAATTCCTTCATGTGTCGATTGTCTTGATATCTGGGAGCCTCAAACTCCTGGAACACTCTGGGCATGTCCAGGCCTGTAATGGGATTGCTTTACCTTCACCACGTTACTGGCTTGCTATTACCACAGACCACACTTCGTCATCGGCGCAACAGCTCAGCTCAGGCCTAGGCTGCCTTATTTCTGAGGTTTCTAGATCACACAGAATAAGGCACACACAACTGTTAGAACACTTCTGAAGACCTGATCAGCTCGTCGCAGAGACCCCTACCTACACAACATACGACACACAATCAACCAAAATCAATGTCCTCATAAGGACTCGAACCCGCAATCCCAATAAACGAGAGGAAGCACACCCATAACTTAGACCGCATGGCAACACAAGGGCCACAATATGTGCGCAAATCTCAAAATCTTTCGGTTTCTCCTTGTCTTCGAGAGCACAATGCTGTACTCTCTGCTCCAACAGATGACTACAGTACACATCCGTGACCTTGTGTAGCATTACCTAACACTACATGTTACATACAGATAACACTTCAAATTTTCACGGTGACTATACCCAATTCAATTCTGCCGGGTTATAAGTCGCGCGAATGAGTCAGTTAGTGTAACAAGCTTTGTTTGTTAGTTATGTTATACCTTTAAACATATCAAAGCATTAGGTTGGGAGATATAAAAAATATTGAGGAGATATAACAATGTCACTAACCCACTGACGATGGAGAATTATTGGAAATGATAGGTATTTACTGCGTGTTCACAAGGCTAACTGCCCGACACTACTTCATTTCACATTACAAGCGCAAGGTGGGAATTTGTTGTACACCGTTAACAGACACTGCAGCACAAGAACGGCCAAAGTTGTTAAATGTCATTAATAACTTAATTTCGATCAAAGATAGTGTTATGTTACTGTCAATAAAAAATAGTCTAAGATCATTATCTAAGTCTTACACAGTAGAGTAGCCTGTTCGTTGCGAAGGCGCATTCCCGGGATTCTCTGCGGAGCTGAACCTTGACCAAGTTTGGCGTGGAGCCCACAGTCCATTGAAAGTTCCCTGGTCGACCGACAAAACCCCAATCATCTAAAAACCAACCAAATTCCTACATCAAACAACTGCAGTACCCACACCTCATCACCCCACCCTTTTGAATGTCGGTTATGTAACCCCAGAAACACACACTGACAATGACACTGTCATAAGGATGGCCGCGCAATAACGAATCCTGAGGCAAGTGAGTCAGTAACACGCTCCACAGACAAACCCCGAGCTGCAATTCACGCGGCAGTATCGTCATGGCGACGGTGAGAGCGTGTCTTTTGGAGCCGCGAACTCTAAGGGACTCATTTTTCACGCTCTGGATGATAAATTAATGGAAATGGTGCATTGGTGGAATGACATTTGACAGGATAAAACCAAAGTACTCAGACAAAAGCTCTCCCTGTGCCACTTTTTTCTACCACAAATCACACACTGACTGCCCTGAGATTAAACTCGAACTTCAGCAGTGAGAAGGCAGCAGGCAATCGCCTGAGCTATGATAAGGCCATGAGGCAGTTACAAAGGAATGCAATGCAAAATAAAATCTTCTGCCCATGCAACATGTTAGGCAACGAGATCAGATTCAACTCGACTCCATAAACTGTATTTACGCGTAAGCTACAGTAGTGGTGTCTGATTCAGATACAGGCAGAACAGCTTAATGTTGCAGGAAAACAGCGATTATCAAGCCTTATTAGATACCAAATATAACAGCGAATTCACCCTGACAAGGTTTATGGAAGCGTGTAATGCGTGTGCCGTGGATATCTTTAGGTTCTCTACATTAGCTGGTGATAAATAGTTAGCTTCACGCTCCGGTTTCTTAATCCTTCGCGAGAGACAACTTCTTTCCTGAAGAGTAAATGCTGCTTTACTGAAGGTTTACATTGCTAATCCTAGAAATCTATTGAGCGATTTAATTCATCTTCTACTATTAATCTCGTTAATTACACTTTTTCTTCAGTCCTTTATTATCAACCACCATTAGCACTATTCTTATTTCCAACCTTCTTTTTTTTATTTTTCCTACGTCATGTTTTGTTGTGTTGTGTACGAATAGGTTCAATCTTAACTGCACTTACTTTACATAACATACAGCAAAAACAAAAATGCCGTGAATGTTGTATCTTACTGTCTTCAGGTGAAATTATGACATTAAGTTCTCAAAATATCCTAACATCAATTCCGCTTACAGCCTTGCTGAACTAACCTAACCTTACTAAATACACTGCTCCGAAATAATCCTCCGTCCCTCTCGACATTATACAACACTCTTCTTACAATAAAACCAACGAGATGCACTAATTTCTCAAATTTATTTTCGGAATAGAACTCTACATGTTTCGGCGAGGCTTTCTATCCATCATCAGGAGTCTAGTACTGTACACGCAGCAATAGATGTTTGTCATACAGTACTATACTCCTGATGATGGATAGGAAGCCTGTCCGAAACATGTAGAGTTCTATTCCGAAAATAAAGTTGAGAAATTAGTGCATATCGTTGGTTTCTATTTTAAGACTGTATCACGATGCACGGCCCTCTGAATGTAAAATTATATAACACTTTTACCAAAATAAGAAAGAAATATTATCTTCTTCTTATCTTTTTTTCTCATATTAGCCTTCTTTACAGTATTCGAAGACGCTGTTCCACTAACAGCGCTTATGAAGTGTTGAAGTAGAATTACGGATATTACTCTCATATTATTATTATTATTCGGCGGTTCTGATTAAGTTTAAGAAACAGCTTTGATCTAGCACAAGAAGATTCAGCTCATCCTGTATTATAATTCAGCTCACCCTGTATTATAATTCAGCTCATCCTGTATTATAATTCAGCTCACCCTGTATTATAATTCTAGATCAAGGACGTAACGCGCAGTAAACACACATCTTTCGTTTTAAAACGAATGCAATTGCTATGTTCGACGACGCAGTGCACACACTATACCAAGCCGCTCTTTACTTTTAAGATCTAATAGAATTTCACCGTAAACGAGTAACTTTATTTACTTTTACGCCCATTAGAAAAGGAGACGACCTTGCGCAAATTTAAAAAACAAACGGTTTACAGATGCCGAACAGTACTGTGTGCAGATTTCTTAAACTGAATTTCTGGAAAACTGGAAATATGTATAGAAACTGCGAAGTGAAATTCATTTAAGCCCCTAAGTAAAGTCTAAAAATAAGTGGCTCACATAAATCACAAACACTCAGAAACTTGTTGTGGTCGACCTTTGCTGAATTTTATCCAAACCAGACGAAGAAGTTAGAAAAAAGGGGGCAAAATTTTATTTGGGACATAAAGTAAATTACGCCCTTCGCTGCGCCGATTTCCACTCAGCTCACAACTGCTCAACAGCATTACGCGGAGATCTTCACATGAAACTTTGTAAGATTCGTACAAAAAAACGGTACAAAATCACAAGATTTCATTTATGCCTAATTTCAGGCTTCTACAGCGAAGTAGACAAGATCTGCGATATTCTGGGATGTCACGCAGCGTATGGTTGTAATTTAAGTTCGAAGTTAAGGGACAACCTATCCGTCCCATTTTCAAGGGAAACAATTCTCGGCCCTTGAAGATGGAATTGAGAGGTTGTTCCTAAACTCGGTAAATAATTGCCACCATACGCTGGGTAACATCACAGAAGATCGCAGATCCCTTCTTTTAGGCCCTTCAACACACTAGAACCGCCATTGTACCGATTTTTACGAAATTCAAAATTCCTCCAAAGATTACCCAAAGGTCTTCTACATCGAAGTTCAAGTAAACAATCCAAGAAGTACGATTATTGAGGGCAGAAATTCGTTTACGTTTTGCATAAAGTATGATAGTCACCGTGCCTGTTTGCTCGAAACTCGATGTTAAATAAATTCTTCACTGCATTCCAAAAAAATCAGTCATAGAATTTTGTCACTGGTACTTGGTCACGGATAGACGCACGGACGTGATCTCCACACAAGGTGTTCTTTTTTCTTTTTTGCTTCGTAAAAATGCCTAAACCAGTACGTTAATATTGCATTGGGAAATAAACGCGTTTCTTGTTTCTTGCAAAACATACAAACCAGTACGTTAATCTTATGTATATTGGACCGTGCATCATTGTGATAGTTGAAGAATAAGAGACTAACTTGATGTCACTAGTTATTAAGTTTTATTTCACTTCTTCTATGCTCAACATGTTTCGGACATTAAAACATCCATCATCAGGAGCCTGCGACTTTTCTATTGTATCACAACATTGGTCATATGTTCTTATTTCGATGTGTGTTGGAGTTTCGGTGTGGCTGGATTGGGGTGGTATCAGTGTAGCGGGCTTCAGCCTGCTACACTGATACCACCAGTACGTTAATATTGCGTTGAGAAATAATGGCATTTCTTGTTTTTTACAAAACATATAAACCACTTGGCACCGGAATTCAGTTCGCTGTATGATGTGCACGAGGTCGGGACCTGCATGAGAACAGCATAACTAGGTCATTAGATGGCCGTCATCTATATGTGATGTTTGGCTTGTTGAACATCGCATTGCGTGACGGGTGTGCCTGTCATTAGGCGCCACAGAGTCAAACGTAGAAATGCTGCATGTTGAAACTCGTGGTACGTATATTAACCACAAGGCTTTAGTGGTTTGAAGTTAAGCCAATTAAAAGGCAGTAATGGTGCATGTATCTGTACTCGGTCTGTCTTTTTTGAAACATTTTGTATAACCGTCTTTTTATTTCGATTCTATTTTAAAGTAAATAACAAGAAGATGCACGTGTAATTGTAATGCGAATTTTAAATTACCCTTTGATGCAAAATATGTGCGGTCCAGAATGGAAATCCGCAAGTGCTCAAGACGTCGCTCATTGCTATTAAATGGCAATTATTATTATTACTGTCATCATCATCATCATCATCATCGTCATCTTCATATCCTTTATGTACGGTATTTATACTTATATTCCTGAGACAAACTATGTCCCTAGGGAATAGAGTGTTGCAGCTATTCTGTTGTTACTATTCAGGTGCTTATATCGTTAGTTCCAGTGCTGAATCTATTGTACTTTTACATTAGTACTTTCCAAAGTACATGTGCAGTGCCCAATATGGCTGTTTTCTGTAGTTCTTTGACTTCATGTTTTCCTGGTATGTTGCTCACATATTTTCTAAATGACCATGAAATAGTCCCAGTCGCCCCTATTATTACTGGCATCACCTTTTTTGTTGTTGTTATTACTACTGCTACAAATTCCCCCCCCCCCTTCCCCTCTACTAAGGTATCTTTACTCTGACGTAGTGGTGGTGAGGCTTGCGTCGTCAGAGGTTCTTGAGAGCTCTGCAGGAAGTATCGTAGTTGCTGTCAGGGTTTCCCGTGCCGGACAGGTCAGAGATGATGTCCCAAACGAAAAGGGCTACCCTAGTCCTCCAGACTGGGTGTTGGTCGCGAGAGCTCACAGCTGACCCCGTACAAAAGTTTATGTCCACAAAACCTTAAAGATGTCTCGGAAAGCAATAGAGAAGAATGGAGGCTCCTTGTGGAAGTGGCCAGGGCCCTGACAGGACCGCAGCGCCTTCATGAACGTATGGATAGATTACAATGAATTACTGTAGCACATCTTCATTTCCTTTACATACTTTGTCCCGCTTGGCGACACATCAGCTTGAAGACTTACTTTCTAAAGCGATTTTTATTTTAATTGGTTTCTCCCAACCATGAATGGCATCCTAACCAAATAGCAGCAGCCTAATGAAACCTTTTTCCATTTTCCATACAAGAAAATGTAAAAACAGGTTTCTTATGCGTATTGGACCGTGCATCATCTTGATATTTGAATAAAGGTTGACCAACTAGATGACACTTGCTTTATTACAATATATAATAAAGCAAGTGTCATCTAGTTGGTCAACCTTTATTCAAGTAAAAACAGGTTATTTTGATTGTTTGATATCATACAGCATAGAAGAGAGTTTAATCCGTTACAAAACCATCATAGTATTTTTGTTATGCGCTAACATCAAGACATAGCAGAGTATGAATTACCATTTCAACCGCCGCTGAAGGTACAAGTGACTTTCAAAGCTCAATCAGAATCATTAGAGTTTATGTATCGCTATATACCGACAGTACAGTTACTGCTTCTACCAGTTTTACAACAAAAAGTTGCAGATCGCCAACAGACACACCGAAAGTAGTATTATTTATGAGCGTCAGTCTATTAGCGTATTAATCAGCCTGACAAAGTGGAGAAAAATTAATTGAACGCACTGGACAAACACACGACGGCCAATCATCAATCAAGTTCACAATGCACATATTTTGGATCATTTCTTTTTCGCACTGAACAAAAACGGTCCACTTTTACCTGTACGGCTGTCCGGTCAGTTCTCGCTAAAAGTGAGACATCTGTCATAGTGTGAGACCTTTCGCTCCACTCTGCCCCGATATCAGTTTGTGTTTTCTGTTCGGAGTCACTGTGTCGCAGCTGTTCCAGTCTCGGGATCGCACAGAAACGTGTGACCCCTGAGACTGATCTGCGCCGGAAGCAGATGATAACATTTCAGCGCCAAATTAGGGACGTCTGTGGGATGTTTTAAGGGTCTTTAGTTAAGCAATTATGCTGCCCGGACACTAATTTTCTGATCCAAACTCGTGCGTCACCAGGACACGCGGAAAACATGCTACTATAACGTAATTAGTGACTGTTAAACTTTTGACGCCTAATGTCAACTATAGCGGTCGTACCGCACCGCTAACCTCTAAAGTTACATTTTATACATTTATTCAACAAATATAGGTGCTAAAATTTAAAAAAAAAATAATTCCGGCGCCAAAAGGTTAATATTATGATATCAAAAGCAAAAAATTCACAAGATTGGCCAACACATGTAGGAGGTACACGATTTGTGTATTTTCATACACTTATGTGCATTTATTCACTGGGGAGACCTAGGCATAGATGGGTAGACAATATTAGGACGGATCTCCAGGAGGTGGGATGTGGGTATATGGACTGGATTGGGCTGGCCCAGGATAGAGACAGGTGGTGGACGCTTGTGAGTGCGGTAGTGAACCTTCGGGTTCCGTGAAATGCGGGGAGTTTCTTGACTAGCTGCAAACCAGTTAGCTTCTCAAGAAGGACTCTGCACCATGGAGTAAGTAAGTAAATAAGTAAGTAAGTATGTGCATTTCTTGGTTTTTATATCTTATCTAATTGCTCAAGCATTGAAAAAGATCATTTACAATCGTCAACTGTATGTTGGTTATCCTCATTGGGTGCTGGAGGCAACGTTGGTCCACACGAAAACTTGAATGGAAGAAGTAGCTAGGTTATCACACTTTTATAGGCCACTAAGGCCCTTAGGGTGAGTAGAGGTATAGCTCTACTCTTTCTAGGACCTCGGAACTCTAGATGGGAGTGGGGGGTCAGCCCCACGCCCCGTCCGCCTCTACCCCCGGGAAAGACCCGGTACCCATTGTACAGAATGGAAGAGAATACTTGAAAACCCTAGGTGTAGACAGAAGGATAAGAAGAAAATTTTGTATTAAGAAGAGCCTTAGGATATTACAAAATAAACTAAAATGTAACTAAGAGAGTGACGAGGGCATTAGAATAAAACATAAAGTAATTAAACTAGCAGAATATAAACTGTAAGCTGTCACAGGAGGGATCAGTAGGAAGTCTTGCCTTGATTGGGCGGAATAAGCAAAGAACTTTTACCTATGACGTATTTTAACTGGCAATATCAAGAGCTAATACATTTAAAACGGTGCCATTATTAGCGTTTAAACACGCATATAATCATTCAAAAGGATATCTGTTCAGAACAAACATTTATAAAAAATATGTGGAAGTGGAACGGGCAGAGAATATTCCGCGAGAACATTTAAATTTTAAATTACACGTACATGGCACTTGCAAGCAATCTGCAAATAAACACACGTAAATAGTCGAATAAAATGATTTAATGATTTCCAGAACTGGCTGACTGCTTGTAATCATAAGCCCTTGAAGCATAGTGCACAATTTCTGCACAGCCTGCTTGAACAATCGAAAGTCGTGCATTTGACTCAGACCTTTATTCCTGGGATGAAGGTTCAGAAAATCAAAGTATTACTTGAAAGATCTTCGGAAATACAATTGTTAGTTTACACACACAGGGTGATTGAGGATTAAAAACAAAATGCGAGCGAGCTACTTGACTCGTGTACCCCCTTTTCTTTTATAAACATAAATTTTAATATAACGCCAGAAACAAAATCTAATGTTTATTGGACCGTGCATCATTGTGATAACCGAAGAATAAAAAACCAACTAGATGCCACTTATTATTTTATTGTACTTCTTATAGGCTCAACATGTTTCGGGCTCTACTATGCCCATCATCAGGAGCTCGCGATTATAATATGGTAATCAACATCATAGTCGCGAGCTCCTGATGATGGCGTAGTAGTGCCCGAAACATGTTGAGCCTATAAGAAGTACAATAAAATAACAAGTGACATCCAGTTGGTTTTTTATTCTTCAGTTATCACAATGATGCACGGTCAAACAAATATCAAATTTTGTTTCTGGGGTTAGATTAAAATTGATGTTTATAAAAGAAAGGGGGATAATCGAGTCAAGTAGCTCTCTCGCATTTCGTGTGCTGCTGGCCGCATAAAGAAACGTGAAGATTACAAAGTTCCAAAGGCCACTGAGTTTGAGGGTGGGTTTTTCGAACATATATTTTAAAATGTAACGTAATTGTCACTCTTTGTAAAATTTTTTTAACATTAAATTGGAATACAAGGGAAATTAACAGTAAGTAATGTCTCTTTCTTACACGTAGTGTCGTATGGAGAAAAATAGAGCACTCTAAATAGGCCTTTGTGTAAAAAGGGACCAGTGTAATAGCGAAGATGAACAATCAAAGAGACTAGATACCTTCATATATTCATAGTTTGTACGCGTATACCCTTTCTCTAATATGTACATCACCCCCCTCCAAACTCTCCCACCATGATCTGGAAAGCACACAAAATCAATAAAAAAAAACTCCTTATTAGATAAAATTGTGTCGTTATAACGTCCCTGGTTAGCAAGCAATTATGAAACTTGATGTTAGGTTGCCAGGCGGCAGTGACTGTACAAAGAAATCTGTCGTTAAGAAACTGTCGACAAGTGCTGATTGCGCCGTCGATACTGCATTCCTACCTTTCGAAAATAGCAGGGACTATTATGTCAAGCTGCCGGTCAAAAACATATTGAAAGTCACGGCGTGAATATTGATGGAATTTGTGAATTCGTGGCGACCGTGAAGGGCCACAAGTAAGGGAATGGACTAACAGAACAATTATCTGTAACAACAGTAAATAACAGATGCGAATTGGCAAACAATCTTGTTGAAATTTGAAGGGAAATTTTACAATCCTAGTACTAGTTGAATCAAGGCACAACAATGCGTACGATAAATTATTGACTCCTTTGGACATGTGGAATTAATCGGACTAATAACTAATGTGACTAATAAAAATACTGTGGGTCTACGACTCACAACATTTAATTATAGATTAAGAAATAAAAGCCATGTGAAGCCCCAGTTCATTTCAGCATACGCCATTAACTTTAATTCGCAGCACTGCAGAGCCTGCAGAATCCATTCACACTTCCCGCATAGCAAAAGTGTTGGAGAAGTTGTCGCAAGTCACGGCGCATCACGTCACTCTGCTGTAGAAATATGTTCGGACAATACAATGTCTTAGTCTCTCACATCCATATTCCTAGAGGGTCACGTTTTCTTGGATATTACTGCCTATCGACTGGTAAATGGCTACCGACGCTCCCTGGAAACGTTGTTAACTGCTTACCATTAGACACAGCGCTACATCCAAACTTCATGTTCACATAAATGTATCTAAAGGTGTAAGTTTCTTAGATCCTATATTCCACGTCCTGGATTAATGATTCACACATCAAACGTACAATAAATACGTAAAAATTTATCACACTATACTAAGGTGAATTCGTACGTTAGTTAACGCCTTCGTTGCCAGTACGGGCTTAATGTAATATTGAAAAGTGAGAAGAACAGATGATTTCATATTAAGAAAACAAAAATACCTCAACAGACGGCGTACTAGCGAGTTTGGAAAAATCACACAGCTGTAGGAGGAAACAAAGTAATAAAAAGTGTCCTACTTTGAGCTACATATGTTCTATTGTCGTGATGCCAAACCTACATTACTGGATTATCGAAGGAAATACAATGTGATTTTGGAAAAAGGTTCTTTTCATTTGATTCTTGCTCGTAATTGTGTGGTACGTTAACGACATTTTTCCAAAATGAATAAAAATCAGCAAATTGTTCTAAATTTCACCATGAAATATCCAACAATACAGATATTATCTTCACACAGTCCTGGTACTACGCATAGTAGATGCGAAAAATAAGAAAATGGCCGACCGTTTAATCCCACAGCACTTTGTCTGTATTCTCTTCTGATCATTAAAATAACTTGATTTCCCCGTCATATGTGATAGATGCCGCTTGGTTCCCGGCGAAGCTTGACGCTCTGAACAAACAAAAGTAGCCTTGGGTCAGATTCGTGTAAGTGTAAAAACATATATATTCACTTTGTACTTCCACCTCCAATCTGTAGGATTTTTTTCACCCTCCTACTATGACGTGTATAGTTGTCTGCCCTCTCCTTTACTAACACTCATTTCTCCCTTCATCCCGCTGCTACCCTTCTATGTATGATTTACACTTCACACTTTGTTTGGAATACGAGGGTAGGTAGGAGGGAAAAGCAATGCGTTTGTGAAGGATCGATATTGTAAGCTCGCCAACTGAACGCTTGGTAACAGGTGTTGGCAGATACGAAGGATCGATTGAAGCAAGTAGGAAGCGAGTCTATTGCTCGTGACGCTCCCCTTTGCGCAGGCGTGCACCGGAAGAGCGTCGCCGCCATGGACCCTGTAGCAGCGCGAAGCCACCCCGCCCGAGTGAGTGAGTGTCGATGCCGGTGCTATGGGCGAGGGGTTACCACGCTCCGGACGTAAGGCTGGTAAGGAGTGCTTGTGGTGCGTCCCGTTGGTTTATTTCCGTCTCGGAGCGGCTTTCATCTTTCCTTTCTTTGTGTGTAAACTCAGTTAGCTATATTACTTCTTCATGGTGTCTGTTCTGCTGATACATTTCTCCGGTGAGTACGTGCGGTCAGAGCCGACAAGCCTGCATGGCTACTGCGTTTGAAAAGTACCAACGACTGAATGATATTTCCTACGGGTTAACGCTTGTGAATAACGAAAGGCTGAGAACTGTAGAGTGAACAATGGCTGCAGTGGTGCTGAAGAGTGACATAAAAAGTCAGTGAATCCGATCCTATTCCAACTATAAACCATACAAACTCTATTGTGAAGCACAATACGCCGTCCTTTTCTGTAAAAGGGGAAAAAAATTAACAATTTTGGCCTTACTGGAGCCTCTGTTTTTCTACTTGAAATTAATTCTTCCTATATTTCTTATCGCTGTGACTGTTCGCCTACTGATTTGGGACAAACCAATTGTTGATTCTGAGATCCGGCAGAGTCCTCGCGAAAGATCCGCGCTGCACCACTAACAGGTGGCTGGAGAAGACTGCCTATAGCCACCCCCCGCCCAACCCGCTGTACAGCCTGTCTGTCTGTCTGTCTTCCCCTTCTAGCTATGCTTTCTGCGCTCCAGTCTAGGCCATCTTCTGTCTTCTTCTGCCTCTCATCTCTTCACTTTCGTTTGTGTTTGCACACTTCCTTAACCGGATTCCTAATCTATGAGTAAATTACTAACTGAAGACAACGAAAATAAGGTATGCTAAAATATACAACGAGATTTCTTCAGTAAAGTTTTATTCTTCATATTTAATTTCATATTTGTATTTTTTTCCGAACCAGAGAAGAACTTGTATTAACGATTTGCTGTGATGGAGAATGCCAAAGAAACGAAAGCAATAGAACCATAACGGGGACCTTTCATGTTGCCATTGTTACACGTATTCGCCGACAAGAGAAAGAACAACACAAGAACAAGAAAGAAACGAAAGAAGAAACGATGGAGTATTCTGAATACATGTTTATTCTCTGAGCGCTGAGAATATGTTTTGTCGAAGAACATGATTCCCATTTAACGTGCTCCTGAAATCTGACACACGCTTTAAGAGCACCGCAGTACCATTGTTATAGAATAAACATTTGTAGCAATTAGGAAGTTCGTAATATGTAACACACACGTCTACATTAATTTTGATATTATATTACTTGAAGGGAATATTTCGTAGTGTATGTTTTGTATAACCTGTTGGTTACACTTTTCGTGTGGGTGACGTGCAACTTGTTGATTCGTAGTGTTGTGGCATGATAGTGAAGCTCTCGTCGCATTTAGTTTACAGCTAACTGTGCTGACTGTATTTCAAGTAATTTAAGTCAGTCCTTTGAACTACATACACATCATGCGTCAGTGCAAGTGATACCTGACCACACAGAATCAAGAGCAATATTCAGCCTCAAAATTTAAGATATCGATTTATTGATTTGTAGCCCATTTATCAATTTAATATTGCACCTTTATATAAAACAACGAAAGCAATATTTCTCTGCTAGTGAAGACACAGTAGTCAAAGTGAAGTAGAATTTTTGTGTGTAAACAAAATCGTATAAAGAAAAAAACGTTATAGCAAAAAAGCGAATAAGTGATTAACAGTAAATGTTAGAAGCCTGACCTACTAACGGAATAAGGTGCTACAACTTAAAGAGGAAGCAATCTCTCTCAACCAGGACAAAAATTCCAGTATAAGATTTGTCTGAAGACGGTACTGGATTAGTCATTTTCGGCAACGAAGTACACTTTCATCTGAGATTCCATCGACTACCAGAACATTTCAGCAGCCATCAGAATGCCGAGGTGCTATATGGTAAAGAAGGCATGCAACAAGTACCAGACGACGGCGAGGGATTGTTGGAGCGTCGCGGCGGCGACAAAAGATGAAGACCGCGAAGAGGCGCCGGCAGGCCCTGTAAGTCCAACTGAAGGATGCGTGGCGCCACCCAGCCCTGGCGCCTACTACAGACCGCTCGCTGCTGTCACCACTCAACACAGTAAGTCGCAAGCAATTTTATGTCATGTTGCAAAACATTTAGGATCGCAGTGCTTCTGGACTATGTCCGTCGTTTGGGAAATAGTTCGAGTTTCTAAAACGCTGGGTTACAAATCAAGAGTGCTGAAGTTCCTGAAAACAGCTCTTTCTATCTGAATCAACTGCTGATGTTTCTTCCCTCGCTATTAAGCGAGAATGTAGACACATCCAGTTCCATAAACGCTGTGATCTGTTAGAAATAGCAGTTAACGGAGAAAGTACAGAAACCAAACAATTTTCATTAACACAACAATATCGGGATGACAGCACTTTCAGTTTGTTCACCCACCTCTCAACCACCTGACGCAGCTGATAACCCGAGGAAGATTTACTGAATTCCGTCACCACGAAACATTTACAGTATAATTTCCGTACTGTTTGTCCCATACACTGTGAATTGAATTATGAACACTATCAGCACCAACTAATGCACAGATCTATATATCATATATTTCACTATTAATTTACTGTTACATGTTTCGGCGCAATTGCCATCCTCAGGGAGCTTACATCAATATTGTTAAAACGTACGGAAATAAATTTTTTTTCAATAATCACAGATATAAAATGTGCAGGTTTTAGTTAAAATATACAATATTTAAAATGGTATTATAAAATGATAGTATAATTTGTTGTTGTCTATGTATTGTCCGTTTTCAGTTGGTTCCTGGTTTCGCACACTCCTTGTTTTCTGATCCTAACTGGATCCTGCCCTGTACTTAACAGTGTTTAGTAATTCTTGCATACAACAACAATTAATGAACTCCCTGTTCATAAACTAGTAAGGTCCGTAACTTGTAGGAGTTTCATATCTTTAAAAATGATGTTCTTAAACGACGCACGTGTGCATTTGTTGGTTTAAATTGTGGAAACTGACATATAATACATGGAATGAACAATACAAAAAATTCCTTAGGTAGATAGCTATCATTGGTTCAGTTCACACTAACAGCTGCCAAGTACACAGCCTTTTATATTTATTGGGATGTTTAATACCGGGGTGCTGATAACTCCTTAGCCCGACCAGGAAGAGAACAATCTCGGAAGCATGTCAGGGACGCGCGCGATTTCAACAACATCGAGACGCGAGCTGTCATCATGTTTTTGATCATGCAAAGCAAGGCGCCTAAGGAAATTCACGCCATTCTGACAGAAACACTAGCTTGTATGGTCAGTCCGTATAGTGACAGGGATCAGACAATGCATGAAACGTCGGACACACAAATTCGCTAAACAGAATCAAAACGCAACACTGAAGTTAATGTGAAAACTTCATAACTGTGGTCGCTTACTGCGATAGCAGTCCATCCACTGGCATTCTTTTCTTCTGCTGTTATTTCTGGGGAATCTTATACTTTATTCCCCACTGTCAACAGCGATCTCTTTCTTTCTTTCTTTGTCACGATGGAACTAAAATCTCTAGACGTTCCGGTATTCAAGAAATTCCTCGCTTATATGGAACCCCACAGTTTCGTCACTGTTAAATAATGCATGTGGAGGCATGACGTGATTGCCAATTGAAACACTGGTAACACAGTCGCCCCAGACTGATGTCCTGTATGACCAACTAGTGAGAAATGTGAATTTATCGTACCAATATTGACGTGTTCTCTGTTTTGTTTGGTTATCGTCAGAACTTCAACACTTATAGAAAATGTACGTTACACGTAAAATAATTTCCATCTTTGTCTATAAAACCCGTTTGAAATATTTTTTTTACGTTACAGATTTAACTGTATTAATAAATGTCCAACCAGATGCAACACAAAGCAGTCTATTTATTATTCTGCAAGTTCACTCTACATGTTTCGGGTGTCAACCACACCCATCATCAGGAGTACACAAAACTGTAACTACAGCCTCTGGTACTGGTCATATTTTTTGCAGCTACCTCCGTCCAACGTGACCAAGCTTGGCCACGTTGGAGGGATGTAGCTGCACAAAAAATATGATCAGTACACAAAACTGTAACTACAGCCTCCGGTACTGGTCATATTGTTTGTGCAGCTAACTCCCCCCAACGTGGCCAAGCAAGGCCACGCTGAAAGGAGGTAGCTGCACAGTACCGGAGGCTGTAGTTACAGTTTTGTGTACTCCTGATGATGGGCGTGGTTGACATCCCAAACATGTAGAGTGAACTTGCAGAATAATAAATAGACTGCTTTGTGTTGCATCTCGTTGGACAATTATTAATATAGATCGACGATGCACGGAACCATACACAAAAAAAAACACATTTAACTAGTTCACAACAGCATGTGGTCTCGTGCAGTTTCCTGTGAAGTGTCATGTATTTCCCGATATAAAAAAATGAAATTGTTGACACATTTTTGTAAAACGCCGGAGTATTAAATTTCGTTAATACCCATTTAGCGGGCACACAAATTGACGTTGCAACACTTTGCAATTTTACTATGCTGGCGTACCAATCAGACACGCATGCCCAGTCGAAGTAAATAAAGTATTTAACCAGAAACGAAGGCGGAACTGCACCGTCCGTGTTACACTGCATCGCTAGACATAAAAAACTGGTACATCTGGCTGTGACACGTTGATATCTATGTTCACTGTGAAGCGTTTGTGGCGTGAAGAATAACACCCAGCACAACATAGCTCTTGTCTTGTTAAAGCTACATTCCACTCCTAAAACCTTATAGCTTAGATGCAATTATACGTCCTTCCATTAGCAAAAAACATCCGCAGAAAGGGTCAAGGCTACTTGCTTCTTCCAATTAAAGCAAGTATCACTTTTGTGGTTTTTCTTAGGACGGCACCTGTCACAGTATGAGTCGGTGGATACAGGTTGTCTATGTAACAAATCTACCTTGCTCGGGGGAAGGATGAAAGAAAAGCCCGATATTTGTAAATTTATTATTTCATTCTTTAAAGAAACTACCTCCTTCATTGCGGCTTCCGGCCCAGAAACTCTGTGGACATTCTGAATGGAAACATTCAGTACCTACAGGCGTCTAATTTGATTACATGAACTGAAGCCTTTCTTCTCTAGAAACCTGTACCAATAAGCGCATTACTAAAAGTTTTAATAACATTCTAAGTCTTCCGACACTTCTTAGTACTTAATAAACTTCACTGCTCGATACTTTCTCGGAAAATATGAAACAGGAACTTGTCACGGCGGTGAATGTAAACATCAGTGTCGTCTAGAATATAACACCGTGTAGTCTGGTAGAAAAGTGCCGACGTTAAGGGAAAAGCTGTTACCTTAATTCTTATGGTAAGAGATGCAATTTTGTATTCTGAATTTGGAGGCAGGAGGTTCGTCCTAAACGTCGGTTCCATCCTACCACTCTAAAGTTGACCACATTGCACAACGGTGTTTTGTTTTCACACAACTTCTTCTGCCTCACCCGTTAGACCGTACTCATGCTGCCCCAGAATGGAATACACGAACAGAATAATTTATTTACGCTTTGTGTTTAAGAATAGCACTTTTGTGTAGCAACAGAAGGTTAGCCTTATTGGGTTTGTGGTCAATAAAATGGCAGTTAGACCAATTTTATTTTAGAATAATATATTTCCTATATCCGTCTTAATTACACCAATACGCCATACTCTTACACTGGTGTGGACGAGAGACCACACCAGTCAGAATGTTATGGGGAACTAGGTCCTTAACCCTTATCATGCTAATGTGGAGAATATGGTGAGCTCCTAATAATGCCAGCAAATGGCAGATGGGATTTAATTTGGAGTTTAGAGGGTTAATATTTGTCTCACCTATGACCCGGAATTCCATTCGATTCTGAATAAAACACTTTATCTTTTTTATTGTTACACACCATTACACCTACAATGGTACAGATGCGCGTCGCTTAACGACGGGGATGCGTTGAAAGAAACGCGTTTTGGGTGATTTTGTCGTTGTGAGAACGTCATAGAGTGTAAATCTGATGTTTGTGTGACCGTGCATCTCTGATACAATAATATAAACAACCGACTAGATGCAACAATAACAATTTATTCCAATCTGCAGATTTTGTGGGATGGAGACCGAAACAGGGCAGCACACTATTTGCTGTTGCGAGGCTTTGGCTCGTCAGCGCTACAATGTCTTTGGGAGGCCGACTGTAGAACTAAAAGACATAACCACAGCCTCAACAAGGGACCTTTGCCTCTTCATACGAGGTGCAGGACTATTGAGGCTGTGCTGAACGAAATATTAGGGCTGCACAATAAGCCTAAAGCTGCGGTGCATTCGGTGCATAAGCTGACGGGCCCTAAGAAGAAGAAGAAGAAGAAGAAGAAGAAGAAGAAGAAGACGACGAAGAAGAAGAAGAAGAAGAAAATAACAAGTTATTAGTAATTTCGATCAGTTCAACAAGTTTCGGGCGATTATTTCGCCCATCCCCAGGAGCACTAGACTGTGTTTACAGCTTGTGGTATAATGCACCGATTATGTTGCCTGCTGGTGAACTTGTCACCAGCAGGCAACATTATACTGTACCAAAAGCTGTAAACACAGTCTAGTGCTCCTGAGGATGAGCGAAATTATCGCCCGAAACATGTTGAACTGATCGAAATTACTAATAAATTGTTATTGTTGCATCTAGTTGGTTATTTATATTAACCTATCATAGAGTGTCCGTACACAAACCTAGATAGTATAGCCTACTACACACCTAGCCTATATATAGCCTATTGCTCCTGCACAGCATATTACTGTACTGAATACTGTAGGCAAATGTAACACAATGGTAAGTATTATAATATTATAATATAATATCAAAATCTTATGGGATCACTGTCGTATATTCGGTCCGTCCTTGACCGAAACGTCGTTATGGGGCGCATACCTGTACTTTGTTGGAAAATTCCATGAAAGGTCTGTGGGAAGACCATGAGTGAGGTGGGAAGACTTCAGGAGGGAGTTGTAGTACTCTTTGAGGCTGAATCTAAGAGGAAGAAGGATAACAGAAGAGGATACCTGGAGGCGAACCGCTGAAGAGGCCAGGGCCCTAGGCAGCGTGTCGCGCCATTGAAGGAGATTAAGAAAAGAATGCAGTTATCCGGCGCAGTTACATTTTCATAATATTCCTTTAACAATCAAAGAAATTTCCTTTGCAAACCTGACCGATAAATAAGACGACTCTGTGAAAAACTTTCGTCAGTGCCACTCACTCGCAGTCGTACCTCTGATCAACAGATGAACAGAAGCGTTTGTTGTGAAACGTAACCTGAATTGTTATTTTGTGACTATTTGTTACGTGATTAACCGCTTTAACCAGATTTTCCTGCACCGTTCCCAATGGTCCAGCTAGTAGCATTGTCAATGAAGTCAGCAGCTCCATAAATAAAAGCATTGGAAGAGATTTAATTAAGTTTCCTTGAGTGAAACATTAATTACCAGACTAACTAACATTCCGGTCTTGAATCCAAGAGTTTAGCACCCCTTACACTAAAATTCGCATTCGGACATGATAAACGAGTTTAATCCAATTCAGATTACAAAATTATCTATGTTATTCATTTTAATATTATATACTCGTTTCTTGCTCGGTGCGTAGTTTTCCTCCAGCATATCTATGATAAATGTGAGTGAGTATTCCAGTTCGCCGGACCGTACTAGAAGCGTCAAAATCTTCAAAGAATTGCAAATTACAGCATTTCTCAGAATTCTAACCTAAGGGGACTTTTCCATTATATTAATTTATTCTATAATTACGATGTGTGTAAATTTCATTAACAATTTTTTTCATGTCGTTCCTTATCCACCTGCTTCCGATTTATCGTTCTAATTACCGAAGTTTGAAAATTCTAAGATTTATAATCCCATAGAAAAATACATGTCCATAAATTCATAAAAATAATTTAGTCAAAAAAGCTGAGTGAACAGAATGCCTTAAAGACCTAAGTACCTCTGGAAGTAAGGTAAAGGTAAAGCAGTCCCGTTACAGGCCTGGACAGGCCCAGAGGGTTCCAGGAAGTTAAGGGTTCTATATTTCGTGACAACAGCACAAGATGGTGGTAGGTTGTCAGCCTTACGCACCGGCCGCCTTTACCCCCGGAAATGCTCCTGGTACTCGTTTCTGTTAGAGGCTGAGTCGACTCCAGGGTCATAGTGCGATCGGAAGGATTTTATGTCAATGAAAAATTCCAATGACACCAGATGGGATCGAACCAGCGACCTTCCAATTTTTAGCACAGCACCTTAACCACTGTGCTACTGCGGTCCCCTACCTATGGAGGATAATATGAAAGTCAATATCAAATAAACAGAAGTTTATAATATGGACTGAATTTTTCTGGGTCAGGATAAACGCCAGCTACCGGCAGTTAAGCAACACAAACTAAGATTTCCAACAGCATAAAAGTTTACCCTACAAACAAATAGCAGTTTCTAAAGGACTCTATTCCACGGAGTTGATGAAAATTGACTGTGAAGAAAATGCCAATTCCAAATTATGTACACTCCCCGCGGACAGGAAATTAATTTTCAGTGTTCTCGTATTACAAAACAGAGTCACGGTCACATTAAACATCACCAAATTGCTACCTCCTAAACCTCCATCATCAGAGCTGCGATTAAGCCAGGACCGTCCCTGGCCTTAGTACAAGGGGCGTCTTCCCCAGGTGTGTTAGTTTTGCGGCGCATACCCCATGTAAATTCATCCCCAAAATGTGTTATGAACACATGGTTTAATTGCAAGGTCGAGTCTTTATGTCGTTTCCTAACGCTTCTGCTCAACTTCGGTTCACCTACACTCGAGGAGTCAGCTGTGCTGGACTTTGTCAGGACGCCGCGTACGTGTCACTTTAGGGGGTGATGCAGCCGAGGTGGTGAGGGGAGACTAGTCGTACATACTTGAAAGGCGTGCTGCAACTCGGAAGCACAGCTTGACAATTTTTCAAGATTGTTGTAAGTTGGTGTGTGTCGCGCCACGAAAACTTAATCATCTGTTTATCCCTTCATCATTTCTTAACGTATTTTACATCATACTCGTATTTAGATAGTATTTAGATAATCTTATGTTTATTGGACCGTACATCATTGTGATAGTTGAGGAATAAGAGACCAACTTGATGTCACTTGCTATTTTATTTCACTTCTTATGTGCTCAACATGTTTCGGACATTAATATATCCATCATCAGGAGCTTGCGACTCCAACCCAACCACACCGAAACTCCAACACACATCGAACCAAGAACAATACGACCAATGTGGTAATTCAACAGAATAGTCGCAAGCTCCTGATGATGGATATATTAATGTCCGAAACATGT
>Ga0131853_10005245_pt1 | contig 23372 bp, 27 predicted proteins | sample TergutLab28metaG_FD_92764 | JGI IMG/M metagenome (GOLD analysis project Ga0131853, IMG submission 92764) | Labiotermes labralis P1 segment gut microbial communities from Petit-Saut dam, French Guiana - Lab288 P1 (version 2) (version 2) | ecosystem: Host-associated > Arthropoda: Insects >...
ATGTCTATATTCACAGATGACGAAAAACAAATTCTTAAAGAAGCGCTGACCGTTTATTTGCAAATGGTGGCGCAACAAGCTCCCCAAGCAATAGAACAATTGGGCGAAATCGCAAAAAGCATTCTCATCAAAGCCGACAAAGCAACCCTCGGCGGCTCAGAAGACGGCGAAAGAAACAACAAACCCCACAACATCAGCGACGAATGGTACGACAACGTCTGCGTAAATTGCGAAAAGCTGGACTTTTCAGGTTGCACCGACAGCGTTACATCAAAATTCCCGGGAAAGTGCGACCCGATTTTGAAGTATGAGTTCGAGAAAATCAAGAAAAATAAGTAAAAATGGGGCTTTATATGAAAAACATAAAAACAATTTTTTCGTGCTTAATTTTAGTCGCGTCAAATGCTTTTTCTCAAGATACAAATATTGATTTGCGTACTTTTAATAACGATACGCAGAGAATAAATCCCGAATTTTTAATGTATGCTCAAGAAAGAGCAGACCGTTTCAGATCAATGAGAAATGTCGGGATTGCTTTGGGAGTAAGCGGAGCAGCTGTTGCGGCAACAGGAGTTTCGCTCGGCGCAAAATTTTATAATGAATCACATAGAGTTGTAGACAATCTTGATTGGCATTCTACCAGAGAAGAAGCATTTGCGGCGCGTAAGCGTTCTGACGATTTAATTAAAAAATCAACAATGTGGTACAGCATAGGAACTACAGGCGGTATGGTGATGTTTTCCGCTATTCCGCTTATAGTTATAGGTGAAAGGGAAGGAAGCAGTTTAAGAAATTCGTCCGTATTACATTTTGAAACAGGACGCCCGAAAACAAGAATGAGAAACGCAGGAATAGGAATGACTATAGGCGGCTCTGCTTTAACAACATTATCTGCGATTTTCTTTGCAAGAAATCTTTCCGATTGGAAAGAATACGGCGACGGAATATATGCTCACGGCTGGGACTACGTGAAAAACGAAATAACCGGACAAATTTTCACAAAAAAAGAATTTTCCGAATTTGAAAGAAAGGCATACGAAGCACAAAACAGAGTAATAGCTTGGACTGTTTTCGGGCTCGCAGGAGGCGCCGCAACAGCAACAGGAATTCCTCTTTGGATAATAGGAAACGCGGAAACAAAACGATACAAGGCTATGCCGACAATACATATTGCTGCAAACGGTCTTACGTTGCAGTGGAATTTTTGAAAAAAACAGAATAATCCGCATTCTTCTGTTTGAGATACGCCAATCTCACACAAAAATCACTAAAAACGAAATACTTTCAAAAACCATTTGAAAATAACGTATTTTCCTTTGGAAAATTACAAAAAAACGAAAAGGAAGTGAAACTATGAGCGGCTATAAACCAAGCGAATTTGAAAAAAAATGGCAGGACAAATGGGAGAAAACGGAACTGTTTTCGGCGAAAAAAGACGACGGGAAACCTAAAAAATATATATTGTCGATGTTCCCGTATCCAAGCGGTGCGCTGCACATGGGACACGTAATGAATTACACCATAAACGACGTTATCGCCCGCCACGCAATGATGAACGGATACAACGTTATGACCCCGATCGGCTGGGATTCGTTCGGACTTCCCGCAGAAAACGCCGCCATCAAAAACGGTATTCACCCATCTATAAACATAGCAACAAACATCGCTCGAATGAAAGACCAAATGGAAATGGCGGGCTGGGGCTTCGATAAATCGCGCGAACTCGCCACAAGCAACGAAGATTACTACAAATGGACGCAATGGCTGTTTTTGCAATTTTACAAAAAAGGAGTTGTCGCGCAAAAAGACGGCGCCGTAAACTACTGTCCAAGCTGCAAAACCGTCCTCGCAAACGAACAAGTTCAAGACGGCGCCTGCGAACGCTGTGGAACATCCGTAATACAAAAAGACCTGCGCCAATGGTATTTTTTAATGAGCAAATACGCCCAAAAACTGCTCGACAACCACGAAAAACTAACCGAATGGCCCGAACGCGTAATTAAAATGCAAAAAGAATGGATAGGCAGAAGCGAGGGCGCAACAGTGAGATTTGAGGTCGTAGGGGCGGGGTTTGCCCGCCCTGAAAACAGAACGGACGGCGATTTGGGCGGGCAAACCCCGCCCCTACATCTGGAAATCTACACCACCCGCCCCGACACGCTTTGGGGGGTGAGTTTTATGTCGATTGCGCCGCAACACCCGTTAGTGGAAACGCTTATTAAAGGACAACCCAACGAGAAGGAAATTTTAGCAAAAGTCGAAGAAATGCGAAAACTCGGTACAAGCGAAAAAGAACTTTTGACCCGCGAAAAAGAGGGCGTTTGGACGGGCGCGTATGCAATAAATCCCGTAAACGGCGAAAAAATTAAGATTTTTGTAGCAAATTTCGTGTTAATGTCCTACGGAACAGGCGCAGTAATGGCAGTTCCCACCCACGACCAACGCGATTTCGAATTCGCCGAAAAATACGGTTTAGATAAAAAAATTGTTATCCAACCCGCCGAAAATTTAACCACCGAAAATATGACCGCCGCCTACGAAGACGACGGAATTTTAGTCAACAGCGGACAATTCAGCGGCAGAAACAACCGTGAAGCGATGAGCGATATTATCGATTATTTGGAAAAAAGCGGCTTTGGCAAAAGAATGGTGAATTATCGTCTGCGCGACTGGCTTTTGTCCCGCCAAAGATACTGGGGAGCGCCTATTCCGATTATCCATTGCCCCAAATGCGGGGTTGTTCCCGTTCTCGAAAGCGATTTGCCCGTGAAACTTCCGATGGACGTGGAATTTCGTCCCGACGGCGAGTCCCCTCTTGCCAGAAGCGAGAGTTTTGTGAACGTAAAATGCCCAAAATGCGGCGAAAAAGCGAAGCGTGAAACCGACACAATGGACACTTTTGTGGATAGTTCGTGGTATTATTTGCGCTATTGTTCGACCGCTTGCGACGACGCGCCTTTCCGCAAAGACGAAGCGAATTATTGGGCGCCGATAGACATTTACATAGGCGGCATAGAACACGCCACAATGCACTTGATTTACGTTCGTTTTTTCACGATGGTAATGCAGGAGTTGGGCTTAATTGACTTTGACGAGCCCGCCAAAAAGCTCTTTACGCAGGGAATGGTTTGCGCGACCGCTTACAGGTGTCCGACCCACAAATGGCTCAAAGCGGACGAGGTTGACGACGGCGGCAAATGTGTTCATTGCAAGAGCGCGGTAGAGGTAGAGAACGCCAAAATGAGCAAATCCAAACTTAACGTTATAGACCCCGAAGACATAATAACTCGTTTTGGCGCCGACACAATGCGCGCCTACATTTTAGCCGATGTTCCGCCCGTAAACGACAGGGTTTGGAACGACGAAAAAGTCGCCGCCACATCAAAATTCTTAAATCGTTTTTGGGAAGCCGTGTCTGCGGGCTTGGAAATTATAGAGGCGAAAAACTTCGGCAACAGCGCAGAAAGCGACAAAGAATTGCGTTTTGCGGCACATAATGCGCTCAAAAACATAATTCAGAGTTATGAAGAAAACTGGCAATTTAACACGGCTTTGGCAAGAATTATGGAACTGCTGAATTCCTACAAAAAACATTACGACAAAGCGAGTGAAAAAACGCTGAAAGAAGCAATCGAAATAATGCTGAAAGTTCTTGCGCCGATTACCCCTCATTTGGCGGAAGAATTGTGGGAAAAACTTGGAAACGCGACATCAATTTTCAAATCAAATTTCCCCCAAATAGACGAAACCGCCCTAATTCAGGATAGTTTGACGGTAGCCATTCAAATAAACGGCAAAATGCGCGGTACAATAGACGTCCCAAGCAACGCCAACAAAGAAGAAACCGAGAAGTTGGCGATGGAAAATGCTAATGTGAAAAAGCATTTGGAGGGTCTGGCGATAAAGAAAGTGATTGTGGTGGCAGGGAAGATAGTGAATATTGTGGCGGGGTGAGGGAGAGAATGAAAAACGAAATAGTGCTTTATCGCCCCGACAACCTAACCGAACATATTGAAGTAATAATTGAAGAAGACACCGTTTGGCTATCTCAGTTGCAAATGGCTATGCTCTTCAACCAAACGAAACAGAATATTAGTTTGCACATCAACAATTGTTTTCGAGAAGAAGAGCTAAACAGAAACTCAACCGTCAAGGAATCCTTGACAGTTCAAATAGATGACGGAAAAGAAGTGTATCACATAGGCGCTTCTCTGAAAGATTTAGGAAAAAAATGGTTTGCTTTTTCAAAGATGGATAAGTGTTCGGTGGCGGGAATTGTTGAGGCGGTTTTTACTGCCCGATAATCTGAAAAGCAGTTTGCCGAGTATCGAGGAGTTGGAGGAGGAATTGAGGAAGATGGGGAGTTGAGACGACTGTTTGCTCAAATTCCGCTGAAAAAACATCTGCGGAAATGTTATGCTGACAAATATAGAGAGGTATTATGAAAAATTTCAACAGAGCAATAGCAATATTATTGATATTATGCGCGAGTAGTTTTGCGCAAGAGTTAAATCTTAATATTAAATCACAAGAAGAGCAAAATTTTCAGCATTATCAAAGACGGTTTGAGCATTACAATAAAATGAAAATTTGGGGCATCGGATTGACTTTCAGCGGATTGGCTATTATGATGCCGGGCATTAATCTTCTTGCATCTTCCGAATCCAGCAATATTCAGGTGATCGGTCTGGGAATTTTCGTTGGCGGGTATTATACATTGGCTACAGGTGTTCCACTTTATATTTGCGGACGAATTAGGTCTAAAAGGTATCAAAGAATGCTCCCGTCTTCCGTTTATATGACACCTCAATCTGTGCAATTTTCATGGGAGTTTTTTTTGAAAGCGTAGTTTTTGCGGTATTGGCGAGAGATGGGGATATTTCGTATTCGATGTTTGCTGATGTTTTTTGTTGAAACGTTGTTGTGCATTTAGTATTTTACTTGGGAAAAATGAATTTTTATTTGTCGGCGCTTGACGATTTGGGACGACTTCCTCACGAAAATCCGTCGGTTGGAATTATTTTATGTAAATCGCAAAACGAAAAAATTGTAGAATATGCTTTTCGCAATATGGCAAAGTCAATGGGAGTGGCAACATACAAAACAGCAAGCGAATTGCCGACGGAATACAAAGATATACTTCCCGATGCCGAGGCGTTGAAGGAGTTGATGTAGGGGGAGGGTTTTGAGGAAAAATTGGTTTAATGTGCGTTATATTCTTGGTCAAAAAGGCTAATTTGCTCCCAAAAACTTACTTGTTTCGGCTCTATTAAAGGTTGGTCAAAAACAGCATCATTCGGCAAGGACTCTATCTTTTGGTCATTAAAAGAATAAACTTTTACGACGGATTTTAATCGCCCATCTTTGTTTTTTATAGGACTGTATTTAACTTTTACTACCATTTCATCATCATTGGCAGATTTTCTAAATGGATATTTTCCTTTTAAACAATCATTTTTGAATTTTTCATCTTCCATATAAAATGTTATTTTCAGGTCTGTTTCTTTTATTTTCGCATTCCATTGCTGTTTGCTATTTTCAACAATTACAGGAGAAACAATAATAACTGTATGATATTTACAAAAATCTTCTTCTTCTTTTTCTTCTTCTGTCAATTTGACTATATATTGAGGAAATTGATCCCTTGAAATTGGAAAATTATGTGTGTCGTCAAAGCCTACTCCGTTTATATAATTGCTGTTAATGCAAGTATTATAGAAAAGGTTTTTGGCTTCTAACGATTTTGTTATGTTTATTTCAGAATTATCTATTTTTTCTTTTTTCAAGAAAGTAATTACAAAATCTTTAATAAATTTACCTATGTCTTCTGCGTGATACTCTGGCTCTTTTCCAGTTAGTCCTCTGATAAAACCTTTTCCAACATCAGATATTAATACAGTCCAAACAACAAACCCTACAGGAACAAGTATTCCTATTGTATCTAAAAACGAACCTTCTTTTGGTGGAATTATTACTAACTTATACTCTAATTTTGAAAAGCAAATTTCTTCGTTCATATTTTCAATAATATCACTAACAACCTTATAGAATGTTTGAAATTCTTCTATTGTTAAATAGTTTTCCTTTGTATCAAAATGTAGATTTATTGTTGTTAGATTTTCACTCACTTCTCACCTCCTCAAAAACCCATACTCATAAACTTTCGGCTCTATCTTCTTCGCCAGCACTTTCAACTTCTCCCGCAAATTCCCGATAAGTTTATTATACTTTTCATCTGAACCTTTATTATTCATTTTGCCTTTGTCGTTGCGACCTTGAAAAAACTCCTGAATATCATAAAACGAGGCATTTATATTGCATTTTGGTTGAGAATGGTAATACTTCCACAATTCCCGTCCTACATCAAAAACGGCGGTGGCTTCGACAGAAAAAGTCAAAGCGGTTTTCCGCAGTTCTTGGGTTTCGCCGAATACGCTTATTTGTTCTATTTTATTTTGTCCTTGTTTCAATTTTCCTTTAATAAAATCTGTCATAAAGTTGCTTTCAAATTTAGTGTTTGCATTTACTTCGTTTTCAGTAAATGGTATCCAGTGATTTATGCCGAATTTTGATTGAATGTTATTGCAGAAAAGCACAAAAGTCAAACAATCATTCTGAAACACCAAATCTTTTTCCCATTTATTATTAGGAAACAGAAAGTTATCTTTATTGTTTAGCCAAGTTGCTTCAATTACTTGTCTTATGGCAACATATATTGCCATTTCGATAATATTTCCTTTTGTTATACTAACCGCTTCGTGTTTGAGAAAATCACGCTCTGACGGTTTGCTTGTAATAAAAACTCCGTTCTTGTGTTGAATATCATTTACCTGTAATCTTAAATATGATATACGCTCTGATTTTTTATCAAAATATCCTCGTAGCCAATCAACGCTAAATTGCCCTTTGTTAGCACCGCTAAAACATTTAGAGGCGTTCTTGTTGATTATGTTATCATTGATTTTAATATAAACATCAGTTATTATAGAAGTAATTTTTTGCTTAATTCCTAAATCAAAAATAAAAAAGCCAATAGGAAAATCCCCTTTAACATTATCAAATGTGCTTGCTTTGCAAACAAAACCGTTTTTATGTTCTGCTTGAAAATATTCGCGAAATTTAATAAAATTTGCAGAATTGATAAATTTAACAGTATTAAATGTTGCTAATTTTGCATTAGGAATATCTCGGTAAATCCGAAGCATAAATTGCGCGGAAAGTTCAAGGATCGCATTGCCAACTTTACCTATAAATTCGTTATACATTTTTGTCGCTGAAACTTTTGCTTTATTACTACCTTTGCCAACGATTGTTTCTCTGTTTCCTGCCTCCGCATACGGTGGATTTATATAAACAATCAATTTTTCGGGAGTTTTCTTAATAATATCCAACAATCCTTTCGGTAAATTTTCAAAATCGTCGTTCAGAAAATCAAACTGGAAGCAATGGTCTTTCAGTAAATTTGCGCCGTTTTCTATTCTTTCGTGCATTACATCAACATCGGCTTTGTCGAGAGTTGATGCCCAAATGTTGTATTTGTTGGTTAATCCTGCCAAAAGATTGCCTGTTCCTGCGGCGCAATCCCAAACATAATATTCGTCTTGCCAATCTTCGCCGAAAACATCGCTGATATATTTTTGTGAAAGTTCAACCCAAATTTTCGGTGTGAAAAAACTGCCTTTGCGCTCTCTCACGTCTTGCGGAACAAGTAAATCGCGGCGTTCTATTATGTAGTCCCAATATTCTTCTTTCGGCGGGCGTTCGTATATCGCCCAAAATTGTGTGTGCGCTCTTTGTTTGTCGCTGAAATCTACTTCTGTCGAGGTTAATAAGCCCATTTCGTTTTCGTGGCGGTTCATTACATATTTGTTTTGTTTCAGGACAACAAATAATTTTTCTTTGAGCGTTTTATTTTCGCTTGAAAGCAAATCGGCAAGATAAAAATCGCCGTCGATAATCCCCGCTTTTTTCGCTTTTTCCCAATTAAGAAGCATTATAGTCGGCTTTACGACTTCGAGCCATTTGTTGTAAATGTTAATAAAATTATTTTTGTCAATTTTGATTTTGCTCGTTTCGGTTTTTCCGATAACAAAGTTTTCTTTGATAAATGTTTTCAAATCTTTTTCGTTTTTCAGAAAATCGAAAATATAAATTTTGTCATCGGCAATTTTGCTTATTTGTTCAAACACTTGCTCAAATTCTTTGGTTTCACGATTTGACGGCGTAACATTCCAGTTGAAATCATTTTGATAAAAAATTTCTTGAACTTCGTAAAAATGGATAAAAGCAAATTTTTCGCAATCGAAACAGCCCAAAAACGGCGGCGGTAAAATATCGTTGAACGTTCGCGCTTTTCCGATAGTCAGCACTAATTGAGTGAGCATTAAAGTAATATCATCCACGCCCTTTTTCGCTTCCGCCCAAAGCAGATATTCGTTTTGAAAAAGCGAATTTTCTTTAATTCGCACGGCAAAGTCGATGTCTTTGATAATTTCGGTGCAATCGAACTTTTCAAAAAAGTCCTGCGCCACCTTATTTTTCAATTCTTCTTCACGAATATTCTGATATTTCATTGCTTTGCCTCCTGCCGAACCTTAGAGCCGCTTACCTTGTTGTCTCGTCTGCAATCAATAGTAAATATATCTTTGGTTGCTTCGACATTGCTATATTGATTTTTTAGTTGTTGGACATTTAGAATGTCTTTTTGGTCAAAGCAAAAAATTACAAACACGCTTGGGTACGTTGTTTTATTTGCTTTCTCATAAATCTTTACTTGCTCAAAAATATCTTTCAAGTTGGGGTTAGATGCTAATTTTAGCTCCCCAATGGTTTTATCTTTTGCCCCAAATGAGACCTTTACATCCAATTCTCCTCTACCATTGTTTGATTCGTAAGTTATATCAAAAATAGTTCCAATCCATACAAATCTAAAAAATCTTTGCAAATCATCTTCCGTGCTAATTCTTTTGCCATCTTTTGTATAAAAGCATTTGTAGCAATCGCAATCTTCAATGCAGTATTTAAAGTATTTTATTCTTTCAATTAACTCATCTCGTGAGTTCGGTTGTCCCTTTATTGTAGGGTTGACCTCTTGGAAAATCTTAATAAATTTCTCTGAGTTTTCACGGAATTTTTCAATTTGAAAAGCAACTTCTTCATAAGAAATAGCCGTAATTTCACTGCCATTCAATTCAACAAATTTAATAAAATAATCATATAACCACGGAAACTTGTCAAAAGCACTTTTGAACGCTTCTTTTTCGACTTTTTCTATTTGACTTTTGGATGGTTTTTTATTCTTTTTGGCAGGTTTATAGTTTAATAAATACTCAGAGATTTTTTTAGTTATATAGTTATTTAATTGTAATCTTTGGACATCGTTGTCTATACAATCTCTAACATTACTGTAAGACCTTTTAAGATTTGATTTGCTTATAGCAGGTTCATCTTTTCTTAAAATATCTATTGGTGTAAGCAGAACATACTCTTTCTTGTTTGAATTATTTATAAATGGAAGAGTAAATTGTTTCGGAATAGATGTCTCTGTTTCATAATTAAAACCACAATCAATAGGAAATGTATATAATAAGTTTTTGTCAATGTTTTTGAGCGCAAATTCTTGGGTATATGCCGCCAGAAAATCAAGAATAAGATAAGTTGCCATATCACTAATTTTATCCTTACCACTACCATCATAAATTAAAAGGGCTTTTTCTATATGTTGTCCTTGTGTGATTTCATGCTCTTGATTTAGTATAAAGGGCAAATGTTGAGACAAAAACAATGCGAAACTATTCCCAAGACCTTTACCCTCATTTCCGCTCTTTGAATAACCAAACCAATTGTTTTTCACTTCGCTAAATTTAAAGTATGCACTCATTTCGCTTTTAGATACACCTTTTTGAGATTTTTCATAAAGAAAATTAAAATATTTAATAATTTGGTCGTGTAGTTTTTTGTATTTGCCGTTGTTGAAGATAAGCATAGGGTCAACAAATAAGGGAATGTCACATACCAATGATACATCAATTGCACCATATTGCTCAATTATACTTCTGTCAACCCCAAACCTGTCAGAAAAATACATTAGGTTCTCCCTCTATTGCTTAACATCATTGTATGATGTGTTATAAAATACGTTATTTTACATACATATTGCGATATATTTTAAAATTTCATATATTTGTCTTTTCTGTTGCGCATTTTAGTATTTTTACTTTAAAAACAAAGGAGAAAAAAATACTTTGAACAAAAACACGACCAAACAAAACGAAAACAACATAATGTTGTACCAAGACGAAAACGGAACTACAAAAGTTTCGGTGCGTTTTACTAACGACGATTTGTGGCTGACACAAAATCAAATTGCTGAGATTTACGACACAACGCAACCGAATATAAGTCAGCATATAGACGGTATTATTAAGGATGGAGAATTGTTGGATGAGGCAACTCATAAGAAATTCTTATTAGTTCAAACCGAAGGACAGAGGCAGGTTAAGCGAGAAATCAGCCATTACAACCTTGATATGATTATTGCTATCGGTTATCGTGTTCAATCGCAAATAGCAACTCGTTTTCGCCGTTGGGCGACAGAGCGTTTGCACGAATACATTCAAAAGGGTTTTACAATGGATGACGAACGCTTAAAGCAAGGTGGTTCGCGTTATTTTCGAGAACTTTTACAGCGTATTCGTGATATTCGTAGTAGCGAACGAAATTTTTATCAGCAAGTGACCGACATTTACGCAACTGCAACCGATTATGACCCAAGGTCAGATACAACTAAAAACTTCTTTGCAACAGTGCAAAACAAATTGCATTATGCCGTTCATGAACATACCGCCGCCGAATTGATATTTAACCGTGTTGATAACAAAAAACCTTTTATCGGAATGACTGGTTTTAAGGGCGATTATATTACCAAAGACGATGTGAAAATTGCAAAAAATTATCTTTCGGAACAGGAATTACAGCGACTAAATTTATTAGTATCGCAATTTCTTGATTTTGCGGAGTTTCAAGCGTTAGAGCAAAATCCTATGACAATGCAAGATTGGATTGCAGCATTAGATAAGCAAATTGCTATGCTAAATAGAGGTATGCTTGCGGGTTTAGGTAAAATATCTCACGCGCAAGCAATTAAAAGAGCAGAAAAAGAGTTTGAAGTTTATCGCGCTAGTGAAATGAAACAATTAGAAAGTGATTTTGATTGTGCCATAAAAGCGCTTGCCAAAAATACAAAAGAAAATAAGGATAAATAAATGAAAAACAATGGCGACATTATTCAGTTTTTGAAAAAACGCGACTATATTATGATAAACAACAATCTCGGAAGAGGTTCGTTTGGAAAAACAGTTCTGCTTAAAGATCCTTTCATTGACGAGCTAATCGTTGCAAAAAAATATGCTCCCAACTTTGACAAAGAATTTGAGAAAAAAAAGTTTTATAAAAAATTTATTGACGAGATAAAAATACTGTTTAAGTTAAACCATAAAAACGTTGTGCGTATTTATAACTACTATATTTATGAAGATTATATAACAGGTTGTATCTTAATGGAATACATTGACGGTTTAACTATCGACGACTATATATTAAACGACGACATAACATTTGAAAAAATATCTTTTGACAACATATTTCTTCAACTTATAGATGCATTTCAATATATTGAAAGCCATGGTATAGCCCACAGAGACATACGCGGCGGAAATATTATGATAGACAAAAAAGGAATTGTTAAAGTTATTGATTTTGGTATAGGAAAAGTCATTAAAAATGAGGAAGACGAGGACGATACGCTGGGCGATAAAATCAATAGACCTACTTGTCCGCAAGAGCATTACGAAGGAGTATATACATCAAAAACTGATATGTTTTATTTGGGCGAACTTTTATATCGCCTGAAAAGTAATGCCGATAGTTTATACGATTCCGAATTTTCTCATTCTGATATTCTTAATAAAATGATGAAAAAAAATCCGACTGACCGATATAATTCGTTCGCAGAGATAAAAGAAGCCATAAACAAACACGATTTTTTGAATATGAGCATATCTAAAAACGATAAAAAAATATATCAAAATTTCGCAGATGCTCTGTGCAACACACTTGTGTCTTTTACCGACGAAATGAAATTTAATAATGAGGTAAACTACTTTACTACAAAACTGGAAAAAGTCCTTAAAGACAACTGCTTTGAAGACAAAATACAAAACAATACGGAATTTATACAAAGTATTGTTGTCGGCGCTTATAGATATAATTCAGAGCCGATAGTGCCTTGCAAAGATATAAAAGTGTTTGTTGAATGGTTTAAAAAATCTACCGAAAAATCACAACAACTGATACTTAACAACATAATTTCAAAATTATCGGCAATAAAAGAAGTTGAAAACAGTTGGGATATACCATTTTAGAAAAAAGGAAAGATTAAAGGAGAAAAGCAATCAAATATTGCCAGAAATCCCCCCCCTTTCAAACATGCTCCCACCACAAACAACTCGACATCTGCATATCCGTAAAAACCGCGTCAAACGAACTTTGGCTCGGCGAACACGCAAGTAATCCGAAATTGATTTCTTCTTCGCAGTTCAATAAATGAAAAATCCGCATTTGCCTAAACGAAACGCCGTCCAAAGAATATTCAAAAAGAAAATCGCTTTTTCGACGACTAAGCCGATACCACACCGAATTTATTTTTGAATCAATATCGGTCGTTGCCCAATCGGAAAAGCCGCGGGTTGTAATAACGCTTCCAAGCCACATAGTTTCGTTGTTATGATACTCTATTCCCGCTTTTGCCCAGTTTTCGCTGTCTTGATAAATTCCGATACCGCATTGGTCAAAAAGAGATTTGTATTCAAAGCACACTTTTACCGTAAACGAAAAATATTGCTCGTTCGTCGTGTTATATAGCAAATGAGCGTTGTCGTTCTGAAATCCGTAATATGTTCTTTGCCAGAAATCGGTCTTGGGATTTGTTGAAATCGTGATTTTTTTAGGCGATATATTATGCCTGTCGGGCTCAAAAAACCATTTCGCGTGTTGTAAATTAAATTCCATACTTCTGCCCTTTTTTTGATTGTTTTTCTGTTTTTTGCTTAAAATAATATTTGCCCAAAGAAAGAAACTGTTTTGTTGTTGGGCATTTAGTATTTTCACAGAGAACAATCCCAAGAAAGGAACCCTTTAGAGAGGTATTATGAAAAATTTCAACAGAGTAATAGCAATATTATTGATATTATGCGCGAGTAGTTTTGCGCAAGAGTTAAATCTTAATGTTAAATCGCAAGAAGAGCAAAATTTTCAGCATTATCAAAGACGGTTTGAGCATTACAATAAAATGAAAAACTGGGGAATCGGATTGACTTTCAGCGGATTGGTTGCGACTACAGTCGGTTCTTGTATTTTTGCTAATGGTGGCGGCGGAGACAACAGTACAGGATTAGAACCGGTAGGCATCGTTTCTTTTTTCGCAGGTACTTATATGTTAGGTGCCGGACTTCCGCTTCTTATTTGCGGACGAATAAGGTCTAAAAGGTATCAAAAAATGCTTCCGTCTTCCGTTTATATGACACCTCAATCTGTGCAATTTTCATGGGAGTTTTTTTGAAAGCGTGGTTTTTGCGGTATGGCAAAAAATGGTTTGCTTTTTCAAAAATGGACTTGGACGGGTTAGCGGTTTTAGAAAAAATCAGGAAATGGGAAGATGTAGAATCCGAGAAAGAAGAGAAAAGGCAGGAGATGTAATGTACGGGCGAATAATCATTCGCCCGTACAAAGAATTGCTGATTTTTCGAGATACAGCAAATTAAAAAATCCGCTGTCGTTGTTCTCCAAACGTAATATTTCCGAAAATCCAAACATTTCCGAATGCGCCTACTCCGACCCAGGCGCTATTGCCTCTTAATCTGGTAAACGAAAGAAAAACGTAATTGTCCACCTCAACGCTAAATTGTGCACCTAACGAGAGACCAAGCAAACCCATACCACTGATGTCGTGATTTCTGGAAAGATTAGAGAGCACTGCCTGCCTATGCCTTTCTTCTCTCGGGTTTGTAATCACCGCCGTTATCAGTAAAATTACAATAAGCCAAACCAATGGCGATGTTTTTCGAGGTGTTTTCCGTTTTGAATTTTGAACGCTGTGATTGCGTAATTCCTCTGCTTGTTTAGGTAGTTCTTCTTCTGATGCTGTTCCGCAACTACTGCAAAATTTTATTCCGCTTTCTAATTGCTTCCCGCAATTTCGGCACAATGTTATGTTGCCGATTTGCTTGCTGTGTCTTTCTGCATTCTCTGTCTTTTCGTTATTTTCCATATAACAACCTCCTAAAAGTTGATAAGTTAAAGCAAGAACAGTGGAAAGGGCTGTTCTGCCAAGTAATTCAAATTTTTTTGCACCAAAGATGAATTCACCCGTGTTTGACCAAATAGGCGTTGATAGGCAGAACAACCGACGAAGGAAGTTTGCGCTTATTTGGTCATAAAAAAGTCAAAGAACACGAATGAAAAGCCGAGAAAATCCCGACAATCCATCTCTGGTGCATAAGGAAAATATGTTTTATTTTTGGTGGTTTACGGGATTATTTTGTTTTTGGGGAAATTTGTAAATTTGTTCTAAACGCAAAACGTATTTTCACTTACAAAAAAGGAGAAAAATGCAAATAAGCAACGATTACAAACAATGGCTGATAGACCCATACATTTTCGATTTTTTACAACTTGCGGAGAATTACAAAGAACGAGATATAGAAATTCAACTTGGCGTAAGCGAATTCAATTTGGAGAAAATATTGCTCGAAAATCTGAAAAGCAGTTTGCCAAGTATCGAGGAGTTGGAGGAGGAATTGAGGAAGATGGGGAGTTGAGACGAACAGAAACGACGGGCTTCCGTTTTTACGGGTGTTCTCGTTTTTGTTTTTTGAATTTGGCAAAACGTATATTTGCGCTCTAAAACAAATGGAAAGCGGCGGAAATGTTATGCCGACAAATATAGAGAGGTGTTATGAAAAATTTCAACAGAGCAATAGCAATATTATTGATATTATGCGCGAGTAGTTTTGCGCAAGAGTTAAATCTTAATGTTAAATCACAAGAAGAGCAAAATTTTCAGCATTATCAAAGACGGTTTGAGCATTACAATAAAATGAAAAACTGGGGTATCGGATTGGCTTTCAGCGGCTTGGTTATTATGATACCCGGTATTAACCTTCTTGCATCTTCCGAATCCAGCAATATCCAAGTGATCGGTCTGGGAATTTTCGTTGGCGGGTATTATACTTTAGCTACAGGTGTTCCACTTTATATTTGCGGACGAATAAGGTCTAAAAGGTATCAAAGAATGCTTCCCTCTTCCGTTTATATGGCTCCTCAATCTGTGCAATTTTCATGGGAATTTTTTTGAAAGCGTGGTTTTTGCGGTATTGACGAGAGATGGAGATATTTCGTATTCGGTGTTTGCTGATGTTTTTTGTTGAAACGGAGTTGCGCATTTAGTATTTTCACAGAGAACAATCCCGAGAAAGGAACCCCGCAATGAAAATAGACCTCGCCCAAAAACTAGTCCTCATCACAGGCGCCTCAGGCGGCATCGGACGGACTATCGCTAAAACTTGCGCAACTTGCGGCGCGGATGTTGCACTGCACTACTACAAAGACAAGGTTTCGGCGCAAAAAACAGCGGACGATATTCGCAATATGGGACGTAAAGCACAAATTTTTCAGGCAGATATTACAAGTGCAGAAGAAATAAATGCGATGAAAAACGAAATTTTTGCGAGTATGGGAGCGCCGCAGATTATTGTCAATAACGCGGTAATACAATACGAATGGAAAAATATTCTCGAACAGGATTTGAAAGATTATGAAAGCCAGTTTCGCTCTTGCGTTATGCATAATGTTCTTACGATAAAGGCGTTTGTTCCCGAAATGGTGAAAAATAAATATGGTCGAGTTATAGCAATGAACACGGAATGTGCTATGGAAATGCACCCGACGCAATCGGCGTATGTTGCGGGGAAAAGAGGAATGGACGGACTTTTGAAAGTTCTTGCCCGCGAAGTCGGCGAGTTTGGAATTACGGTTAATCAAATAGCTCCGGGCTGGACGATAACCGAAAAATTCAACGGCAAATTACCCGACGGCGCCGAAGATTATGCGCAAACAGTTCCTTTGAAGCGAATGGGAACCGACCAAGACATAGCAAACGCGGCAGTGTTTTTGGCTTCGGATTTGGCAGGGTTTATTACGGGGGCTTATATTCCCGTATGCGGCGGAAATGTTATGCCGACGATTTAGTGAGATAAAAAAATGAAACCGGAACACCACCCTCTCGCTCCTTTCCTCCCGCAAAGCGCCGAAAGCATAATTCTCGGCAGTTTTCCGCCTAAACGAGAGCGATGGGCGATGGAATTTTTCTATCCAAACTTCCAAAACGATATGTGGCGAATATTCGGACTTATATTTTTCGCCGACAAAAATCATTTTATCGATGCAGAAAGAAAAACTTTCAGAAAAAAAGAGATTGAGGAATTTCTGATAAAAAAGCGCATTGCAATATACGATACTGCCAAATCGGTAATACGCCACAAAGACAACGCTTCCGACAAAGATTTGGAAGTTGTTGAGGCGACCGATGTTGAAGAATTTATTCGAGAATTGCCGCATTTGCGAAATATTATTGCCACAGGACAAAAGGCATTGGATATAATAATCGAGCAATTTGTAGCAAAAAATATACTAATTCAGCCGCCTGCAGTTGGGAAATATGCTGTTTTTAATGTTGAAAACAGAGAGTTGCGCTTATACAGAATGCCGTCTTCGTCGAGAGCTTATCCGTTGGCATTGGAGAAAAAAGCGGCGGCTTACGGGAAAGTGTTCTGTGAAAAGCATTAAAGTTTTGATTTTTTAATTTTTACCTTGCAAAAAAAGTTCAAATAGTATCAGCAAGTTTATGGCGGCAAATAGTATATTATATATGCAATATGACATTTCTGACCGAAAGGATAAATAAATATGACCAAACAAGAAAAATTAAACATTGTCAAACACTTAAACAGTTGTTTTAACAATATATCGTTAGCGAAAAAAGTGTGTAATGACTTAAATCTGGCGGCTATATCCGGCTATTTGAATACTATAGAGAGAGATTTGGACTTAATTGGGGCGGAAATCCGCTTAATCGAATCATAAAAGGAATTTTTTTATGTCGTTTAGTTTTGAAATAAAGGTTAAAAACGCATCACAGGCAATCGCCAAAGCAAAATCCGCGGGCGAAGCAAACGGTGCAAAATTTGAAGGCGATAATCAAAGAGGAAATTTTTCAGTTAAAAAAGCATTTATAGAATTATGCGGCAATTATGTTGTTAATGCTGACACAATAAAAATAACGATAGATAAAAAACCGTTTTTAGTAAGCGAAGCGATTATAAAGCAAGAAGTTGAAAATTTCTTCAGAACAGCTTAAAAAGAAATAAATTATGAGTTTTTTAATAGAAAATCGATGTGATAACTGGAATGACTTTTTTGCCTCGCGAAAAGAAATGCTAAAAAAAATTGATGACGAATTATCTGCCCGCTCTAAAAAAGAAGTGATTTTTCCGCAAAAGGAAAGTATTTTTAAAGCGTTTCAATTAACAAATCCGCAAGAAATTTCTGTAGTAATTTTAGGGCAAGACCCATACCACGGCGAAAACGAAGCGATGGGACTTTCGTTTTCCGTGCCGCAAAATGTAAAAATTCCTCCATCACTCAGAAACATCGGCAAAGAATTAGCAAGTGATTTGGGAATAACTCTGCAAAACGGCGACTTAACAAATTGGGCAAAGCAAAACGTTTTGCTGTTAAACTCGATTTTAACCGTAGCAAAAGATACCCCCGCTTCGCACTCAAAAATCGGATGGTCGAATTTTACCGATGATGTGATTTCCTATTTATCCGAAATCCCCAAGCCGAAAGTATTTGTTTTGTGGGGAAATTTTGCGCAGAGTAAAAAGAGTTTAATAAATCAAAATCTACACAAAATAATCGAAAGCGTTCACCCGTCGCCGCTTTCTGCAAGCAGGGGATTTTTTGGAAGCAAACCATTTTCGCAGATAAATGAATTTTTGCGAACTACAGGGCAAAAAGAGATAGATTGGCAAAATTAACTTTTGCAATCTTCCGACAATGATTTGAAAAATTTGTTTTCCTTTTGCTGTTCTTTTTCGGTATTTTCAGCCATTTTTTCTAATTCTTCGTCAAGCGCCCCTATCTTAACAACATTGTTATCTTCTGTTTTGCGATAAACTTTAGAATACGGCTCTACCGACTTGGTTATCAGGGCGTTTCCGCCTATTACCGAGCCTTTGCCGATTACGGTTTCGCCGCCTAAAATTACTGCGCCTGCGTAAATTATTACGTCGTCTTCAACATCGGGATGGCGTTTTTTGCCTTGATATTTGTTGTTCTCGCGGTCGTAGGGTGAGAATGCGCCGAGGGTTACGCCGTGATAAATGGCTACATTTTTGCCGATTCTGCAAGTTTCGCCTATAACAACGCCCGTTCCGTGGTCTATAAAAAAACCCTTGCCTATATCCGCGCCCGGGTGAATGTCAATCCCCGTTTTGCTGTGCGCTCGCTCGGTCATAACTCGCGGAATAACGGGGACTTCGAGTTCGTATAATTTGTGCGCCACACGATAAGTTGCAACAGCCTCGACGTATGGATAAGACAAAATTATTTCGTGATACGATTTGCTTGCAGGGTCGCCGTCAAGCCCCGATTTAATGTCGGCGATAAGCATTTCGCGAATTTGCGGGAGCGATTTTACAAGTTCCGTACTTGTCCGGAATGCTTTTTCTTCGCAAGTGCAACCTTTTGCACAGTTTTCGGAGCGGTGAAATTTAAGCAAACCGTAAATTTGCTCATACAAATCTTTGCAGATTTTTTTCAGCATTTTCGACGTATATTCATTAAGTGTGTCGCTGAATACCGCCTCTTTGCTGTGGGTGCAAGGAAAAAGCGTTGCCAATATATCGTCAAGCGTTTTGTATAAATTGTTGCGCCCTGCAATTGTTATTCCGTTGTTGCTGTTTATATTGCAGTCCGCAACAAGTTTTTCTTCAAGCTGCTCGACAACTTGCGGCAACTGTGATTTTAGCCATTCGTTCAATTTTTCCATATTTTACTCAAAACTTATCTCTATTTTTTTTCTGCTCGGCTTAAACTGCGTACATTTTACATTTGCCGCGTCAAACATCTTTTTAGCCGCCTTTGTTTCGTCGGTGTGGGCATATTTATCGTCCAGATATATTACAACTTTTATGCCCGATTGAATTATTATTTTTGCGCATTCATTGCAGGGAAAAAGCGTTACAAAAATTATGCAACCCGAAAGATTTTGCTTTGCGTTAAGCACTGCGTTAAGTTCTGCGTGGGCTACGTAAGTGTATTTTGTGTCAAGCTTTTCTCCTTCTTTTACCCAAGGAAATTCGTCGTCGTTGCAGCCTCTCGGAAAGCCGTTGTATCCCGCGCCTACAATGCGACCGTCAGGGCTTACAATGCACGCTCCAACCTGTGTGGATGGGTCTTTGCTTCTCTGCGCCGAGAGTTGCGCAACCCCCATAAAATATTCTTCCCAAGAAATATAATCATGTCTTTTCATTCGTTTCCTCCTTTTTTATTGTTCGATTTCATCCAACATTTTCACACGCTTTTCGTGTCGCTCGCCTTCGTATTCCGTGTCAAGCCAAGTCAAAACAATCTCTTTTGCCTCGTCAATCGTCGTAAATCTTCCGCCCAATGCCAAAATGTTGGAATTGTTGTGTAAGCGAGTCATTTTTGCATATTCCGCGCAATGGCAAAGCGAGGCTCTTGCGCCTTTTACTCGGTTTGCCGCAATGGATATCCCAATTCCCGTACCGCAAATAATTATTGCGCCGTCAACCTCGCCCTTAACAACCGCGCGCGCCGCTTTTTCGCCGTAAATCGGATAGTCCACGCTATCGGTATTCGGGCAACCGCCGTCGACCGCGTTTATTTCTTTGGTTTTCAGAAATTCTTTTATTTGCTCTTTCAGCGCATATCCGCCGTGGTCGGAAGCTACCATTATTGATTTGAATGACATAAAAAAATATACTCCTCTTAAATTTAGCGGTAAAAATAATTATTGGCGATAGCGAAACGCAAGGTATTGCTCGGCAAAACTTCATCTGACAGTTGATAAATTAAAATAATCCTAAATTCTGCGGATTTTGTTTTTTAATTGTTCCGTTTTTTTGATAATTAGATATGTATAGAAAAAGCCGAATTTCTATACACGATAACGCGATATGCATAGAAAACGGGCAGTTTCTATACACGTTATTGGTTATTTGCGCTGTTTTCGTGAATTTGCTTATAAATGCGGAAAACCGTTGTTTACACTCGGAGTGATACTCCAAATATTTACAAAATCCCAATTTACAAAAGTGTTTTGCGTTCTCATTTCGCTTTCTGATTTCAGGGCTGTGTTTCCGATAATTGCGCCGTCGTTTAATCCTACAAAATTACCTGCGGCGCCTGCTAAGGCATAGGAGTTTTCGATTGTTCCGCCGTTGTTGCTTCCTACTAATCCGCCGACTCTGTTTTGTGCAATTCCGTTGTTTACCTCTACGGCAGAATAACTGTTTTCTATTTTGCCTAAATTTATTCCGACCAATCCGCCCACAACTCCGCCGCCGCTTATATATCCAAGCGCATAGCAATTTTCAATTACGCCGTTGTTTTGGGTCGCCAATCCGCCGACATCGTTTCCTGCAATATTAACAACAACGCCGAGTTTTTTTATTGTTCCGTTTGTGTTGTGAAATAAAGGGGTAGCAAGTCCTCTGATAACATTGCCGTTGCCGTTAAATGTGCCTTGAAACGGGGTAAGCGTGTTAAAAATCGGCGACCAATTACTGCCTGCAAGGTCGATGTCGTTAGCAAGAATTATTGTTTGACCGTTAAAATTTCTGCCGTCCATAACTCGTGTTGATAATTCCCTCAAATGTTCTTGCGTTCTTATTGTAATCTCTCCCGCGTTCCAGTTTATTTGCTCGTTCCCGTCGTTGTTGCCACCGTCGCCGCCGCCGTTTCCATTGCTGTTCACTACAATGTTTTTCACAACAAAATCGCAAGCGCAAAGCATAAAAATGCAAAAAATCGCCGTAAATAAAAAACTTATTTTTCTCATAACAATTACCTTTTATTTCTTGTTAAAGTGTAGCCGATACTCAAAATATATGTTGCGTTAAATCCTTCGTCGTAGATAATTTTGCCGCTGTCTTCAATGTAAAAGTTCGGATTTTTCTTGCGCCCCAACAAAAAACGATTTGTAATGTCAAAATTCTTTTCTCTGCCGAACATTAATTTCCAAAAGAGACCTGTAATACCAATATTTGTTCCTGTTTCCGATTTTAATGTTTCGCCCGTTTCGCTTTTGAAATTAACAAAAAGCAAAGTGTTGCGATAGCCCGCGCTTACTCCCAAAGCATTTTTTACTGCTCCGTTTTTGTTGAAACACGCGCCAAAATTAAACAAGCCGCCGTAATAAGCCGCTCCGCCGCTTAATTCCGCCGAAAAATAAAAACCGTTTTTAGCGATAAGTCCTAATTCGCCTGCTCCGCCCGCGCCCATTGCAGAAGTTCCCGCAACAAATTCGGGGCGAAGCGAAAACAGTAAATATCTTTGCGGCGAAATTATGTTGAGAGCGTCGCTTATTGCGTTTAATCGCTTTTTTGTTTCAAGCGTAAGATTATTTTCGGCGATTATTTGTTGTCTTTGCCGAACAATTTCGTCTAAACGCCTATGCAAAGCGGCGGTATCGACAATCATATTGAACGTTGCCGAATAAATCATACCGCCGTCGGCGCTTTGAGTAAAACTTTCCGTTTCTTCAACAATTGTAGTGCGTATTCTTCCGAGCGTAAACGATTTTACTTCTTCAAAAAAATCCTGTTGCGTTTCGCCGTCGGCTTCGATTGTCGTCATTCGTTGCCGCGCTTCGACCAATACGCCTAATTGTTGCAACAGCGCCGCTTGCGCTTCGAGCGTTGCTCGGTTTCGCGCTTCGTTAAAACTATATTCTCTGCTTGCGACGTATGTGTGCGGAATGGTAAATTCGGCATTCTGCCCAAATGTTGAGAGGGGTAGAGTGCCGATAATGAAAAAATAAAAAACTAATGCTTTTAGCACGTTAAAAATCATAACACATCTGTCTTTTCTGTACTTGTCGCAGAAGAAGTCGGAGCGTTGCTTTTTGGTCGAACTGCACACATAAACAGCATTCCCCAACCTACTAATGTCCAAGCAAAGAGAATGTTTAAGATTAGTGTTTTTCCCTTACCTGAATTACCTTTTCGAAACGCAATAATTGACGGAAGCAAATACAAGCACAAAAGCAAAGGAATGCCGACAAGCGGAATTGATATTGCAATGATAAATAGAATGAAAGCAACAGTGTTGTTAAACAACCAGCACCAGACCTTAAAAATACTCTTGCAAACCAAGGTTAATCCATTCCAAAGCGATTTTGCAAACCAACAAATCCCCTTAAACAACAATGGGAAAAACCACACAATGAACTTATACAATACTATGCCTATTCCTGCAAGCAATATTCCTATAAATTTTAAAACTGCCAATGTTTGCTCTCTCTCTCTCTTCTCTGCTTCCTCCTCCTTTTTTTGTGCCGCATCTTTGCAATAACCTGAACAATAATAACCGAAATCACCATAAAAACTTTTGCCGCAATATGAACACAACCTTGCCATCATTCGCCTCCTTTCAAATTTTTCAAAAATTCACCAAACGTGTGGAAATCTTCTTCTCGTTGATTTATATACTTGTTATTTAATCCAGATGGGTGATATACCACAAAAGCAGGAATGTTCTTATATGTAAATTCTTTGCCGTGAATATTTTCCATTTTATCGGATGAGACCAAATTTGCCGCTTTTTCTCCAACGAGTAAGATAACGCTCGGTTTTACAGCCTCAATCTCTTTATCAAGATATTTTTGGCAAGCCATAATTTCAGATTGTTTAGGGTCGCGATTTTCTGGCGGGCGACATTTTATGCGATTTGTGATATAACAATCTTTTCGCTCAACACTCGCTTTAGATAACAATTCGCCTAATGTTTCCCCTGCATCGCCTGCAAAAGGCACGCCTGTATCATCTTCTTTTGCTCCCGGCGCTTCGCCGACTACCATAATCTTTGCATTGTAAACGCCGTTGCCCACAACAACATTTTTTCTGTTTTTGTGCAAATCACAATTCGAACAAATTTTCAATTCAGTTGTAATTTGTTCCAATTCATTTTTAGCCATAAAACCAACCTTTCCGCCGCTTTTTCACGGCAAA
>Ga0131853_10005251_pt1 | contig 23351 bp, 11 predicted proteins | sample TergutLab28metaG_FD_92764 | JGI IMG/M metagenome (GOLD analysis project Ga0131853, IMG submission 92764) | Labiotermes labralis P1 segment gut microbial communities from Petit-Saut dam, French Guiana - Lab288 P1 (version 2) (version 2) | ecosystem: Host-associated > Arthropoda: Insects >...
GCACAAAATTTGTTTCACAATAAGTTTTATTTCATGCCTCTACATGTTTCGAGCACATGTGCTCATCATCAGGAGGTCAAAATTGCATTACACAGCCTCTGGTATCATCACACCTATATGTGTTTCGAGCACATGTGCTCATAGGTGTGATGATACCAGAGGCTGTGTAATGCAATTTTGACCTCCTGATGATGTGCACATGTGCTCGAAACATGTAGAAGCATGAAATAAACTTATTGTGAAACAAATTTTGCGCATCAAGTTGGTTAAGTACTGAGATTAAAAAACCAAGCTTTATAGTCTCAGCTGTCAACAGCATTGTTTAATTATACACTCTGGGATTATTTGATTTGTGTGTTGATCTTTGCTTCTCACACCTACGTGAGCCGGACTCCTTTCCCTGGGGGTAGTCGCCAGTAGAATACTGTAACATTTCGCCCAAAGCGGTTTTGGTTATAAGCGGTTGAAAATGGTGAAATATATTTGAGAATACTGCTGAAAGCTGAAATTTTTAACTACGCGGATGAACGCCAGCGGTTAATGGCTCAGCTATAGCGGATCCTGGCAGCATCAGCTACCCAGTCGCTCTGTGAAGGCAAAAGTGCCATTGACAAACTTAATGATATAACTTCGCGTTAACCTAGAGCATGGAAAAAGGGTGAACTTTTTTCGATACGGAATACAGACGACGCTTTGCAAGTCTTAATTAAACATAGACGATGTGGAGACAGGCGCTCGCAATCAGAACTCTTGACATGACGTTGTGCCCCCGACGCCTACGGCTCCGCATCATTGGACACAGCTAACGACTTCCTGCAGCCTTGCTCTATTCTTCGGGCACTGCACGCACGCTGTCTTGTGCATTCTTATTCAGGCATGATCTCTTTCGATGGGCTTCAAATGTCTGTCATTCCTTACCATGATTCAAATATTTGTATAATCGCTATAAACAACAAGGCACGCAATGTACGTATAACTTAACACCTACAGGTGTGATGATACCACAGGCTGTGTAATGCAATTTTGACCTCCTGATGATGAGCACATGTGCTCGAAACATGTAGAGGCATGAAATAAAACTTATTGTGAAACAAATTTTGTGCATCGAGTTGGTTAAATACTGAAATAAATATTTATTGTCTTGTGTTATCGGTCGTCTAATTTCTATATCGTCGGACTCGTAATTTATTTAAGATCAAATTGTTTTCTCGTTCTTGATTTTATAAGATACTTCTTCTTGTGCGTGAAATGGCTACGTACACTAAGCATAGCTAATTTAATTGAATCCGCTGTGCTAGTCATGTGGCACGTTTTTTAACCTAAAACCAGCCGACTTTCGGGCAGGGGGCTTCAGTTGATCGTCATCATAAACACTGGTATGCGAGTTTTAAATTGTTCGAAACGTCGTAGCTGACGATTCCGTCCTTCTGGGGTGTGACGCAGCGTCAATGTATAATCGTATCCCGACTTTTCGGGGCAACCTGTGGTTCTCGTCTTCAAGGATCCAAGTGGCAGTACAGGACAGCACGGTTCCCGACGTTTCGAAGCAACTTATTGTCGTTGTGTTCCAGAGGAAATTTTTCGGACGCTTCAGTTGTTGAATACTAGGAAACTACGCTGTCTTGAAACGTCGATGTCGATTACCCAGTGCCGCAGCGCCATGCCTCACAAGAACTGAATCCTCAAACAACGATACGTTTCCTGAACGCCATTAACCGAATTAACTTCAGAAGATATATGTGATGTATTTTCCGAGATTCTAGAACTTGTCTCTTTCATTATTAAGATTAGCCCCACCCTCTAAAAGTTAAGGAAAAGCCAGGCGTATGATGTTACCATGCGTGTCGTATGCCTGTATGTGTGTGTGTGTTTTTTTTTGTTCCCTTCAAAATGTTCGATAAATTTAAGGTTTTTTACATTAATATGAATATTATATACCATAACAGATTATTTCCTCTTCGCAATTTTTAATTTATTACAATCCATATGAAATGCATAGCAGAAGCACCTGCCTAAGAAGTGGGAATTCTTTCAGTACATATTTTTCTTTATTGCGGTAAATACTAGTTACTCGCACTATTCTTGGTTATTATGGAATACTATTGTTCTCACGGTTACTTTTTTTAATGTAGTTCTTGCGGTTACTGTAGTTACTGGTGTTGTAGTGGTTACTGTGTTGCCACTGCAGGTTATTGTGGTTACTGGACTTCCCAGTATAAATTATTATTGTCTTGTTAAGTTATAAATTTATAATAACCAAATAAGACATTATAAATACATTTGTAGGATTTTTAGGTATACGGTACGTAACTAGGCTCCATGGGTTCTGCCCAGAATTCTTTTTTGAACAGCACCGGTAGTCTAGTTAGGGAACGTTGCAGCTAAGATGGTGAAAGGATTGTGCAACCAGAAAAGAAACCTCGTATAGTCGGCTGTAGAATCACTTGGGGATAAAATCCCTCCGGAACTAGGTCAGAAGAACAAAGCAGATAAGTAAGAATTGAGTATAGAGTTGCGTCCAAAGGCAGTCAGGTTGAAATTGGACGAATCCTTCATAGAGATGTGAAGAATTTTCCAGTCTCAAACGCACTTGGAGCTAGGTGGGGAAGAAATGTTCGACTCAATTTTCAGAATACAGATTTAATTGTGAGATTTGAGGTTTTTACGACAGCGAATGCTCGTATTACTTTTTTTCTGTATGTGACAACGTGCAGTGTCCCTCTAAGCGGCAGAAAAGTGATTTACCATGAAGATGGAGGCAGTAACCGCAGTGCCAAAGTATCAAACTATATGGAATCATTCGAGGTCTATTCTTACAGCGATATTGGCGAAGAATCAAGTATCGTGGAGTGTAACGCTATGTCAATAACTATCGAAACGGCTTAATACCCCACAAGATTTTAATTTCATCTATACGACATAACAACCCAGGAGACGATGATATTGAAAAATTAAATCCGAATTTATTTCTTCTTGATAATAGCTTCGAACCGAAATGTGTTTCTGTAGATATTTCATCTTGTTTCTATGTAGTTTGCTTCTAGCTGAAGTCAGTTGTCACTGCTGTACACTTAAGCGGAGATGTGGTCGTGAGGAACTGTCTGTCGAGGACCATTTCCTAAAGAGTACTGGAGCAAGGCAATGACAGGCACCTGGACGAAACTATTTAGTGACTAGCTTCGTAAATCAGTTAGCCTTCTTTACCACATGTTATATTTCGGACAATACATTCATTACCATGGCTACAGGCTGGACACCGGAGGATCGGGTTTTGATTCTCGGCAGGAGCAGAGAATTGACTCTCCTTCACAACGTCCAGCCCGGCTCTAGGACCGACCCAGCCACCTAGAATCCTACTCCCTGGTTAAGATGGTCTCTGCGTGGAACAACCACCTACCTGTGTCTTTTGCCGGGTTAAGAATGTACGGGGGCTATACCTTCACTTTCCATACCTCTTCATGGCATAAAGTTTTTTAAGCTGTGGTACAACTGCACCTTTCTCAACAAATACAATTATCTTGACGAAGGAGTGAGATGGATGATGCAGATGGCCTCTTATTCTTCATCATCATAATCGTCTTGAGCCTCATATTCACCACCACCACCACCACCACCACCACCACCACTACCACCACCACCACCTTCTTCCTCTTCTTCCTGGTGTGAACAGTGCAACGTATTTTTCTGTAATCTTTCCTCCTTCATCCACTCGACCGTAATCAGCGCTCTTAATGCTCTGCTTTTTTCATTACTGAAGGAGTAACTTACATTTCCTGCCATAGCGTTCTCTTTCTCCTGTTTGTCGTATTATCTTACCACCTGAGCAGAAAATAATTTAACTGCCCGTATTTTAATTATCAAGTGTCCACATAACCTACATACATGAGAACATTTTTCACTGTTTCCTAAATTACGTTTTTCTTAGTTTCCTGCGATACATATTTATTCCGCTACATTCCACATAGCTTCTCTGATTCTTCATTCACAATTATCCTGTAAGTCAACGCTATATAGAGTACATAATTTTCACAACGTCGTTAAACACGAGGAAGTCAGTCTACAGTCTGTTTGCAGACGCCATGTCTAGATCTTATGGCAGTGATATTAATATATAGGAATTCTGCGATGAAAGAAGAGATCCTAGAGGCAGTACGTAGTTGAACATTTGTGTGGGCTCAGCTGCTTTGGACAGACGCCACTTGTAAGCTTATTAGAGTCGGATGATTTTTTATTCATTCCTCCAAATTAAAGTGCAGGACCACGAGTTGTAATCAGAGGAGGGTTTAGAGCAGATATTGCAGGATTAGGTTCGCCTGCAACAGGGGACTATCAGGCTAATATACCTTCACATGTTTACCCCTGTTCTGCCATGCAAGTCTGTATCCTTATTTCTGTCTCTGCCCAAACCAAGAACTGGCATGGCATTATGAATATCGGGCTAGATTCTGCGGCTCCCAAAGCTTCAGTGCGTAAAGATGACAAACTAAACGTGCGCTCTTACATTCACTAGCTCTTTGACTAAACTGTATGCGTATAAGGACGAATGGGGAGATTGTGTTTATCATCCCTATGTTTAATGTCCAAAATATGGGAACGGATTTCCAACATGAACTTCAGGTTTTTTGTATGAAACCATGCATATCTCACCATTGATGTTTAAATGATAAACAGAAAAACGAAGGAGAATAAAAAAATAAAAGTGTTGCTATACATGTTAGTCTTCCGGTTTACTATCCAAAAATTTAAGGATTAATATACAAAGAAATATAATTTTGCCTTTTATTTTGTATGGGTGTGAAACTTGGTCGCTGACAATGAGGGAGGAACGTAGGCTGAGGGTGTTTTAGAATAGGGTGTTCAGGAGAATATTTGGACCTAAGAGGGACGAGGGAACAGGGGAGTGGAGAACATTACATAATGAGGAGCTTAATGATCTGTACTGCTCACCCAATATTGTGCGGGTGATAAAATCGAGAAGAACGAGACGGGCGGGGCATGTGGCGTGTATGGGTGAGGGGAGGGTCTTGTACAGGGTTTTGGTGGGTATGCCTGAGGGAAGGAGACCGCTTGGGAGACCCAGGCGTAGATGGGAGGATAATATTAAGATGGATCTCCAGGATGTGGGATGTGGGGGTATGGACTGGACTGAGCTGGCTTCGGATAGGGACAGGTGGCGGCCACTTGTGAATGCGGTAATGAACCTTCGGATTCCATAAAATGCGGGGAAATTCTTGACTAACTGCAGAACTGTACTTCTCTTTTCGGTGATGCAACGAGTGGCGGTTAAAATTTTCAACGAAGATTAACACTCAAATTAAGAAGCTGTAAGTATAAAATTAGAATATATTTATATATTGAAGGGACTTAAAATGAAAATCCGAAACACAACAAAAAAAATCTACCTAAATACCCTTACGTGTGACATCCAATTATGATATACAAGTAAACATAGAGGAATAGTTTATCTCAGTATTTAACCAACTTGATGCACAAAATTTGTTTCACAATAAGTTTTATTTCATGCCTCTACATGTTTCGAGCACATGTGCTCATAATTAGGAGGTCAAAATTGCATTACACAGCCTCTGGTATCATCACACCTATAGGTGGCCGTCTTGTGCACGAGATGGCCTCCTATAGGTGTGATGATACCAGAGGCTGTGTAATACAATTTTGACCTCCTGATTATGAGCACATGTGCTCGAAACATGTAGAGGCATGAAATAAAACTTATTGTGAAACAAATTTTGTGAATCAAGTTGGTTAAATACGGAGATAAATATACTGAGATGCACGGTCAGCAAAACGTCAAAATAGAGGAATAGGACCAGTCGATAACAGCTCTACTTTGCAGTGTCTTAATGTAAATTTTTCTGCGTGATGATATATATGAGGCCAGTGCAAAATATGGTTGTTATCAACTGCCCGTGTTCGCCTGTGTTGTACCGCTATGCCCACCAATTGCTTTAACAGTAGTGCCAATCATGTACATTGGCAAGAGTGCTGAACGAATTTTATATCATCTTTGGCTATCCACCTTGGTATGAAACAGGGAACAGAAAAGGTGCTAAATACTGCTTTTATTAAATATATTCACAAAATATGTCAGCATATGTACGGTACGCATTTCAGCTAATCTTCAAAGTACGACGCCAACAAACGTCAAAGTGCATTTCTACCCTCCACTACTGACCCGTCTTACATTTGACAGCTCTCTCTCCCCGTACGCCCTCTGAATTCAATAGAGCTGCAGGAAGGCAGTGGCAATTAATTGTGTCATTTTAGATACTCTCGAACGAAGGGGCTGAATTTGTAACGAAATTTTAAAATCTAAAAGCTTTACTGATATGCTTTGTAAGTTACAGAAGAAGAGAGAAAAGTGAAATGAGAATTCTTCTGACAATATCTGAGACTAATCTAATTCACGGGCGAAATATTACATATAGTTAGCAGTAGGGAAAAATTACAATTCTTCGTAATTACCAGCACGTAATTTTTAGGTGTGGGTCGTTAGGTCTGATTGTGTGAAACTAAATCTCGGTCTTTTCATCTTTGTTTTGGTCCTTCTAGTTCTCGTCGTCCCTTAGATCTGAAAGTGATTGTCAGTTGTGGAAGTGATCTGTATTAGTTATTTCCAAATTTAATATTAAATAGTGTACGTCAGCACAATCAACTTTATTACTCAAGGTAATTATAAGACTACATGTTTCGACTATAGATTAGTCATCCTCGGGCCTCTCTTGTCAATTGTGTCACAAGATGCCTGAGGATGACTAATCTATAGTCGAAACATGTAGCCTTATAATTACCTTGAGGAATAAAGTTGATTGTGCTGATGTAGACTTTTTAGTATTATATAATATTACTTTACAAGAACATCGTGATGCTTCCATTCAAAAATATTTCCAAATTGTTCCTAATGTTTTTCCTATCATTTGTATCCTTTCAACCTTATTTATATATTTCCATTTTTCTCTGTTAGAATTTACTTGATGGGCAAATACCAGCTAAAAAATAAAATTATACACACACACAGATTAGTGTCTGAAAGAGGACTTGGTCTTGCAGGTATGTTGCAAACTCCCCTATTTCGTGACATATGGCCCCGTGCGTTAGAAAATCTATAAAATAAAGGAAACATAACTTGGTGGCGAATTTACTGCAATAACTTAACCATAGCAGAGAAATGTAGCAATAATGATGTACGTACGTATGTTGCGAAATTGGTTAGGTTTACTTTATTGCAGACGAGGGACAAAGAGAAGTAGCTACACGTGTTTGTAGAAATTCCGTTTTATTTAAATTTGCCAACATGGCTCTGGCGAAGATTTTTGGATATGTCTTAAGACCCAAACACGCGATGCGTGTAACAGATCAGTGCATACGAATATGTCCGTAATTACAGTCGTTAGTACGTTAAGGATCGAAGAAATTCCTGTATTCCCACTGCGGAACGACAGTTTTGAGGACATAAATACTAAGCTGTCTGATACCCGCTAGTGCCTAATCTAGGACTCATCAGTCTCTGTTTTCACTCTGCTACTCGTCACTTGTACATGAGCCAGTGCAGCTAGCCATGTCCACAGCAGCCGACTACCATCACGGGTATTAAATTTGTACAAGTCTCGACAATTGAAGAGGATTTCTGTCAACGCACTGATGTTCGAAAATAGTCATTAGAACGTGGTTTGTCTTTGAAAGGCCTGATGTTGTACTGCGAGTGAGTTCGTTTCATTTCGGGCGTCTGACCACTTCGGTGTGAAAGAGAAGTTTAGTTTACGGTTCACAACCATAATACTCAATATTCTGCTCTGACTTCCTAGTGCCAAACCGTTGTGTATCAGCCTCTCCATCCGTCCTAATATTGCATACAGCTACTTTGAGACATTGCGCGCAAAACCATGTTGACAATATAATTATTATTGAATGTAGCGTTCGAGCGCCTGGAACTGCTTCGTGTTTGGGACATCGTGGGTTCAAAGCATTTTTGCCATCCTTCCAGAGTGATGCTGGATTACTGTCTCGAGTTGGCGACGTCCACTTCTTTCCATTTCCTTTCTAATATTATCAACAATTAAAATCCTTCATTTGGCGCTACGTAGGGCTAATTTTAACAATTAAAGGCGTCATTAAGTAAGGAATATGTAAATAAACAAGAAGTAATAACATAGTCCATTACGATATCGACAAAAGTGCAAATGGTAAAGTAAAGGTATAAGTAAAGTTCACCGTAGAACAGGCCACGAAGGCCCAGAGGGGGAGTAGAGGTATAGCTCTACTCTTTCTTTAACCTCGGCTCTAGATGGGGTGGGTTGTCAACGCCACGCCCCTGCCGCATTACCCCCGGGAAAGGCCCGGTACCCATTGTGTGGGCCCCACGGCCAGTCTGGGCAGGTGCGGAAAATCTCGCCTCCAGCGGGATTCGATCTCCGGACCGTCCGACCCGTAGCGAGTCGAGTTACCGACTTTGCTATCCCGGCCCAGAAACTTGGAAATGGGCGAAATATAAAAGCGAATTATGTCAGAAGTTAGGAGCGAGCACGAAATGTGCAAGGAAGAACTTAATAAAGAACATTCAACTGAAAATTAATGGCATAACAGTGATACAAATATCAGGGCTCGCTGTTATGCCTGTCAACCTTTGCAAAAGATACTGCGAAATTAATGCAAAAACAGCAACATAGATTTCACGGCCCGTAGGTCCGGAATTTCCATTATCGGAGCAATGCGTCTCTCACGACAGTATTCCGATGTCCTCAGCATCACAAATCGACGTGACCAATGAATGAAATATATAATTCGGTCACGCTGTCAGCATCAACCTACATATTGTCTCGCATCTATTCCTCTCTGAGTTAAAGACAACGGCTATAAGAAATAAACTGAAAACAGTTTAAGGAACAAACGGGTTTTTTTACATTTTGTTGACCGCGCATCTCTGCATAATATTGTAAATAAACCAACTTGTTGCACAATTTATTCTTAGTATATTTATATTTATCAATCTCTACATTTTTTTACGTTTTGCTGACCGTGCATCCCGGTATGACTCTGGGTAAGTGACCAACTTGATGCACAATTACGTTATATAATACGTTTATTATTATAATCCTCTACATGTTTCGAGCCACATTGTGCTCATCATCAGGAGGTCAAATTGCATTAATACAGCATCTGGTATAGTATTCTCTATAAGTGACCGTCCAGTGTGCACCTGCACACTGGACGGTCACTTATAGAGAAGAAGCCAAAACCTTAATTCGTGATAAGTTTAGAACCAACGCTGAATTGGTTCCTAAGTATTATTTATACCTCCTAATGTGATATTCCCATTTACGCAGTGACTGGTCAAGCCTCGGCTTGAAGGTTAATCACTCTGAACAAAGACAAAACACATGTAAACTGAGATCCGCCACTTGCTTGAGTACATATATGTGGCAGTCGTGGCTGTTTGTAGAAATAGAATTAACATTTTATTAAGAATTGGCACACTACGTCATTATGTAATGTACATTCATTATGTACCATTATGGCGTTTAGATAAACATGTCCCACCTATGTCCATTTATCGTAGAATATGTTTGTGCCTTTAAAAGCCATTTAAAATGTCTCTGCTTTCATACTGACTAGCTTCACGTTTATCTCTACCTCGTCTCTCCCCATCGTGACGAAAAACGTGATATGGACAGAAAATGGTTCAGTCATGTCATATGTGTTATCATGGTTCGGATCTCACTGCTAATGGACTGACAGCAATAATACAAATTAACTTACCCCCTATGCATTTGCAACCTGCACTACATGTCATTCGCTGCCTGGCTTGTGTTTCGAGGAACTGTTGTACTGTTCTCTATACTTTCTTTGTACCATGCATGTCATTATTTAAGTGCAAATGTAAACTTTAATAGCTCAGGAAGTGTAGTGGTTAGATTGGGGTCCGGACTGCCTGGAAATCGGAATTTAAGTTGCTCACCTATATCTCGTGTCGATTTTAAGAATATGTGAATCTATACCTCCGCTCGCTTATACATGTTCATGTCACACAGTGCTTAATTAAGCATAGGGACAATTTTACCTTACCCTTTACCTTCAATTTACCTGTCCTCCACATTTCATGCACCCTACAAGTGAGAGGGCTGAAATTTGAGCAAGAAATTTCTATGCACTTATGACTTTTTAGCTATACAACAAACTGCATCAAAATATCTAAAGACAGTAGCTCGACAATTTGTTGGAAAACGTGTGTGTATGGCTATTGAAATACTGAACTTCATAGAATCATGTAGACAAAATGGCGCTGCCCTGCTATCTGGAGGTACGCTGTGAACGGTTCTCGACAAAGATGTCCATTGCAACACCGTCAAATGGTCCGCAAATTTAAAACAAACACTCTAAACCTTACAAAAGTAATGAGTCTGATGTGTGAATCAGATGTGTGGTTGACCGTGCATCGTAATTTAGTGTGGATAAGAAACCAACTAGATGTCACTTATGTGTTATCCTTTATTTCTCCTTTACAAGTTGCTCAACATGTTTCGGACAACCATGTGCCCATCTTCAGGAGCTTACGACTGTGTAGTGTTATCGCCACGTGTTGGTATTGTGCCGTGGCAGCAACTTGTAAAGGAGAAATAAAAGATAACACATAAATGACATCTAGTTGGTTTCCTATCCACACTAAAAGTAATGAACTTTATTAACACCATTCACGACGTGTTTCGGCATGTGAGTGTTGTTACTAAAAGTCGCTGCTTACATCATGCTGTTATGTTGTACTTGAACCTACTGAATGTTCAAAAGCATAACATTATGAGAACTAGCTCCATGGGGAGCAGAGTTCTCCTTCAGAAGCTAATACATCCTCAGTTAGTCAAGACACGCCCCTCGTTTTATGAAACCCGAATCTACTGCCGCATTTCCAACAGTCCGCCATTTTTCCATACCCTGAATTAGACGAATTCAGTTCAAGCCCTCCACTCTCTGTTGGTGTGGTATGAAGCGGACACCAGTGCTAAATTGCGCCAAGCACATTTTGCTGCCGTTTTTGCTGTCAGATTTTAATCCTATTTGCAACTACTGAGAAGTCTAACTGCTCACATACTCAAAAACGGAAGTCCTTTATGTACAGTTTAAGGTTAATATCGCCACAGTGAAACATATTTTGAAAGTTTCTGTACCGATGAGTTTATCATATAGCTCGGTCTGCATGAAGCTGTGCGTTGTACGCTCTGTTTAAAATTATGAGTATTTGTTCGAGCTTTGCTCTCTTCCGTTACGCTATTTTTCGGGAATTATAGCCGTACATATATCCGAGGTCACAGCGCCTACACACATCGTTCGAAATACTTTTAAGGATTACGGAATAATTACAGTTGACAGGCTACATATTTTGTAACAGAGCAGTTCGTTTCGCACATTGATTCTATAAAGTTATGGCGAGTAATCTTCGTGATTAATATTTCGGATATTTTACGTCATCCCTGTTTCTGTTAAAATCGAAAACGTTAAAAAATTGACAATGTTTTCTTTTCTAATTAACAGAATAAAATTAGGAGTCTTACTCCACAGAGATCCTTGTCACCGCTATTTTCAGACCTTGTTCCATTGTGACTGCACAATTTTTGAAGATAAGGAGGGATTATTTTTGTGTTTACTGACAACAAAAATAAGTAGCATTATCCATTCATGCACAAGATATGTTTTGTAAGTTTGTAATTTTGTTTCTTATGTAGTGTATTCTATGGCATTGTCAGCTTCTCACACTGTGTGGCATCTATGGTAGGATCAATGGCTAACAGGGAATGTGAAAGGGCTTGGAAAGAAGTGGTCGTCATCTAAGGAAGGTGTTGTCCCGGCGTGTGCTTGAAGGGACTGGGGAATAACATAAAAAAAACATTAATTAGTAGCAATCGATATCGTGGCCGCGATTTGAACCGAGTACCTTGTCAGCGTCACAGTGTAGAAAAGACAGAACCGTAATTAGGGAATTAGCACTGAAATTAAGAATTTTAATTACGGTTATGGAATAAGGATAAATGATAATGGAGGTTCTAATCGCATCCGAAGTCGTTAATGCAATTGGCAAGAGAAAGTAGCAGATTTCCTAGTACAGCCCTTCGGCTATTCTGCATTGGTTCGCGGAACCGAAAATCAGGAACCAGTCTTTTTCAAACCGTAGAATTTCAAGAAACTAAACTTTTTCGTTCTTGTTATAGCAGGATATAATGTATGCAACATATAATAAGTTCGGCCTTACGCCTGCTTGACACATGTATCGGTATTTTGTTGCATTGCTGCTGCGCATCCGTCATGTTGGTGTTAAGTTCTGTCACAAGATCATGTAAATATGTGTGGTTGTTTTGGTAATATGTGTACTTGTATTTACTGTGTTCTTTTATTGTTTCGTTTATGTATATTTATTCTTATTTGTTACTAGTGTACGGGCTTCTGTCACCGTGTGACAACGCAATAATAATAATAATAATAATAATAACTCCAAAAACGAAGTGATTCTCGAAGTATTATTATTATTATTATCATCATCATCATCATCATCATCTCCATCATGCAGGGTATTTATATTTGTATTCCTGAGACAAACTATGTCCCTAGGGAATACAGTGTTGCAGCTATTCTGTTGTTACTATTCATGGTGCTTATGTCTTTAGGTTCAGTTTTGAATCTATTGTACTCTTACATTAGTACTTTCCGAAGTATGTGTGCAGTGCCCAATATGGCTGTTTTCTTTAGTTCCTTGGCTTCATGTTTTCCTGGTATGTTGCTCACGTATTTTCTGAATGACTTTGAAATGGTCCCAGTAGCCCCTATTATTACTGGTATCGCCTTTGGTTTTACATTCCACATGCGCTGTATTTCTATTGTAAGGTCTTTATATTTTAGAATCTTCTCGGCTTCTTTTTTAATCACATTTCTGTCTCCTGAGATTGCAGCGTCTATTAACATAATGTTCCCTTTTCATTGTCACGGATTATAATGTCTGGCTTGTTGTTGGGAATAGTTCTGTCAGTTTGTATTTGTTGGTTCCACAATATGGTTACCTTGCCTCCTTGATTCGTTTCTACTGATTTTGGCACATGTTCATACCTGTGTTTTGTCAATTTTTACCCCTGTTACCTTGCATATGTTGAAGTGTTGTTGTGCACACACTTTATCATGTATTTTTATGTACTGTTCTTTTGCCAGTATTGGGCATGATGATATTATGTGGTCTATTGTCTCCTAAAATTGTTGGCAAATTCTGCACTTGCTATCTGTCTCTGCGTTCAATATTTTTGTCGCATAATATTTTGTTTGTAACGCCTGGTCTTGTGCTGCCTCTATTTCACTTTCAGTTTCTGCTTTTAGATCTCCCTTCGGTACCCAGAGGAACGTGTCTTCTTCACTAATAAGCTGTCTATCTATATTTCTAATGTACTGCCCATGCATTACTTTGTTCTTCCATTTTTTTCTTTAGGGACTCTCCCAATCTTGCCTTTGTGTGTTGTATTCCAACCTGTTTTGCGTCACTCTTCTCATTTGGTTTACTTAATTCTTCTGTAATCTTTGCTGCTGTCTTAATTATTGAGTTCATATTTGGTTGAGTGCTTTCGTGGCTTTTAACAATATTTACAAACTGGTCTTCTTCAAAATATGTGTTAAGGTATTCTGCAATATTAATTATTTCTGCTTTATATGCCGCTTCAATTTGCACCAGTCCTCTCCCTCCTTCTTTCCTCTTTACATACAGCCTGTCTATGTCAGCTTTTGGGTGATGTATTTTATACATTGTTAGCATCTTTCTAGCTTTCCTGTCAATCTTTTTTATTTCTTCAGTTCTCCAGTTAATTATAGCAAAATTGTATCGCAACATTGGGACAGCTAGTGCTCCAGTTGCTGTAATTTTATTCCTGGCGTTCAGTTCAGATTTCAGTATCATTCTTAATCTCCTGCTCTATTCCTGCTTCAATCTTTCTTTCATTTGTTGATGTTGTATGCCTTCGCTTTCCCCAATCCCAAGGTACTTGTACGTGTTTCCGTGTTCTGACTCTTGTATTTCTCTGTTGATGTCGATCACTAAATTTTGCGAGTGAACTAGTTTGTCTTTATTAAATGCAATCTTGGCACATTTTTCAAGTCCAAATTCCATATTGATATCATCACTGAAGTTTTTAACTGTTTGTATCTGTTTTTGGAGCTCTTCCTCTGATTTAGCGATCAACTTCAAATCATCCATGTAAAGTAGGTGTGATATTTTTGTCTTTGTTGTGTGCTCTTCGTATCCTTTGTTCAACATATTCAGTTATTCAGTGAGAGGGATTAAGCAAATGCAAAATAGCAGTGGTGATAGTGAGTCAAATTGAAATATTCCACGTTGTATTTTTATGTCTTCTGTTTCTATTAACTTATTTTCTGTGTGTAGACGCATACGTGTTCTCCAGTAGCTCATGACCTTCTTCGTGAATGATACTATGTATAACTTTATTATTGATCCCAATTAACTCTGGGTATTGTTATTATTATAAATTATATTCCTTCCTGTTTCTCTTTTTGCTCTTCCCTTTACGACACTACGTAATTTTTGTTGATACTACATATAGCGTCCTAACTTTGCTGTTACAGCTAGAACTATGAAACTGATTGGACGGAATCTCTCATTTACATTTCATGGTCAGAGACACACCGCCTTTAAGGCGCGTTTGCAATCTTGCAGAGCGTTTGTTAAAATGGAGCTCATCTTCCCATGTGTACGAATTAAATAACTCAAGAAATGTTGAAAGGATTTTTTTGGAACTTGATATTGAAGAGTTTGGTCTAATTAAATTGGCTGATTCCTATCTGAGGTAAATTCAGACAAAAATAAGAGACAGTTCACACAAAACCGACAAGCACATCTGCCCACATGTAAATCTTGATCTTGCGCATAAATTACTATATATTTTCCAAAACGAAACGTGTTTCCTACAAACGTTGCATAAGAAAATTACGTACACATTTTATACTTGAGAATTCTTCTTTCGTTAAATTTTTCACGTTTCGAGGCAATTAAAGAAGGGAGGCGAACACGTCAGAATTTTTACGCTGTGTGTATAATAGCTTGAAATTATCTTAGTTGGCTGATACCAAAGTATTTGGCGACGTAGCCTGCCCGTTCACCTCTGTCGCCTACTACAGGAAGATTTAGTGGAGTAGATCCCGAATTTATAATTATACATCACGCAATAATTTACGTACGTAAACGACGCTTGACGACTTGGTATACATATCATCGTAGAAATGAAGAAGACTGCTGTAAGGAAGATTTTGGTTGTAGTTTCTCTAGCCTGAAAGCGCATGCGAATTCGACGCTTACTGTTCGCATTTGTTGCAGCCATCATTGCTGTTCTGCCTGCAATGCACACAGCAGAAGTCTGCCTGAAACAGAAGAACTGTATCTATTTACGGAAAGTAAATTAAATTAACACATTTCAGAAATCAGTTTCAGCAAATTTTCTATAAATGACAAAATTTACTAACTACAAGACGTATATTTACTTCGTTTATTGGACTTCTGTGTGCAGTAATTGTGAGCACTGTAACTGTGCTTCAGAGAGTAAACAAAAGACTGTTGGAAACAAAGCCGCTGTGCTGACGCTTGACGACGGCAATATGAAGTGCAAACAACGCAAAGTCGCGTCGCTCCGCTCGCTGCACGATCTTCTTCTGTTGGATCGAGGTCAACAGAAGCGCCTCAAGTGGTAGCCCACAGGTCATTGTAGCTATTGTTCAGTGGGATTGCCGTTAAATTTGCTTTTCAGTGGCGGTTTGCTGTACCAGGGTGTCTGCTAGTACACAGAAGGTATGGCTTTATTGCGACTGTGCGGGGAAACGACAATCTGATGAGACACGTAGGGTAAACCGAACCTATTATCTGACATACGTTATTTGGTAAAACGACAGTATAAGGAGTGCCTTCCCGAAGGTGGACACTGATGTAACAAAAAAAAAAAGGACTTCCGCGCACGCAACATCTGCACGTGAATTATTATCCCTTAATGCTGCTGTAATAACGTGCAACCAACAGTGAAGGGCACGTGGCAGGTAAGAATGATTGTGATGCTGAAAATAATCTGCGTTAACTTAACTAATTTAAATTGTCATTAAAACGTAGATGTTTGGGTTAATAAATTTCTTATTTCGGACTTTTCTGGTATTATCTAAAATAATAATCGCACAGTTGTAACGTTATTTCTAACGTTTCAGGTAAACAATGTGGTATCCATTTTGATATGATAACAAGTACCTAGGATTTGCTTTATGAATATAATATTGCGTAAATTATTATGGGTTACGTAATGTGGAGAGCCCGAGGATGAATTGTGATAGTTGTAAACATGCCTGAATGCCACGAGAGATGTGCACAAATAATGTGTTCTCTTGTGACAGTAAAGAACACAGTATAGCGCCGATGGACAGATCAGTTTTGACAGTTTTGACAGTTTGACAGTTTTGAAACAGGTACCCTCATTATGGTCAATATTGTGCCACAATGCAACGTATGATACAGAATTATTTAGGTTTATCTGACCTTAACCCTTATCCCGCTAACGTGGAAAATATGGCGAGCTCTAATAATGCCAACAAATGGCAGATGGGATGTAATTCGGCGTTTAAAGGGTTAATATGGTCCCGAGTGATGTATCTGACCGTCCACCCCCTCTAAATTATGATCAAATGACAGAGACTTTTAAATTGTATCATCATTTTCGTCATCCAAACCTCTTCCTATTGTTAACATACTTATCAACAATGCTCAAATGGGAGATTTGTGACTGCATTCAGACACCATTTAGTGTAAGTTTCTGATAATAATAATGATAGAATTTTAAACAAATATTGAAATTTGTCATTGTAATTAATGGAAGTGCAGTAGTACAGTATTGCGACCTGTCGAAGTGTCTTGTTTTATTATGAGACACTTAGTATTATACTTAATGATGGACGAGATTAAGCCTTGAAGTTGTCCACAATTATTTTCTTCCAGAGTCTTATTCATTGTTCATTATCAGATTCCCATCTTATTACACGTTAAGTTTATGTAACGTCGTAAGTTGAATAGTCGTCATTAAAGGTCTTAACGATAAAGCAGTGCAGCTGTTGAATCATCTTTACCCGACGACTGTAATCGGTATAGAGATCGCCTGTATACCCTGGATAGTACAGACGCGGGAAATGTTTCTCACCTTGCTTATGTCACCTTTATTATAAGTTCAACAGCCTTCTGTAAGTTTCATAAACTACAGTGCTGACGCCTGCATATAAAACACAGTTTAATTGAAGGTTTAAGTTGTATTTACAAAAAACATCGCCAGTGCTTTATTACAACGTCACACGCCCTAGGCGCGCGTCCTGTTTGAGCACAGACAGAGAAATACACACACAAGCACGTCTTCTATAATTAATTATATATACAGGATCCAGCAGAAATACCTGACGATTTTGCAACACAGCTGTGAATGGAACCGTTGGCGTGGCGAATTTGTCCTTCAGCGTCCTTCTAGCGAGACTCAAATCATTTCAGTTGCCATACAGTGCTGATCTGTACAGCATCGGGCTTTCGCTGTGGAGACTTATTTAAAAAACAACGATTCTGTCGTTGTGACTCAGCGGATATTTCGTCGGCTCTTAAATATTCATCGGAACGACAGTGTCACTAGTCGCAATACTGTACTGTTGTGGGTGGGAAGCTTCAGAGAAACAGCGTCTGCTGCAAAAAGAAAACGTCCAGGAAGAGAGCCTTCACTTAGAACTCCTGAGAACATCGAATGATTGCGTTAGGCTTTTGACACAAGTCCTCCACTTGCGGGAATGTGCTGACAACAAGGGACGCCACCTCACAGACACTATAATCAGGAAGTGAATATTGTAATTAAAATGCTTTGAGATAAATATAATTTTAGTAATAAATTCACGTAAAAAGATAGTATACTTTTCATTTTATTGTAACTTAAAAATCGTCAGGTTTTTCTGCCGGACCCTGTAGTTTGAATGTTTGCATATGTTTTTCTGCCGGACCCTGTAGTTTGAATGTTTGCATATGTTTTCACGAATAAAGCCTCGAGACCTTTGACGATTAGCCTCATATGTCCGACGCTGAGGGTAACTACGCCCTTCTGTTAGCCAAGAAAAAATAGGCGTACATACATCAAATATATTCTATACTACATATATGACTTCAACCCATAAGGCGTTTTTCTTCTAAATCCCGAAGTTCACGTTGCAAAGAAGGCTTCTTACTGGAACTAATGAAATTCCTGTTGAAAACTTAACAAGAAAGTTAGGCATTTCTTCTGTCTAGCATCGATTTCCATAGATAACCATTCCAGTCATTCGGATATTATGCATTACAGTCCTTGAGGCACGCTCTGAAGTCACCGTTGCACTGAAAATGCACACTGTTAACTTCAACCGTTCCGGAAGTACGTACTGGTGGAATGAGACACGCTACTGTCTACAGATAACTTTTCGGGAAATGTCAAGTCTGTTACGCCAATTAAACCACACGTGAAGCACACTTTTGTGTTTCTTCCGTCCTGTGGTCGTGTTCGTAATTATTAGTAAATTTGCAGCATAACGGCTTGGGGATCGACTGACCCTGCTGTCCTCTGAGTAGGTGGATGAGATCCGTTGAGTTACGGCAATTACCAGATTTCTGAACCAAGAAAGAATTAAATAAGAAAGAAATGAAGGAGAAGAAGGATGAAAGAGATGGTAGGAACGACAGTAAAGAGATATATTAATTATCGTCTGTGTAAGCCAACCATTTGTTACAGTAAACGCAGGGTTATGTGTGCCTTTACAAATGTGCAGGTCTTTGTGTTTGCTATAGTAGGAGTATCCGTCTTCAAGTAAATTCAAAAGTTAATATTCGAACTGTTCCAGACCTTTCATCTGTGTCTGGAGCGGGCTTTGTGATACACAATCACGTTAAGCGGACTTCACCACTGCAAAGGCTGATTGCGACGGGACGTTGACAGTTGTCATTCGTTGCATGTCCGCATACCTACTAGACTTGACTGAACTTCCTGAGATTTAGTTCGGCTTATTGAACGTTGTGAAATGACACACAGAACGATACGTTATAACACACAGCTTTAATAATATATCCAAATGTCCGTAAAATACGATTGTAATTTATTAGAATCAGTGTGACCTTTATATATGTTTCTTCTTTTGGCGGCATACGATTTGTAAAGTTTACATGAATGTGTGGCAGTAACGTCACTTCTAATCCAAGGAACAAATGAATTTGTGATTTGTATAGGAATAGATCGGATAGAGACTTGTTGGATACCCTGTATCAAGGTCTCTTCTGAAACTATCTTACTCCTTGCATTTGAAGTGGGAAGATATTTTTAAAAGAGGCTTACGTTTAGCTACAAATGTGTCTTGTTGTCCGATTTTTCCATACCTCGGCTGACCTATCAAGTGTAGCCGAACATTTTTTATATATTTGTTTCTTAGGTTTGCTGGCGTCAGTTACGGACGGTTCATGACCATGCGTTGTAGGTTAATCTGTCAACGTATATTCAGAACCGCTGGTGATAGGTAGGAGGGGAGAGATTTAAACGCCGAAACTGTAAGGAACTGATAACGGACGCTAGCAGTCCAGTAAGGGAGTCAGTCGCGTACGAGAGGTGTGAGTGAGGGAGTACAAGGGACTGTGTTATTTTAATAAAATATGATTTAGTTGTTTAACTTGATACAGCACGACTTTTTTCATTTTATCAACAATAAATTGAGTAAATAAAACAAGTAAAGATAATTAAAACTATATGTGATTCGGTGAACCACACCCGTTTCCCGAAAGAGGATCACCAACCAGACTGAGCGCGCCGGGACAACAAAGTTACAGAGAGTGATCGTGTAGAGAAGCTGTCTTACCACATGAGGTAAAGCGATTACGCTGAACTCTAAAGCCATTTTATCGCTGTAATGTAAGTTGACTTGATTGTGCTTGTGCTTGTGCTTGTGAACATCTGATTGTCCTGAAATATAATTCTGTCCTAAACCTGTAATGTGACTTAATTACGATGAAATTTTAAGATTTTTATCGCATGAGAAAGCGAATAAGCTGGAACATGAAGCTATCTAACCGCAGTTCCGCCGAACCATGAAGCTCTCTTATCGCTGTTAACGCTGAGCCATAGAACTATCTTAACACATGAGATAAAGCGAATACGCTGAACCATAACGCTTTCTGATCGCTGTTACGCTGAACCATAGTGTTATCTGACCGGTATGAACAGTGTCTTACCGAGTCAGATACTGTGATTACACTAACCATAAAACTACCGGCAAAATGAATAACAAGGAGTTCAGAACTTATACTGTGAGAGCCTAAGGCAAAGAAACCGCCAAGTGACGTGGGCTTCAGAAACGTCTCAAAGGGAAAGTTTTAATTAATTCCGAGTGTATGGCGAGACTTGAAGCTAGATAAACAGAACAGCGGAGTTGGTTAAATACGTATAAACACAGCAGCAGTACAATATTATAGCTAACTTGATTCCTTGCCTCCTAACCTAAGCAGATTATTTCCTCAGCCTCATTTCGCTCTCGTGTCGAAACTTTGGTGTTTCCACCGACCGTCGCAGTCGCGGAGGTAAAAACAAAATTGTCTAGTATTCCTGCTTTATATTCCGGAGATCCTGGTTTCACATTCTGGTCTGAGATTTGCTGTTCTGACTGAGGATTCTAGTTGCTTTATCCTTGGTGCCCTATGGAAAACAATATTCGTTATGAATCCTACAACTTCTAACATAATCAAGACCAACTTAATTACTAAACTGCCGTATTACTTCTAAATATACTATTTTTAACTATTATGTACTCCTATATCTTCCTAACATTCTCTTTTCTTCACGTTTTCTGTCGCAATTTTCTGTGCATTTCTGTCAGTCAGTCTGTCTGTCTGTCATCGATATCAGACACCTGCTCATGCGATACTTCCCATCTAATCATCCTAATAATATATGGTGTAGAGTGCAAATTATGAAGCTCCATCATTCTGCATTTTTCTCCAACTTTCTAAAGTATGAACGGCGGTAAGCATTTTACCTTTGCTGGTATCGAAGTACGAACGAGTATTAGGCTTCTGAGTCTCGCCGGACTGCGTTTTGCGTGCGTGCATATGTGTGTATCGGAAAGAAGAACAAGGCAAATCGTACACTGTCCCGAGTTGATCTGTCTCTTGGGTGAATTTATTTCAATGTTCCGCCCGGATTGATTGGATCAGTCCGCTTCGTTGAGAGGAACAGTAGACGTTCTATATACATGTGAGAAGGAACTAAAGGACAACTTATAATTTCACGTATTATCAACTGTACATTAACTTCTGAATTGCGGTATTTACTACCGATCGATTCTACTTGAATACTTCAGTCTATTTATCCTTTATGTCTCTTGTCATTTAATTTTCTTTACTATTATTTATTTTTCTCTAACTCTGTGAAAAAGAGTTCTTCTGAAATTGCTGACTTTTCACCTTCAGTTTTTCTCTGCCTTTGCTTAGCCTGATAGCTCGTTGCTGTGTTTTCAACAACCTACCACTGGACCCTATCCTGAACTGCGTGAATCCATTTCACGCCATCATTCTATGTAGAGTGCAAACCCATTTGTGTCTATGTTCCTGCACTTGTTCACTCACGTCAACGAACAAGTCTGCTCAAGAGAAACCGCTCGTCTCTGTATTCGGCAGGTGCATGGCTCGAGTCTCTGTTGCGACTACTACCTTGACAGAATTTTCACGACTGTCCACAGTTTATACAAAACAAATATTGACTCAAATTTTGCCACAGCCTCGTTCGTCCTTGTCCTTATCGAATTCTTCCGCGGTTTTGTACAACTCAGCATTGGCAGAATCGTTACACGAAAGAATAATGATTGAATGTATGAGTGAGTGATTGAATAAATGAATAAATATGAATAAAGAGAGAACAATTTGATGTCACACCAACACGCGTCGAACCTTAACAATACAAACCATGAAATAACTTAACAAATAAGTCGCAAGCTCCTGAAGATGGATGTATTAACATCCGAAACATGTTGAGCATTAAATAATGAAATAAAAAAGCAAGTGACATCAAGTTGGTCTCTCTTTATTTAACTATCAAGATGATGCAGGTCCAATAAACATAAAAAAATATGATTTCTTTCTTTATCTTCTGTCTTTTATGTTACGCACTTCTGTATGCTGTTTTTATTCCTGTCTCTTTTTCTCATCGTCATCCCGTTGTCTTTGACAATTCCTCACACTCCTCAAATTTTTTTGGTACAAAAAGTGTAACATTCTTGTATTTACTGTCCCTACAATCACTATTATTATTGTTATTGCAGTTGTAGCGAGATGAAATGGAATAATAACCTCTATTTGTCTAACTGAATCTTTCTGGAGTGTGCATAGCAGGACAGTCATTTTCGAACAGAACAGCCTAGTCTACTTTCCTGTCGCTTAGCGTTCTGGTTCTACAAATCTATTATCTTTGAAGTATTGCTTTATTTAATTTTTGTGAATAATAATAATAATACACTATGTTAAATTTTTTTGTATGACATAAAACCTCTTTTGTATGTAATAATAAGTCCTGCATAACGTGTGGGTACCTGTAGAATCTATGCTTCCGATCGCACTATGGCCCTGGGGTCGACTCAGCCTCTAACATAAATGAGTACCAGGAGTATTTCCTAGGGGTAAAGGCGGCCGGTGCGTAAGGCTGACAACCTACCACAATCCTGTGCCGTTGTCACGAAATCTGGGAGCCTTAACTTCCTGGAACCCTCTGGGCCACTCCAGGCCTGTAACGGGACTGCTTTACCTGTAGAATCTATTTCCTTATCACATTTAACGTCTCTGTCGTCCAGATTTCATTAATAATCGCAATCAACCAGGAAGATGAAGTGAATTTGCTCGTAAAAAAATTACTGTGTATTTTACAGTCTGCAAAAATATAAATAAATACATAAATTTACAGCAGTTGCTTAGGTTATCATACAAATATTATAACGTTATTTCAACACACTTAAATTTGTCGTTGATGTCGCTGACACATTGTACTCGTATTTGGCGTAATAACCTCTTTTTGTGACTTATTACAGAAAATAAAAAATACGACATGAATGTTTCACTGTGTAACATGAAGTTCATACTGCGTTTCATGAAAAATGGTGAAATGTTTTAAAATATAAAGGGGTAAATACACACAGACATACTGTGATCCCATAAATACACACAGACATACTGTGATCCCATAAATACACACAGACATACTGTGATCCCATAAATACACACAGACATACTGTGATCCCATAAATAC
>Ga0131853_10005256_pt1 | contig 23342 bp, 17 predicted proteins | sample TergutLab28metaG_FD_92764 | JGI IMG/M metagenome (GOLD analysis project Ga0131853, IMG submission 92764) | Labiotermes labralis P1 segment gut microbial communities from Petit-Saut dam, French Guiana - Lab288 P1 (version 2) (version 2) | ecosystem: Host-associated > Arthropoda: Insects >...
GCAGATTGCCGAGGAGTTCCCGGAGGAATTTTTTGAGCGGCTAAACGGCGGCATTAGTCTCTTACCGGAAATGAAACTTAGCCCCCACGCCCAGGGAAATGATCTCTATATCCTGGGGGAGTATCGGCATGACGTGATGGGGCGGTATATTTACATCTACTACGGCTCGTTTCGCCGTGTCCATGGGCGTTTGGATGAGGCGGCGTTTTATGAGGCGCTCAAGCAGACGGTTGCCCATGAGTTTACCCATCATCTGGAAAGCCTCGCCGGAGAGCGTGGGCTGGAGATACAGGATGCGGAGGATTTGATGGAGTATTTGTATGGGGATGAGGAGTAGGGTGAGCTTTTAGCTCGCAGTATTTATAGCAAGCGCGGTAGGTTGTACTGCCGTTTGTAGGGGGCGATGCCCACATCGCCCCGTATCCCCAATTTGCACCGAAACCGAAAGAGCGGGACGATGTACCCGCAGGGCATGATATGGGCATCGTCCCCTACAAACGGCGACGGCGTGGCTATTAAGCATTAGAGAACCCCCAATCGTAGATTGATTTTCCTACGATTGGGGGTTTCTTTGCGCTTTTTACTTCCCCTGCCCATGCTCCAGCCAGATCATCAACGCCGTCAAATCAGCGGCGCTTACGCCGGAGATGCGGCTTGCTTGCCCTAAGCTTTGCGGACGGATTTGGGAGAGTTTTTGTCTGGCTTCTAGGCGTAGGCCTTGGATGTTGTTGTAGTCGATATCCTGCGGGATCGCCTTGTGTTCCGAACGGCGAAAGGCTTCGATGTGCCGCTGTTGCTTGGCGATGTAGCCCTCGTATTTGACAGCTATCTCGACCTGTTCGCGGATGGCTTTCGAGAGCGGCTGGCGATTCGGGTCAAAGGGTGCAAGGTCGTCATAGCTGATTTCGGGGCGGCGCAGGAGATTTTGCAGGCTGATTCCCGACGCGGGGACGGCGGTATTTTTTTCTGTGAGGAAATCAGTGAGCGCATCTGATGGCGGCAAATGGATTGCACCAAGGCGGGCAACTTCGCGCGCAACTGCCGTGTATTTCTCTTGCACAGTGTGGAGAGTTTCATCGGATTGTAGTCCAATCCAATGACCAACCTCTGTGAGGCGTTGATCTGCGTTGTCTTGCCGGTGAAGCAAGCGGTATTCGGAGCGGCTGGTCATCATGCGGTAGGGTTCGTTTGTGCCGCGGGTGACCAGATCGTCTATGAGTGCGCCAATATAGCCTTGGTCGCGGCGGATAATGAGAGGGTCTTTGTTCTGTATTTTATGGGCGGCATTGACACCCGCGAGAAAGCCTTGGACGGCGGCCTCCTCATAGCCGGAAGAACCATTGAATTGTCCCGCGCCGTAAAGGCCGGCGATTGCTTTCGTCTCAAGGGTGGGGTAAAGCGCCTCGGGGTCGATGCAGTCGTATTCGATGGCATAGGCTGGGCGCATGATTTCTGCTCTACGCAGGCCGGGAATAGTGCGGAGCATCTGGATTTGTACGGATTCCGGCAGGGAGGAAGAGAAACCTTGGATATAAAGTTCGTCTGTGCCAAGTCCCATGGGTTCAACAAAGATTTGATGGCGGAGTTTATCCGCAAAACGGACAACTTTATCTTCGATGGAGGGGCAATAACGTGCACCTGTTCCGTCGATTTTACCGCTGTACATGGGGCTTAGGTGCAGATTATCGCGGATGATTTGATGGGTATCTTCGTTTGTATAAGTCAGATGACAGGCGATTTTGTTCTCAAGGGATTCTGTGGTGGAGAAAGAAAAAGGCTCGGGATGCTCGTCCCCTGCGTGGATTTCCATTTCGCCAAAGTCTACGCTTCGCGCGCTCACTCTGGGGGGCGTACCTGTTTTGAAGCGGCGGAGGAGGAGGTTTAGCTCCTCTGTGAGATAGTCTGCCAAGGTTGTGGAAGCGAACATGCCGTCCGGGCCGCCGTCTTGGAAGCAGTCACCGATGATGGTTTGGCCGCGCAGGAATGTACCGCTCGCGATAATGACGGCACGGCAGGGATAGACTGCCCCTGTGCGGGTGACCACGCTTGTAACCTTGCCGTCCTCTACGCCGATGGAGACGATTTCAGCCTGCTTGAGGAGCAGGTTTTCCTGTTGTTCCAAGGTCTGTTTTGCTAGGTCTTGATACACCCGCCGATCTGCCTGTGCGCGGAGAGAACGGACGGCAGGACCTTTGCTGCCGCCCAGCATACGATACTGGATGCAGGCACGGTCAGCAAGCTTTCCCATCTCGCCGCCTAGGGCGTCTAACTCGCGGACAAGTTGCCCCTTGCCTGTCCCGCCGATGGCGGGGTTACAGGGGAGGTTACCCACGGAATCTAGGTTAATGGTAAAGCAGATGGTCTTACAGCCCAAACGTGCGGCTGCAAGAGCTGCTTCAATGCCAGCGTGTCCGGCGCCAATGACGGCGACATCGCAGGGTTCGGCGAGAAATTGCATATGGGGGTGTCCTTTCGGGTGGATGGGTGATGTGGGCGAATTGACCCCACTCTTATGATTATATAATGATACGGCTTCTTGTTCAAGGGGGAGTGCGGAAAGAGGAGCGTAAAAGCGTGCAGTATTTATAATTTGAACGGAAATCTGTACTATCCTTGTAGGGGCGATTATCAATCGCCCGTGCCCTTTACGCCCTTACTGCCGACAACACTGAAACCACGGGCGATTGATAATCGCCCCTACAGGTGCACCCTATCATTGTAGGGGGCGATGCCCACATCGCCCCGTGTCCCCAATTTGCACCGAAACCGAAAGAGCGGGACGATGTACCCGCAGGGCATGATATGGGCATCGTCCCCTACAACGTAACGAATAAGCATTTTCCGTGCCTGTCTTGCCCTCCATCCCTCAATACCCTTTGCCAATCCCCCAAAACCGTGGTATAATACCCCCACTTGAGTATACAACGGAGGATGATCTGATGCAAAACACAGATAAAACAATGGACAAAATCGTTGCCCTGTGTAAGGGGCGGGGGTTTGTCTATGCGGGTAGTGAGATTTATGGCGGGCTCGCCAATACTTGGGATTATGGCCCGCTGGGGACAGAACTGAAGAACAACGTGAAAAAAGCCTGGTGGAAGAAGTTCGTGCAAGAAAGCGAGCATAACGTAGGGCTGGATGCGGCGATTTTGATGAATCGTGAGGTTTGGGTCGCATCAGGTCATGTAGTGAACTTTAACGATCCGCTGGTGGATTGCAAAAGTTGCAAAATGCGCCATCGGGCGGATAAATTGATTGAGGACTTTAACCAAGCCGAGGGGGTCACAGATGTGATCGTTGAGGCCATGGATAACGACCAACTGGCTGCCTACATGGAGGAAAAGGGTATCCCATGCCCCCACTGCGGCAAGCGGGACTTTACGCCGATTCGAAAATTCAACATGATGTTTAAAACCCATCAAGGCGTGACGGAAGATTCCGGCACAGAGGTTTACCTCCGCCCGGAGACCGCCCAGGGGATTTTCGTGAACTTTAAAAATGTCCAGCGGACGGCGCGGAAGAAAATGCCCTTTGGTGTCTGCCAAATCGGTAAAAGCTTCCGCAATGAGATCACACCGGGGAACTTTACCTTCCGTACCCGGGAGTTCGAGCAAATGGAGCTTGAGTTCTTCTGTGCACCGGGGACGGATTTGGAATGGTTTGAATACTGGCGCAATTTCTGCCGCCAGTGGTTGCTTGATCTAAACATGAAAGACGAAAATCTCCGCCTGCGTGATCATGAAGCGGAAGAACTTTCGCATTACTCCAAAGCGACCACAGACTTTGAGTTCCTCTTCCCATTTGGCTGGGGCGAACTTTGGGGTATTGCTGATCGGACTGACTTTGACCTCAAGGCGCACCAAGCGGCATCGGGCGAGAATATGGAATACTTCGACCAAGAGTCCGGCGAACGGTATATCCCCTATGTGGTTGAACCCTCTCTCGGGGCTGACCGTGTGACACTGGCCTTTTTGATTGACGCCTATGATGAAGAAGTGGTAGATGTGGAGAAGAACGATGTACGCGTTGTGCTTCGTCTGCATCCGGCGCTTGCACCGATCAAGTGTGCGATTTTGCCGCTATCGAAAAAGCTTTCCGAGGGAGCAACGGCAGTGTATCATGACTTACAGAAGCATTTCATGGTGGAATATGATGACGCAGGCTCAATTGGGAAGCGCTATCGCCGTCAAGACGAGATTGGTACACCTCTATGTGTAACCTATGACTTTGACAGTGAAGAAGACAAATGTGTCACCATCCGCCACCGGGATACCATGGAGCAGGAGCGTATACCGATTGCAGAGCTGAAGCGTTATATTGAGAATGCGATTGTGTTTTAAGTGAAAAATACAGAGTGCGAGGTTAGCCGGAAGGCTGACCTCGTTTTTTGAGTTCAAAAAGGCTTGACAAAGTATACGGGGGGGGTAAACTAATGGTGCTCAGCTATAATAAAAAACATAGAGAGAGGGAATTAAGATGAAGAAAAAGCTGTTGATTGCTGTAATCGCTATATTATGTGTGGCACTGTTGGGCGCTTGCGGAAGCAATCCCCCGGAAGAGGCTATCATTGGCACATGGGAGTGTCAGGATGACACAATTCCACATAGCTGGATGTGTTTGTTCACTTTTGATGAGAACGGCAGATTTGTTGACAAGGACGGCGACGCAGGGGATTTCAGAATTGATGGAGATTCCTTAACTTTGGCATTTGATAATTTTGACGCTATTACGGTGACCTTTGAAATTCGCTCAAACCGACTAACACTGACAGGCGATGGCATCCATGTTAGGCTGACGCGGCAGTGAGCAAATTGAAATAAGATATGTTTTTATGAAAGAAACCAAGCGTTCCATTTGCGGAGCAATTGGTTTCTTTTGTTTTGTAATTTTTTAAAAAAGGCTTGACAAGATGAATGCGTATAGATATAATAAATAAAGAATAATAACTATTATTGGCTTTAATACATGTCTGGGAGAGATAAATGAAAACAAGAAACTATTCAAAAAAGCGTGAAGCGATTTTGGAAAAAATTCGCTCTACCACGAGCCATCCCACAGCGGAGTGGGTATATCATGAGTTAAAAAGTGAGATCCCGGACTTGAGCCTTGCTACAGTATATCGGAATATCCGCCTGTTTAAAGAGGCGGGCGAGATCATCTCTGTGGGCACAGTGGATGGGCAGGAACGCTTTGATGGGACAGTTGTGCCACATGGGCACTTTGTGTGCACGGATTGTTCCGCTGTGATTGATGTTGCAGATACAAACGAGCATACAGAGGTGAGAGCACATCTGTGCGCACAGGGCTTTCAAGTGAGCCGGGTTGATCTTGTGGCGTATGGGACTTGTGAGGGGTGTTTGGAAGCCAAGTAGAAGCCTAACATATGGCTTTTTATAATAAGAAACACAAAAAATGAGGAGGAACAAGAGTATGAAAAAATTTGTTTGCACAGTTTGCGGTTATGTCCATGAGGGCGCTGCACCGGCGGAATGTCCGCTTTGCAAAGTGCCGGCGGAAAAGTTTAAAGAAATGGACGGAGACGCAGGTTATGCGACTGAGCATGAAATCGGCGTTGGTGCGAAAGATAAGATTGAAGCCGATGTATACCAGGGACTAGTAGATCACTTCAATGGCGAGTGTGCAGAAGTGGGCATGTATCTTGCAATGAGCCGTGTAGCAGATCGCGAGGGCTACCCGGAAGTAGCGGAAGCGTTTAAACGCTATGCATTTGAAGAGGCGGAACACGCCGCGAAGTTTGCAGAGCTTTTGGGTGAAGTTGTGACAAACAGCACCAAGCGGAATCTTGAAATGCGCGCCGAAGCCGAAGCGGGCGCTTGCATGGCCAAGTTTGAGATTGCAAAACGCGCCAAGCAGTTAAATTATGACGCAATCCATGACACTGTACATGAGATGGCAAAAGACGAAGCGCGTCACGGTTGTGGCTTTGCGGGCCTTCTGAAGCGCCACTTCTCCTAAATATAAAACAAACAAAAGCCGGGCGCATAAAAAATGCGCCCGGTTTTTACTTGGCAAGCGGGCATGGGTGTGCTATACTGTAAGGTGAAGAATTATATCACCTTGTTTTTGGAGGGATTTTATGAGATATAAACGCTTGCTTAGTGCACTTTTGGTTGCAGTATTATTGCTCACAATCGCCCCGATGGCAACTGCCACGGGCGGGGTGTACTTCACCATGATTAATTCCAACGAGCCGGAAGTCTTGCAGGACGCTACCATGCCGCAGAACCGCGGCGGGACGATCTATGTGCCCCTTTCTGTGCTCAATCGGCTTGGGGTTAGCTCATTACGCCTCCCGAATGAGGTGCGGCTATTTGCACGGAATAACCATGAGCATTATATCCGCGTGAATTTAGATGAAAGCACAGCGGTGACAAATGAGGGGACATCTATTTCGGCACAGCCGCTGAATCGTTCCAACACGCTTTTCTTCCCAGTTGGCACAGAGAGCGGCGGAGCCAACGCCCTAGCCTCTTTCTTTGGGGTTAACTTTCGGCTAGTTTCGTCAGACCCCGCGCCGACTGCGCGGCTTTATAATCAAAACCTCAATTTAAGTCATAACGCATTTGCGCGGAATGGAAATACCCTATTTGGGCTCGCGGAACTCTACAACACATTTACGGGCGCAAACGAAATGCCGCCTACACCTCCTGTACCGCCTACACCTCCGACAGAAACGCCCTCTACGCCGGACGAGGGAGACAGGGACGCTGCGGGAACAGAAGCAGTACCGCAAGTGCCTGTATCTTTGAGCTTTACCGGCCTGACAGAGGAAACAGCGGGACTGTTAGATGCCCTCTCTACAGCGGGAATCCCGGCGGGCTTTTTCGTGACAGCGGAAGATGTGCTTGCACATCCTGACCTTGTCCGCCGCCTGCACGGCGAAGGACATCAAGTGGGGATTTTCTTAGGGGAAGACCCGGCGGCAGAATATACAGCAGCCACAGCCGCACTATTTGACGCGGCGCGGCTTCGTACCGTATTAGTCGCAGCAGAGACGGAAGAGACCAGACGGGAAGCGGAAGAATTAGGGTTAATTGTCCACGAACCATCTGTTCGCCGGCAAATTTCGGCAAACGGCGGGGACAGTTTTGCAGGGAATCTGCTCTTGGATAGCGAAAGTGTTCCCTCGCAGACGCTCCAAGCATTACCGGGGCTCATCCGGGGCGGTGCGTATCGGGTTGTGCGCTTTGTACATGTGATTTTTTAAGTGAAAATAAAGATCACCCGAGAACATTTTCTTAGAAAGAGATAAATTTATATTTCCCCGCCCAAGGCGGGGGAAATATAAAAAATAGCTCCACAGGGAACACTCCCCATCGCCCTTTGGTGTGAGACTGCACCAGAGGGCGGGTTTTTGATGGAAGAGGAGAGACGATTATGGATATGAAAGCAGTTGTATTAGCGGCGGGTAAGGGGACGAGACTGAAAACAGAGGGCGTCGATCTGCCCAAAGTCATGCGCGAAGCTTTGGGACAACCTTTGCTCCACTATGTGCTACAGGCGATTGACTTCATCCCGCCGGCGGATACGGTTATCGTTGTGGGTTATCAGAAAGAAAGCGTAATCGCACACTTTCCCGGCTATGTGTTTGCAGAACAGACGGAACAACTCGGTACAGGACATGCTGTCATGGCGGCACGTGACGCGCTTGGTACAGGGGATTTCCCTGTTTTAGTTTGCTATGGAGACATGCCGCTACTACGCCGTGAGACCTATGAGAATTTGGTAGCTATTCACCTGGCGGAGCAAAACGTGTGTACCATCCTGACAGGGACGACGAACCTAGAGCTTCCATTTGGGCGCATTGTGCGGGATGCAAACGGACGATTCCAAGAGGTGGTGGAAGATCGTGACTGCACACCGGAACAGAAAGCGATTCGAGAGCTGAATGTGGGCGTGTATGTATTTCAGTCCGGCGCCTTGCTTCCTGCTTTAAGCCGGCTTGGATGTGCCAACAGTCAGGGAGAATATTATCTCACCGATGTGCCCGCCATCTTGCGGGATCAAGGAGATCGGATTGGGATATGTAAGCGGGATTTGGGCGAAGAGATTATCGGCGTAAACACGGTGGAGCAGTTGCATGAGGTGGAAGGGTTTTTGAAAGAGAGAGCGGAGACTAAATAAAAGTAAAAGGTTGAAAGTAAAAACGACATTCTAGTTGTGTGCTAGAATGTCGTTTTTGGTTTTCATTACGTCTTGCTTATACTATGTGGTATTGAATACACCTGTAGGGGCGATTATCAATCGCCCGTGGTTTCAGTGTTGTCGGTAGTAAGGGCAGTAAGGGCGCGGGCGATTGATAATCGCCCCTACAGAGTGTTCTGCATACCCCTAGCTCTCGGTTCTTTTTCGCATGAACTTACCCAGCATGACGAACAAGACGGAAATAATAAGTCCCGCGATCAAAGTTGAGATGCCGATTGGCCAAGTAAAATTGGGGTCTTCCAAGAAGAAGCTTTCCACAAAGAGACCAATTAGCGTGCCGCCCATGAAGCCGAATACGCAGGTGTTTGCGAAGCCGGGGTAACGCTCGAACAGGCGTTTGACGAGACGTGCGGTTAGGATAAGACCGGCGGCGGCGAAGAATAGGATGCCGAGGAGGGTTGGCAGATAGGCCATATTGAGGCGGAGCAGATCGTTTACCATGGTGATAAGCTGGCCGTAAACGCCAAGCATAATGAGGATGGCGGAAATACTCATACCGGGGACAAGGGTAATGGCGCCTGCTACAAATCCGCTGATGGCAAGGGGGAGGAAAAGGATATTCCCGGCCACGGGGTCTGCCATGTGATTTGCACCCAAGCTAACTAGGTTTAAGCCAAGGGCGATAGAAAAGCAGACAAAACCGCCGATAAAGGCGCTCTTTTGAATGGGATAGCGCTTAATCTCTTGGGCAATGACAGGAAGATTCCCGATAATCAGGCCGACGAAGAGCAAATAGGTTGCACGGATATGGTGGTCAAACAAGAAGTCAAAGACCAAAACAAAGGCAATGCCGCTGATGAGTATCCCGATGGCAATAGGGACGAAAAAAGGGAGGCTTCGCCGAATCTCTTTTACGGGATTTGACATGATGCGGACGAGATCTTGATAGACGCCTAATGTAATTGCCATCACACTGCCGCTGAATCCGGGGGCGAATGCACTGATGCCCAGGAAGAAGCCGCAGAGAATATAATAAAAAAACGGTTTTAGTTTTGACATATGTATACTCCTATTGGGAAATCTTGCCCCATCCGACAGTATAACACAAATGAGCGAGGGTTTAAACGCCCCCGCTCATTTCTTTTTTACATTTGTTGAAATTTCAGATAAAGCCTTGGACGCCTCCATGTCAAACGCCCGGGTTTTGGCCAAGTCGCCCAAGGACACCATGCCCACTACTTTTCCGTCTGAAAGGACAGGCAGACGGCGGACTTGTTCTGCCGCCATGAGCCGGGTTGCCACGCGGACATCGTCTCCTGCGCCGACAGACACGATGCCTTTTGACATGATTTCTTTCACCGGCGTTGCCGCAGGGTCGCTTTCCGCCGCGACACAGCGGAGCACGATATCACGGTCTGTGAGCATGCCGCAGAGTTTGCCGTCCTCCCCGCAGACGGGGAGTGCGCCGATGTTGTGCCGATAGAGCAGGCGGGCGGCCAAGGCTGCTGTTTCCTCCGGCGTGATGGAGACTACGTTTGGGCTCATCATATCGCTGATTAGCATAGAAATACCACCTCCAGGGTATGTGCTGTAGGGGGCGATGCCCACATCGCCCCGCAATAATTGCAAGGAGAGGGGGCGGGACGATGTGGGCATCGTCCCCTACGAGCGCATCCATTTACTATAGTAGTATTGACCCGGAGGCGGGAGATTATACGAGTTATATTAATGCATGGTTTTACGCTTGTAGATGTGCAGAGCCAGTGCATAGAATATAATGGCAAGCCCGACGCTCCATAGTATTGCAGCAAGGAGTGTGCCCTCTGGGATTGGCTGATCAAGCAAAAGGGCGCGGATGCTGTTTATGATCGGTGTCATGGGCTGGTTTTCTGCAAAAACACGAAGCGCAGTCGGCATGGTTTCTGTTGGAACGAAGCCTGAGCTGATAAAGGGGAGCATTCCCACAAAGGCCATGAGCCCAGCAGCGCTTTCAGGATCTTTTGCATGTACACCGGTTAGGGTTGCAAGCCATGCCATCATGTTGATATAAAGTACTAAAATACCTACGACTATGAGCCAATCTACCAAACCGGCTGATGGCCGAAACCCAACTAAAAGTGCTGCGCTAATGGTAGCTGTAACAGTAATCAGGCTTTGCAATAATGTTGCGAGTACGTGTCCCACCAGTATAGATGACTTTGCAATCGGCATGGTACGAAAGCGATCTACAACGCCTTTTGTCATGTCATTATTTAGTCTGACTGTGATTGCAGGCACGCCTTGCCCGATGGTTTGCAAAATGATTCCCGGCACGATGAAGTTTACTACGCTCATGCCTCCCACATCCATCGCCCCGCCGAATACATAGACAAATACGACCATTAATGCAGCCGGAACAACAAGAGCCATTATAATGGCTTCAGGGCTACGGAGTGCCAGCATGATGCTGCGGATAAACATTGTTTTTGAATCCCGTACGAGCGAACCTTCTCTTTTAAGCATGATCTGTGTCCTCCTGCTTTTCTCCAATTAGTGTTAGGAATGCGTCTTCCAGTGTGGGTTGTTTTTGGGCGAATTTCGTGGGTTCAATATCTGCTTGGTTTAAGCGGTTTAAGACATCTGCAAACTGCTTGGTGCTGCCGTCTGTCCGCAGGTCGATGGCGTGTTTGCCCTCGCCCTTGTGGATGGTGTAGCCGTTGAGGAGTTCGCTTGCTTTATGCAGTTCCGCTTCATTTTTGAATTGAAGTTGGATGATGCCTTGGGGCAATCTATCCTTGAGTGCGGCGCTGTTGCCCTCTGCGATGATTACGCCCTCGTGCAAGACTGCGATGTGGTCGGCGAGATATTCGGCTTCGTCCAGGTATTGGGTGGTGAGGAGTACCGTTGTGCCGTTGTCTGCCATTGTTTTTACGATTTCCCACATGGCTAGGCGGTTTTGGGGGTCTAGGCCGGTTGTGGGTTCGTCTAGGAATACAACCGGAGGTTTCCCCATGAGGCTCATAGCAATGTCCAGCCTGCGGCGCATACCGCCTGAGTAAGTGGAGACTAGCTTATCAGCCGCGTCTGTTAGGCGGAAGATGCCCAGCAGATTATCCGCCAGATCGTTTTTCCCTGTCAGGTGGCGAAGCGCACCGATGATGCGCAAGTTCTCGCGGCCTGTCAGCATTTCATCTACGGCGGCATATTGGCCGGTTAGGCTGATGGAGGCGCGGACACCGCCGGGTTCTTTGTCCACGTCATAGCCGCAGATGCTTGCGTTGCCGCCATCGGAGCGCAGAAGCGTGGTGAGGATTTTGACTGTTGTTGTCTTTCCCGCGCCGTTTGAGCCGAGGAGGGCGAAGATGCTTCCCTTTCTGACGGTGAAGTTTACACCTTTTAAAACAGCTTGGTCTTTGAACGATTTTTGTAGGTTTTCTACGGTGATGATATTTTCTTTGTGTTGCATGATAGGATTCTCCTTCTGGATTTTTGATGATACATGCTGTCTGTATGTATTGGGGTAAAAAAATTTAGCTTTGCTTCTGTGGGCATTATATCAAGCGCGATTTATGCATACAAGTCGAAAACGGCGACTGGCAGTTTGGTGTCGGTAAGTGGTAATAAATCGGCGCTGACCTGTATAATGATCGTTGTAGGGGTGGATTCTATATCCGCCCTGTGTATGCTGCTGATTTTGTAAATCGGGCGGATATGGAATCCGCCCCTACGGGTCTTCAATGTCTAAGAGTGTAGCGTATGCTTCGCCTGTGTCCATAAACTCTTCATTTAGGAGGGGGAAGCCCAGGGCGTCCAGGCATTCTTTGATCATCATGGATTTTTCCTCAAACTCCTCTGCGTCCATGGGGAAGAGGGGGGGGAGCATCCAGACGTTGAATAGGATCATGATGAGTTCTGACAGGAGTTTGGCGTTGCCGGGGCGGATAGAGCCGTCTGCCATGCCTTCTTCAATGAAGGGGATAAAAAAATCAGAAATATCCTTGTTGTTTTTAAACTGCTCTGCAAGAAAGCGTGGGTTTTCCAACAGGGATATGGCGGCGTGTTGTAGTGTGACATAGTCGTTTCCGTTGGGTGCGCTTACGAGAGATGCGTTGTGTAGGAAGAACGCTCTGATCTTTTCCAGTCCGTTTAGGTCATCTCGCTTTTCCAGGGCGGAGAATGGGTTCGTGCTATCAAACATTTTTTCCGTCAGTGCGGCGAGGACTTCTTCTTTCGATTTGAAGTGGTGGTAAAACGCACCCCGGGTGAGCCCGCCGAGGTTATTTACAATGTCCAGCACTGTGGTTTGCTCAAAGCCTTTTTCGGCGAAGAGCTTCATGGAGACATCTAAAATTTTCTGGATGGTTTCTTCCGGGTGTTTGTTTCTAGGCAAGGGGTTCACCTCGATTCGATTTTTCATACATTCAGCGTGTATGTATTGTAGCATGGTATAAGGATGATTGTCAATAGGGAATTTGAAAAATTGTGCGAGAAATATGTATGGGCGATTTTTACATGCAAAAACCCTTGCATTTGCAAGGGTTTTTGTGCGAGCCGATGGGGGCGGGAAGGTATTTACTCCGCGAGTTTCAATAACTCCGATATCTTCCGAACTGCGACGGGGATGCGGTCTCCGCTGATCATTTCGACTTCTCTTTTTGCTTTATCCACAGTCTTAATCTTTTTGGTGTTCACCACATAGGACTTGTGGCAGGAATAAAATTCCGAGCCGATTTTTTCCACTTCGCTGATTGTATCGCGGAATCCGATTAGCCCGTTTTCTGTGTGCATAATGAGCTTATGCGGTGTGGATGGGTCTGTTTCACAAAAGAGAATGTCGTCGTGGGGAATGTTCCAAACTTGGTCGGCGGCTTGTATGCGGAAGTATTTGGGCGGAGAGGTGTTGCCGACGAGATAGCGCTGATACGCTAATTCCATGCATTCTCTGGCACGCCCCTCGATGCCTTCCGGGCTGTCTTTGGCAATATAATCCATGGCCTCGACCTTATAGGCAAAGGTGAGGTACGCAAGCTCGGCGTGGGTGGTGATAAATACGATGGTTGCCGTGTGGTCTAGCTCCCTGATTTTTGCGCCCAGTTCAATGCCGTTTATATCCGCCCCTAAGTCAACATCCAGAAAGAACAGACCATTTCTGTTGGGATGCGTTTCTAAATAGTCCAATAACTCCGCCGGGCTGGCGGTGGATAGGGCCAGTTCCATGCCCACCCCGTCCGGGGCGGTGTAGCTGTGGACGATAGCCTCCGCTTTCTTGCGTTGTATGGGATCGTCTTCACAAATGAATACATATAACATTTATAGGTCTCCGATCATCAGTCTTTGAATGAATTTGCCGTCTGAGATGTTTGTTTGCAAGGTGACATTGGGGCAAGTGCCGGCGAGTTCCCAGAGGTTGTTTAGCCCCAGCCCTCGACCCTCGCCTTTGGTAGAAAAGCCGGCTTGCTGTAACCGGTGGAGTTTAGGCATATCTGAAGAACAGTCATTTTGCACAATAAACATGACGCCCCCCCCCGTTTTTAGGCAAGCTGCCCTAAGCTGCCCTTTGCCTAGCGCGTCTAAGGCTTCGATGGCGTTGTCTAATATAATGCCAAGCATACGCACAAGGGTGACAGAGTTCATGGAAATATGATCAATCTCTTCATCTGCCTCGAAGATGGTGTCAATGCCCAGGTTTTGCGCCATGGTCAGCTTGGCGGTGAGGACGCCTTTGAGTTCCCGTACCTTGATTTTACTCAAAGCCTCTAGTGCGAAGTCACTTTTTGTGATGACATCGGAAGCGGCTTTGATTTTTGTTGTGTAATACTGCTTCAGTCCGGGGAGGTCATCTTCTTCCAGAAAGCTGTCCATAGAAATGAGGATGTTTTGATAATCGTGCTTGAACTTCCGCATGGCGGTTTGCTGGTGCTCACATTCGTCCATGTAGTAGAGGAGGGTTTTGTGCTCGATTTCTTTTTCCCGTAGTGTGGCTTGTGATTTTTGAAACCTTGCGTAAAAGGTAAAGCACACAAGGGAGGCAAAAACGCAGATGGTAATCACGGCGGAGTTCCAAGAAAACAGTGTGATAGGTTCCTCGGCAGTGTGCTGTATGGTGGCCATGACCAGGTAAAAGAAAAGTAGAAATGCGGCGATATACATTGACGGCCAGACTGTGACCGTGACACTCGGCACTCTCGCAGTTGATGCGACAGTAACGATCACATTTGACGTGACAATAGTAGCAGGAACGCCAGTGGGTACGACAATCACCAACACGGCGACCATCACAGATCCAAACAACCCTGACGTGGGTGATGAGGATGAAGTGACAACAACAGTTGTACCTCCGGGCGAAGACCTGTGGCGTCAAGCGTTCTTGATCGGACGCACCGTCGGCGAAGGGGCACGGCCAATCGTACCGCAAGGTAACATCACCAGAGCAGAGGTTGCGACCATTTTCTTCCGTCTCATTGAAGACGATGTACGTGCCCGCTTCTGGAGACAGACCAATCCATTCGATGATGTGACCATAGACCGTTGGTTCAATAACGCCATCTCCACCACCCACAACCTAGGCCTCTTTGACTGGATTGACGGCAACAGCTTTGCGCCGGATCAAGACATTACCCGTGGTGAGCTTGCCGCAGTGCTGGTGCACTTCATGAACAGAGATCAGATTGGACCTTTTGCAGCCAGTTTCTCACTTGGCGATGAGTTCAACGATGTTGCCAACCACTGGGCAAGAGAGTTCATCAATGAGGCAGCCAGAGAGGGTTGGATCATGGGTGACACCATCAACGGTGTCCCAACAGGAACCTTCCGTCCAAACGAGCCGATCAATAGAGCGGAGACAGCGGCCATGATTAACCGTCTCTTCGACCGCCTGGTGGAAAGCGCAGATGAGCTCTTGGATGACATGATCTCTTGGCATGACAACAACAACCCGAACGCATGGTACTTTGTGTACATCTACATGGCGACAAACTCTTTCTACTACGAGTGGGGCAACAACGGCTATATGGACTTGATCGAGGTTAGAGCACCGCGTGAGTGGTCAGTGCTGGAAAGACCGAACTCCAGACCGGGCGATATTCTAACATCATATGTCAGATAAGAACTGAACTTAGGTGTGATCTTGCACCAGACCACATAGGGCGATCATTTTGATCGCCCTATGTGGTGGCAAGGAAAGAATGATGTGAACGAATAGATTGGAGGGTGAGTGAACGTTTATGAAAATACAAATTTCAACAGACCATGCCATACGAATTTTACAGTATCTCCATAAAAATGGAGGTATGTACACAGCGATGGAGATCGCGGATGCAGTCGGTATTACCTATCCTTTCTTTATTAAGATTGCGAATCAGCTAAAGAAGCATAAGTTTCTCAGGTCTGTACAGGGCCGAAACGGCGGTTATGTCCTGGGGAAACGCGCACATGAGATTAGTCTCTACGATGTGTTCCTCTGTATTGAGGGGAAGCTGCAAATTAGTACTTCCATACAAAGAGCAGAACAGAACGATTGTAAGTTATCTAAGGCTTGGTATAGCTTGCAGAGTAAAATAATAGAAGAGATGTCCGGACAGAGTATCTCGGATTTGGCTAGTTAGGATGGGGAGGTGCGCTCAAGGCCGGAATTGATTTCCGAGCAAGTCTAATAAATAGGAGAGCGGGGTGTCTATGCAGCTAAGAGCCACCACAGACAATGCCATACGGATTTTACAGCATATGCATAAGCACCAAAAGCCACAGTCAGGTGTGTATATTGCGAAGGCAGTTGGCATTTCGTACGTTCTTTTCACGCGAACCGTAAAGCGGCTGAAGCAAGAAGGGCTTCTCGTTACCAGTCGAGGACGAAACGGCGGTTTTTCCTTGGGGGGACCGGGGGCAGAGATTAGTCTTTATGATGTGTACGCCTGCATGGAAGGAGACTTACATATCAGCGATCACCTGAAAGACGAGCGCGGCAGTCAGACGAGCGACTACTTTCAAACCGTTCAGGGTAATATAATCGAGAGTATGTCGGCGAAGTCTATTGCCGATTTGGCTTAGTGTTAATAGGTAGCTAATACGCAGTCTGTTTCTGTGTGTTCCATTTTATGGGATTAGGCTGTGTTTTTAACTAAATAGGAACGGCGCAGGCGTTTTATGCCTGCGCCTGTTTTTGTCTAACAAGCGAAAACCTCGGGCTATGCCCGAGGTTCCAAAAAGGCTATGCCTATGCGTAAAAAGAACAAAAGCCCTTGCGTGTGAAGCAAGCAGAGAAGGTATCAATCAGCTCAAGGCAAAGGGAATTTTGAAAGGAAGGCTGGTAATATCCAGCTTATCGATTTGCAGAGGATACGAATTGAGCGGACTTCACTCTTTTAAGGGGAGCAGGGCACACCATGCAAATGACAAATAATTCAGTGAGCCTTGAGGCTCTGCCAGTAAAAGAGCCTTATAGGCTCAGAACAAGCCGCCCGTTTTACGGGCGGTCATGATTTCCTATGATAGATTCCTCAGTGCAATATCTCAATAGCAGCTCACAAACTGGGCACAAGTACGCCGAATTTTCGCATAAATTTGTAGAAATTCACAAATTGTTTTCTTTTCATTCACGTTATGACATATAATTAAGCCAAATATCGCCGTATAATTGTAGCGTAAAACTTGACGAATATATGCACCGATTCCTTTAGCGAACATAAAAAAGGGGGCGGAATACGATGAAAACCAGGATGAAACGAACGCTCAGTTTGATATTGGTGGCCTGCATCATTCTGATGCTGATCCCCTACAGCGCGGCATCGGCGATTACGCTGTCGTCCAACGCTGTGCAGATGGTCTCAGCAGGCGGCAGCCATACGCTGATGATTCGGAATGATGGTACGCTGTGGGCTTGGGGGCTTAATGGCAACGGTCAGCTTGGTGACGGGACAACGACCAATCGTGCTGTGCCAACTCCTGTCGGCACGGACACAGATTGGGCGTATGTGTCCGCGGGGGGCTATCACTCCCTCGCGCTTAAGACGGACGGCAGTCTGTGGTCTTGGGGCAGCAACGCACAGGGCCAATTGGGCCGCACAGTTACAGGTTCAAACAACACCACCCCTGTACAAGTCGGCAGCACCACAGGATGGGGCAGCATATCGGCGGGCTCCATCTTTTCTATGGCCATTGATCCAAATGGCTACCTTTTCGCCTGGGGCGACAACGGCAGCGGACAGCTTGGCATCGGAGGCACCACACAGCAAAATGCCCCCGTTCAGGTAGGAAGCGCAACTTGGTCTCGTGTGTCGGCAGGCGGATATTGGGTGTACATGGATCCAGCTACCGCCGCCCATGCAGCAGGCATTCAGTCTGACGGCACCCTCTGGACTTGGGGTGCAAACAGTGCCGGTCAATTAGGCCGCAGCACTTCTCCCACTGATCAGCCAGGTTCTGTCAACGGAGACACAGACTGGGTCAGCCTGTCAGCAGGTTGTTGGACGGTCTTTGCCATCAAGACAAACGGTAGCCTCTATGGCTGGGGCGGGAACGGCCAGGGTCAAGTCGGCAACAATAGCACCGCAAACGTGACAGCCCCTGTGCAGATTGGCACAGGTTTTTCCAGTGTCTCGGCAGGTAGGTATCACACCATGGGCATCACCACGGTTGGTGCGCTTTATGGCTGGGGTCGAAACGATGAGGGGTGGCTGGGTAACGGCACCTCGAATAGCACAAGCGCCGGAACGATACCTACTCAAATCGGCACAAATACAAACTGGATTAGCGTCTCAGCCGCTTGGTATCACACGGCGGCTGTTAAGAATGACGGCAGTCTCTGGACTGCCGGTAGCAATGGCGCGCTCCAGTTAGGGAACGGTGATACGAATACGGGTAATGATGTATATACCTTGTCACTCATCCAGCCCTCCATCGCAATCGTGACCGATCCGGCAAACGCATCTGTCACATCGGGACAGAGCGCCAGTTTGTCCGTAACAGCCATCGGATCGCTGACCTCGGGTAGTTTAGCCTATCAGTGGCACAGCACCCCAGACGGCACTGTGACCAGCGGTGTACCTATCACGGATGGAACAGGAACGGGTGCTTCTTTCACGACCCCCGCTCTGACAGATACGACGGGGCTGGGGACGGCTTATTATTACTATGTGGTTGTCAGTGATCCCAATACCGGGGGCGCAGCTCCCGTTACCTCCGCCGTGGCTACGGTGACAGTGCGGCAAGCAGAAACGACCGCCTCTCCCATTGATTTATCTACCCTCACCGCCGGAAACTGGGGGGCAGGCTGGAGTTTTGACGGCACTGTCTTGACCATAGATGCCGGCGCTACCGTCTCCCTCACAGGGACAGCACCTGCCGGAACGCGGATCGTAGTGCAGGGGCCTACTCCCGCGAATGTTACCTTTGATAACGTCACGATTCCCGATCCCGGAGACGGTACATCCTCCCCGCTGACACTGGCTTCCGGCGCGGTGCTCAACTTGACTGAGGCGGGGACAAACTCCCTCACATCGTATTCCAGCGCACCGACTATTGCCGTACCGTCAGATGCGGCCTTAAACATTATAGGTGATGGTATCTTGAACGCCAACAACTACGGCACGAGCGGCGGCGTGGGCATCGGCGGCAGTACACCGGCAGGCGTACTCACCATGTCCGGCAGCCCGATTGTCTTTGCCTCCGGCGTGGACATGACCCCTACATCGTCGTCAAACGGCATTTTGTTTGATGGCACTGCCGGTACGGTCTACGGTAGTCCCACTACCACAACAGATTGGACGATTCCAAACGACGCAACCCTGGACATTCCCGCCGGTGCGGCCTTGAATGTGGGTGCGGGTACTACTTTGACGAACGATGGGGATATTGAAAACGATGGCATCCTCAACGTCCTCGGCACACTGGATAATTACAACACCCTCAACAATAACAGCGACGGGGCTCTGACAGTCGCCGACATCGGCACACTCGTCAACACCAGTACAATTACAAATAGCGGCATCATGACGGTAGCTTCCGGCGGTCTACTTGATAACTGGGCGACCATCACCAATAACGATACCGGGACGATAACGGTAGACGCCGGGGGCGAACTCCAGAATGGCGCTCGCTGTACAATCAACAACAATAACATCCTCAATATAAATGGCAGCTTAGATAACTACGGCACTCTCAACAGCGGCACCGGCAGCTCCGCCGCCACTATAACGATAGGAGACGGGGGAATCCTCACAAACACAAGCTCTGGTACAATCGACAACGGCGCTGACGGTACACTGGCAAATGATGGCACCATAGATAACGAGGGTTTCATCGACACCACCGGCACGTTCAACAACACCGCAATCGGCATCATCAACAACACCCCCGGTAGCGGCGTCATCACTGGAGCTACCGCACCTACCTTTGACATTACACTGAGCGATGGCACAACAACCCTTGACAACACGACCTACACATTCATCGGAGAGGCAGCGTACTACGCCCCTATCACGCCTCTCACTGTCACAGTTACCAACGACGGAAACCAAGTGACCAGCGCCTTGACAGTGACACTCTCCGGCGGGACAAGTTCCAACTTCACTGTGAATCCGGCGGCAATCTCCAGTATTCCGGTGGATGATGGAACAGGTATCGGAAACAACACCGCCACATTCACCATCGCACCGAACACCGGCCTTTCCGCTGGCACCTATACGGAGACGGTCACGGTGTCAGGTAACAATGGTGTCACCGCCACATTTGACGTGAGCTTTACGGTGGCTGCGGCGGACTACAGTATTTCCTTGAGCCAGACAGGAACTTACACATTTGCCGGGGCTATTGAGAACTATACCACCGCGCCGTCTCTCACTGTCACAGTCACCAACACGGGCAATGAGGACACGGGGGCGCTGGCGGTTGCACTGAGTGGCACAAATCCCGCGGCCTTTGCCGTGACGCCCAGTTCGTTTACAGATATTGCAGTGGGAGATAATAACACCTTTACCGTCACGCCGAATACTGGCCTTGGGGCTGATACTTACACGGCTACCATTACGGTATCAGGGGACAATGGGATCATGGCCGCGTTCGATGTGAGCTTTACCGTGACGGCGGCGAGTTACAGTATTTCGCTCTCTGACGAGAGCACAACGCCCGCAACTGCTCTCGACGGCACAACGTACACATTCCCCATGCAGACAGCCGGCTATACTGCCGCCCCGCTCACAGTTACGGTCACGAACACCGGCAACCAGCCTACGGGGGCGCTAACGGTGACACTTTCCGGCGGGACAAGCTCCAACTTCACCGTGACCCAGATTACGCCTGCTGCCAGCCTCGCAGTGAGCGGTACTGGCACATTTACCGCCCAGCCAAATGCCGGGCTCCCAGTGGGTACATACACGGAGACCGTCACGGTCACCGACGGCAATAACATCACCACAACCTTTGATGTGACTTTCACGGTGGCGGACTACGGGGTTTCGCTCAGCCAGACCGGGACTTATACATTCACCTCGCTTGCGGAGAACTACGCGCCAGTTACCCCGCTGACAGTTACGGTCACGAACACGGGCACGCAGCCCACAGGGATGCTCACGGTAGCGCTTACCTCGGGGGCGAGTTTCACATTGGACCAAAGCACTATCTCCACCATCGCAGTGAGCGGCAGCGACACGTTCACCATCGTGCCCAAAGATGGTCTCACGGCAGGTGTCTACACAGACACCGTCACGGTATCGGGCGGCAATGGGATTACAGCCGCCTTCGATGTGAGCTTCACTGTGACGGCGGCAACTTACGGGATTTCGCTCAGCCAGACGGGGACTTACACATTCACCGAAGCGATAGAAGGCTACGCGCCTGTCGCCCCACTCACCGTTACGGTCACAAATACGGGCAACCAGCCCACAGGGGCATTGACAGTTGCGCTTACCTCAGGTACAAGCTTCACATTGGATAAAACCACCATCCCCACCCTAGCAGTGAGTGGCAACGACAGCTTCACCGTTGCGCCCAACGATGGCCTCACAGCGGGTATCTATACAGATACCATCACTGTATCTGGCAGCAATGGGATCACTGCCTCCTTTGACGTGAGCTTCACCGTAGACCCCACGCCCACCTATGGCATCACGTTAGATCCCTCCACCGACAAAGACTTCGGCAGTGTCACCGAGGGTTACGGCGCGCAGGCAGCCTACAGCGTGACAGTCACTAACACCGGCAATCAGCCCACAGGTGACCTGACAGTAGCGCTCAGCGGCACGAACGCAGAGGACTTCACCTTGAGCGCGACCACCATCGCCAGCATCGCCGTGAGCGACAGTGACAGCTTCACCATCGCGCCGGACACGGGTCTCGCGGTGGGGACTTACACGGCCACCGTCACGGTATCCGGGGACAGTAACATCACCGCAGTCTCCTTCGACGTAAGTTTCACAGTCGAGGCAGCGCCTACCTATGGCATCGCGCTCTCTCCCGACACTGCGCAAGATTTCGGGACGCTGACCGTTGGCTATACGACAGCACCAACGGCAAGTACGATTACCGTCAGCAACACCGGCAATCAGCCCACAGGTGTTCTGACAGTGGTACTCAGCGGTACGAACGCCGATAGCTTTACACTGAGCGCATCGACCATCGCCAGCATCGCCGTGAACGACAGTGACAGCTTCACCGTCGCGCCGAACACCGGCCTTGCCGTAGGCGTTTACCAAGCCACCGTCACAGTGTCCGGCGGAAGTAACATTACCGCTGTCTCCTTTGATGTGAGCTTTACAGTCGAGGCGGCGGCTACTTATGGCATTGCGCTCTCTCCCGACACCACGCAAGATTTCGGGACGCTGACCGTTGGCTACACGACAGCACCAACGGCAAGCACGATCACCGTCAGCAACACCGGCAATCAGCCGACAGGCGCGTTAACAGTGGCACTCAGCGGTACGAACGCCGATAGTTTTACACTAAGCACATTGTCCATTGGAAGCATTGCCGTGAGTGATAGCGATAGCTTCACCGTTGTGCCAAATACCGGCCTCGCCGTGGGTGTGTACACAGCCACCGTCACAGTGTCCGGCGGGAGTAACATTACCGCAGTTTCCTTTGATGTGAGTTTCACAGTCGAGGCAGCGCCTACCTATGGCATCGCGCTCTCTCCTGACACCACGCAAAATTTCAGGACGCTGACCGTTGGCTATACGACAGCACCAACGGCAAGTACGATTACCGTCAGCAATACCGGCACTCAGCCCACAGGCGCTCTGACAGTGGCACTCAGCGGCACAGACGCTGGTAGCTTTACACTGAGCACATCGACCATTGGCAGCATTGCCGTAGATGGTAGTGACAGCTTCACCGTCGCGCCGAATACCGGCCTTGCCGTGGGTGTGTACACAGCCACCGTTACCGTGTCCGGCGAGAGTAACATTACCGCAGTTTCCTTCGACGTGAGCTTCACAGTCGAGGCAGCGCCTACCTATGGCATCGCGCTCTCACCCGACACTACACAAGACTTTGGGACGCTGACCGTTGGTTACACGACAGCACCAACGGCAAGCACGATCACCGTCACCAACACAGGCAACCAGCCGACAGGTGCGTTAACGGTGGTACTCAGCGGTACGAACGCCGATAGCTTTACATTGAGCGCATTGACTATTGGCAGCATTGCCGTGAGTGGCAGCGACAGCTTCACTGTCGTGCCGAATACCGGCCTTGCCACGGGTGTGTACCAAGCCACCGTCACAGTGTCCGGCGGGAGTAACATTACCGCAGTTTCCTTTGATGTGAGTTTCACAGTCGAGGCAGCGACGTATGGCATTGTGCTTTCTCCCAGCACTACCCAAAATTTCGGGACGCTGACTGTCGGTTACACGACAGCACCAACGGCGCGTACGATCGCCGTCAACAACACCGGCAATCAGCCTACGGGAGATCTGACCGTGGCACTCAGCGGTACGAACGCCGATAGCTTTACATTGAGCGCATTGACTATTGGCAGCATTGCCGTAGATGGTGGTGACAACTTCACAGTCGCACCAAACACGGGGCTTGCGGTGGGCGTGTACACAGCCACCGTCACCGTGTCCGGGGACAGTAACATTACCGCAGTCTCCTTCGACGTGAGTTTCACAGTCGAGGCAGCGACGTATGGCATTGTGCTTTCTCCCAGCACTACCCAAAATTTCGGGACGCTGACTGTTGGTTCCACGACAGCACCAACGGCGCGC
>Ga0131853_10005258_pt1 | contig 23335 bp, 18 predicted proteins | sample TergutLab28metaG_FD_92764 | JGI IMG/M metagenome (GOLD analysis project Ga0131853, IMG submission 92764) | Labiotermes labralis P1 segment gut microbial communities from Petit-Saut dam, French Guiana - Lab288 P1 (version 2) (version 2) | ecosystem: Host-associated > Arthropoda: Insects >...
GCATGCGCACTAAGGTTCAAGGTCGGCTCATGCAAGCGCGCTAGATTATAATCCATCAGGTGTTCGCATAAAAAAATACGGTCGGATACTTTTCTAACAGACCTCGTATGAACGTCTTCTACAATGACAGCAAAATGGATCTAAAGCTACCATGTGACTGCTGTATAAAATTTCAGCTATTCGAGGGTGCACAAGACTTTTTATTAGATTGACGGCTGTGTGTTGCGTGTTACTGCCCCACAACCCCTACAGAGTACTCCAGCACCACAAGAGGCACGCCTGTGTGCCCTCCTGTAGCTGTAAACATTGATGTTTATGGATATCTCTGATTTTTGAACGTGAGTTTTGTTTGAACTATATTGGTACAGTATGCCACTGAAAACCTTTATGGTCAACAATTAGTGTTCGTTTCATAGGACGGTGTTGATATTTCAACCCACAGTGAACTCCAGTGCAGGCGATAAACAAAGGTGAGCTGTATCTTGAAACGTATTACTCACTGAGATAACTGTGCAGTTCCTATGTGTTGATGTATAAATCAGGGTTTTGGAGAGGTTTAGGAGGTGGAGGGGGTCCATTCTGGCTACACAAAGAAACCCTCACCTTCATGGGTCCTGCAGCTTACCAAAACACCAGATAGGAGTGAACAAAATTCTTCCAAACCTCAACACACTGTCTGCAATTTCTTTATAATTTGTTTGGCACTTAAAGGGCTCACTGCACAATCAATGTCTTTATAAGTCATTCAGCAGCAAAGGGTGAATGAAAGAAATGCCACATATGGCAAGCTCATTGTCTGTGGTTGTGTAAGTTTGAAGTCACTGTCCACTACTCCTGGCCAATTCCATTCCTAATCCGAAGCATTGAGATATGCTGATCTGTTTTCTTAGTTGCTTCTTCTCCACTTGTGATTTGCAGTCTTGCACTATCCTGACTCTCTGTGTAGTGTACAGCATGGCAACAAACTTTGATGTATAGGCCTTATGTACATGAAATAATAATATGAAAGCAGGAATAACAACAAATATTACCTGGATTAATAACACTAAATCACATAATTATTAAGTGTGGGACTGGCCAGGGTAAAGCAAACAGGATGATTCAAGACAACACCAACAACCACAGATTACAGTTTCTGAGATTTGGCTCCTTACGTCTTAAGTTGCTCCTTACCCCATCGGCACCACCTTCATTCTTCACTTGGCCAAGGTGTGGCCATAATAATACCCCCTTTGGGTGGGGTACTGCTAGTGCACATCCCCATCCCCCCTCCCTCCCCCCAAAAAATATCACATTACTTTTTTTTAAGTATCCTTCTGGGAATATTGTGGTTCATAACCAAGAATTCTGAATGGTTGACACAGTAAAATAACACTTTGGGGATTGATGCATCCAACATATATATGGTTAATGTGAAGGGACCAGAAGAAATTAATTCTTTGTAGGAAAATGCTGCATAGACATGAAGGGTAGAGGTTTCACTGTATTATGTCTGTTCCATATAACTATGTTTAATGACACATAACTGGCACTTTTTGTGAAAGGAACATTTGATGTAGTGTTCACATTGTTCATAATGTCCAGCTTGTCTAACTTGGATTGCAGTGAATGATTTTGACATTTTCTGATGTAGTAGTCATGCATCTTGTGTGTTCATTAAGTAACTGCTCTCCATGATGAAAACTGTACACCTACGGAGTTTGAAGTGAACCCCAATTGTAGATAAGCTTTGCACACAGAACACTAAAGTTATTGAAATTACACTAGCACTGTTGCACTTAAATAAATGTCCTCTGTTAAACTACACTTTTCATCTAGTATATTGCCCACACACTGTGAGGTTGCATTGCTGAGACTTAAATTATGTTAAATTGTATCAACAAGATGCTGGCTCGTTTGTGCCTGTATTCCCACTCTAGCTGACAGGACAAACATGAAGATGGTTGACTAAAGCTTATGTTACCATGATGATTTGATATAAGCCCTGTAAAAGTAACTGTCATAAACACCAGCAGGCTTAACAAACATGGTCCTCTCATTCACAAGTATTACAGACCACACACATCAAGAGGGCATGTATGTTACTTCACTTCAAACCCACATAAGTGGAAATGATCTTGGAGATTGGCCTTTAACAACAGAGTGTCATTTTATCGTGGGTTTGAAACAAATTGAACAAACCAGAATATGGGGAAATTCTATATGGTTTGGATGCAAAAAAATTCACACATATTTTGTGCTGTTTAAACATGAAATTCTTTTGAAAGGTAACCATATTAAAAGGGCAAAGAACATGTTAATGATATGGGAAAGTTATGGTACTACATTATTTTAACATCTAACATAGGATAATATCTTAAGTGGTGTCATCTGAAACAGTTTTAACTGTATGTTGTGTTGTACGTAGTTATCCATCACCACTTTGTGGTGGAAACTTCAGGTTGTTGTGTGTTCAGATGACAGTTCTCACACAGAAAAATTATTTCTTTCTCCACCTCTTTATAATACATTTTTTTATGTTCCTATAATGCTTCTGTGCTGAAACTTCCACATACTAATTGTATCTTCTCCCAGAACCTTCATTTTAAAATTAGCATTGCATAAAAATAAGTTCTTGTATTTTCACAAGATGGATGAAGAAGATCCAGTTCCAGAGATAACACGAGCTCATTTTGAGGAAGCAATGAGATTTGCTCGTAGGTCTGTGTCAGACAATGATATTCGGAAGTATGAAATGTTCGCTCAGACCCTGCAGCAGTCAAGGGGTTTTGGAACTAATTTCAGGTAAGATGCTGTATGATAGCCAGTTTGTTTAAATACCAAGTATATGTCATGATGACCAGAGGTTTTCTCCTGTAGCCTGAATATTTAATTTTTCAAAATGCAGCGATTTATAAATCATATAAATTATATATTTATATTTATATAAAATTATAATAATTAGTACAGTATCTGTCTCTTTTATATTGCGTCTTGTTACATTCTCTTCTGTAATTTTTACTGCTGTCACTGTATAACAGAAATCATTTTATTCTGTTTTGAAATGTGCTAGACAATTATGACATTTATTTTCCTAAAATTTTTGCACCTTGCATTAATTTTTACCACCTTCTTCCAAATGCATTGTGTGTCAAGAAAAGAATAATTTCTCCATTCCCAAAGTCTTCTTGAAAGCTAGTCAGCTTGCTGAAGAGAACAACATTTCTCTTTCTGCTTTTGGTTGATCAGGTGAATACTTGCATTTCAAGTTGCAAATTCAAATTGAGTATGACATTGGCTAAGTACAGATGATGCTATCGGATTCTTGCTTGATACAGATACTCATGGTGACATTTCTTACTGATGCTGACTTAGATGATGAGGAACACCCATTTACATCCCTTCAGAGGATGTCCAAGACTACAATATAGATGAACATTCTGACAGTTACAAGACTCTGCTCCAACATAATACACCTACAGCTGCTGCAGTATGGAGACAGCTGATGAGTGCCTGAAATGCCAGGATTTGTCAGTTCACTGATAATAAAAATGGCAAGAGACATATAAATAAAGACCTTACTCCAAACAGTGTTGACTTGCATTTTGTAACAGTTATGAGCCTGTTGGTGGATAATACTTAAAAAAACACAAAAGAAACTGGACCTTCTCCAGCACTTGGCATCACTTAATCTTAAATGCTTCTTTTTCTGGTAATTATTATTCAAGGTCATGACATACAAGGCAGCCTGAAAGACCGTTAAATGTGATTCGCAGGCCCTTACACTCTTTTATAGTGAAACAATGACACATGACAGGTTCTTGCACATTGTTAGGTATCTCCACTTCTCTTATATTCATGGTGTCCCTAGTGGACTGTGCCAGAGTTTGAGAGAGTGTTCCTTAGGTTAAATTACATTGATATAAACAAAAACAAATGGTCTCCGTATGATTCCTCGTATTGTACCCATTGAGTGTGATGCAATACCTGTACACTGCACAGGTTCATCCTTGAGTGGACAGCCAAGCCAAGCAAATTCATGAAGCAACTTCTTGCTCAGCACCTGTTGCTGTTACAGTTTTCCCATACCAAATATTGTGATATGCATTTCATGTATGGATTTTGCCATGGCAATGTGTCTGTTGCCATAGAAGAATACCAAAGGCATTTTCCAAACCAGAGGATTCCATCTCAGGGTGTATCTGCACATGTTCACCAGACAATGTATAAAACTGGTCGTCTTCCCAAGTATCTCTGTGCAGTCTGAAAGGGAAATGTTACCTGACATTTACATACGAATGTTCATGAGATAATTCAGAGAAGTCTACAGCTGCCCACTCATAGAATTGCCTGTCATATTGGTGTGTCACATATGTAGCTGTGGTTAACTCTACATGAGGAAAATTTACTCCCTTATCTCGGTTGGATGATTGAACATCTTGGACCAGGAGACCTGGTTCAACATAAGAATTTGTGCCACTGGGTAACAGCACACCCACAGCTAAGCACTCTTTTATTCACAAATGTTGAGTCCTTTACCTGGGATGGTAAAAATAATTCACAAAATTCACATTTGGTCCCATGGAAATGCGCATGAAACAAGAGTAACCAATTTCCAAAGGATATTTTCAGTGATTGTGTGGTGTGTTTTCCCTAGTAACAAGTAAATTGGACCATTCATCTTTAACAGCAGTTTAACATGCTACATGTCTGAATTCTTCGTGAGAAATAAGTTACCAAGCTTGTTGGACGACTTCCTGTTAACAGTAAGGGTACTAACAACATGATCAGGCTGCCCTGCATTACACATGGCATGTGAGCGAGTATTTACACAAATTTTTCCCTGACCACTGATTAGGTTGTCAGGGACCCCTTGCGTAGCTATCAAGGTCATTAGACCTTGCATCTCTTGATTACTACCTCTGGGGCCACATAAAGGCATTGTATGAAACAAGGGTTGATTCAAGACCTGTATTGCACCATTGTAGTTTTGCAGGGCAGTACACATGACCATCCAGACAGCATTGTTAGCTACGCAGACTATTGATGCATGCTGATAAGCACATAGCAACTTGAGGATGACCCTTTGAAAAGTTACTGTAAAGCAGGCATTTTACTATTGGCAAGTAGTGTACCTTACTTCATGGAGCAGAGTCCCTCAGAAGCTAACCGGTTCTCAGCTTTTCAAATTCCCGCGTTTTGTGGAACTCGAAGGTTCATTACCACATTCACAAGTGCCCGCCAACTGTCGCTATTCTGAGCCAGCTCAATCCATATTCATATTATCCTCCCAATTATGCATGGGTCTTCCAAGTGGTCTTGTTTCCCTCAGGTTTCCCCAACAAAACCCTGTATATGCCTCTCCTCTCCCCCATATGTGCTGCATGGTCCACTCATCTCATTCTTCTCGATTTAATCACCCAAACAATATTGGGTGAGGAGTACAGATCATTAAGCTCCTCATTATGTAGTTTCCTATACTCCCCTATTTCCTCATCCCACCAAGGACCAAATATTCTCCTCAACACCCTATTCTCAAACAGCCTCAGCCTACATTACTCCGTGAACATGAGCAACCAAGTTTCACACCCATAAAGAACAACAGGGAAAACTAGTTCTCTAAATCTTTATCTTTATATTTTTGGATAGTGAACTGGTAGATGAAAGATTCTGCACTGGATGATACAAAGCATTCCCTAACTTCACTCTGCTCTTAATTTCCTCCTGAATAAAATTTTGATTTGTTAAGGTTGTTCCCAAATATTAAAACTCTTCCACCCTTGCTGAGGAACTATTATCAGTCTCTATACTTTCACTGCATCCTGTATCCTGATCTCGAGACATGACCATGTACTTAGTATTACCAGCATTTACTTCTAGTCCAATCTCTGTACTAGCAACTACTAAAGTTTCTGGGTCTTTTTTACAGTATGTACACTTCTGCCCATTATATTAACATCATTAGCATGAACCAGGATCATATGTACCATTTAAATTAAAATCATCTTAGTTTACCTGAGAACCCTTTTATAGGAGTACACTGAAGCAAAGTTGAAAAGAAATGGCAGTAAAGCATCTCCTTGTTTCAAACCATTCCTAATAGGACACATGTCAGACAAATGCTTGCTTACATGGGATCTGCTGTAGGTCTCATTTGGACACATTTTTATCAGCCTTACCACTTTCATGGGGATACCTAACACAATGAGATTATATAAGACCTCCCTCCTAACTGAATCATAAGCTGTCTTGAAGTCTATGAACATCTGATGCACTGCTTCACTCTATTTCCATTTCTTCTCCACTACTAGACGAATGCTGAATATATGATGTGTAGTTGAATAATAAAAGACCACCTTGAAGTCACTTGCTATTTTATTTCACTTCTTATGTGCTCAACATGTTTCGGACATTAATATATTCATCATCAGGAGTTTGCGACTATTCTGTTGAATTACCACATTGGTCGTATTGTTCTGTTAAGATGGAGGATTTAGCATTAGCACAAATTATGGTACGTACTGGTGTGTGTTTGATGTGACATGCTTTGTTGTAGTTGGTAAGCATATTTCTGTTGATACTGACTGTTATGGTGTTTTCTGCTTTGTGATTACTGTGTTCTCATGTGTGTAGTATGTTTTATTGGTTGATTGGTAATGCTATGTTAATATACTATGTTGTTGTGAATTTGAGTTTGCACATACCTTGGTTCGATGTGTTTTGAAGTTTCAGTGTGGTTGGGTTGGAGTGGTATCTGTTTTGCTGGCTGAAGCAAAACTGGTCTGTTCATGTGGAATGTGGGGGCTGGGCGTTAATGACCGTTTGAAATAGGGGTTTTTTTTTCTCCTGGGCTTTGCTTCGGAATGAGTTTGTCTTCTCGGTAAAGGGTTTGGATGTAGTATTGCTCGTAAGGAATGAGCAAGGTCACAAACATATTCAGAAACACAAACGTTAAGATAGCATTCAGATGCCGAAACACCATGGCCAGCCTGATCAAACCTTCAAAGACCACAACATTCCACCCCACAATAAATGGAGAATTTATCTACTGACAGGCAACACATGCAACCCGTGTACGTAGGCCAAACAAGCCATAGCCTGAACATAAGTTTCCAAGAACACATAAGATACATTAGGAACAACAATCCCCAATCAGCATACGCCCAGCATATTCTACAAAACCAGCACGAATACAGCCAAATGAATAGTATAATGACCTTGCTAAACCCCTTAAATAACCCAAGCTTGCTCATTCCTTATGAGCAATACTACATCCAAACCCTTTACCGAGAAGACAAACTCATTCCGGAGCAAAGCCTAGGAAAAAAAAAAACCCCCTATTTCAAACGGTCATTAACCCCCAGCCCCCACATTCCACATGAACAGACCAGTTGTGCTTCAGCTGGCAACACAGATACCACTCCAACCCAACCACACCGAAACTCCAACACACATCGAACCAAGGTATGTGCAATCTCAAATTCACAGTAACATAGTATATTAACATAGCATTACCAGTCAACCAATAAAACATACTACACGCATGAGAACACAATAATCACAAAGCAGAAAACACCATAACAGTCAGTATCAACAGAAATATGCTTACCAACTACAACAAAGCACGTCACATCAAACACACACCAGTACGTACCATAATTTGCGCTAATGCTAAATCCTCCATCTTTACAGAACAATACGACCAATGTGGTAATTCAACAGATTAGTCGCAAACTCCTGATGATGGATATATTAATGTCCGAAACATGTTGAGCACATAAGAAGTGAAATAAAATAGCAAGTGACTTCAAGTTGGTCTTTTATTCTTCAACTATCAGAAATAGTCCAATAAACATAGGATATGATGCATAGTTGATCTCTTGCTTCGAAATCCACATTGATGGTCCCCAATAATTTCCTGTGCATATGGAGTTAACCTTGAAAGCAGGATGTTGGATAAAATTTTGTATGTAGAAGTCAAAAGTGATATGCTTCTATAATTAGTACAGTCTGTTTTATCTCCCTTCTTACAGATAGGTGCAGTGACTGACTCCTTCCACTCCTTATTCCAGATAGAATTAAGAAGTTTATGGATCTCACAGCGAATTGTTGTTCAGTTCTGCTGGGATTTGTTCCATTCCTGGTGATTTGTGTCCTTTTAGCTTTTCATTAGCCATCTCAAACTCAAAGGCACTTGGCTCAGGCACTAGTGGTTCTGTTGTTGTATTCCTGTCTGGCTAACATCATTAACTGCATGTACATTCAGTAGCGGAGAGAAATGGTTCCTCCACCTAGCCAAAATACTGTGGGAGTCTGTAACAAAATCACCCTCCTCATCCTTTACTATATTCTAGGCTGGTAACCCTTCTTAAAGTCATTGATGCCCCTGTACATGTCCCCGATATTTGTGGTCTTACTGTTAGTCCCAAGTTCATCAATTTTAGCTTTCATGTATTCCTTCGTTTTGTTCCTGAAATGTCTGCTAGCTTCATGTCTTAAATAGTCTAGCTTATCTACTTTGCTATGGTTTGGATCATGTACCCACTGCATTTTTAGCCTGCTTCCTTTGATCCAAAAAAAAACAGACATTTTTCATCAAACCATGGTTTATGCTGCTTTGATTTGTTTAGCTGAGGTTTTGATATTCTCTTTAATGTACTTTGTGTCCTCACTATCACTTAAGTTCTCCACAGCTGCAAACCTTTTGGAGATCTAAGTTTGATACTGTTTCCTAATGTTCATCTCATTTAGCTTCCTGAGATTAATTCTTTGAACATTAAACTTTTGTGCAACTTGTTTACTTACTTCCAATCTCTCCCTAGCTTTTGCAACCACTAGATAGGGATCAGTATCATTGTCAGCTCCCCCGACAGATCATACATTGTGTATTCTTGAATGCCATCTCCAGTCTATCAATATGTGATCCATCTGGTTGTGAGTCTTCCCATCAGGAGAAGTCCAGTTGTACTTAAGAATGTTTCATTGCGGGAACATCATGCTCTTAACGGCCAGATTTTTTGATGTGGCAATATCTGCTGTTCTAACATCATTGTCATTACTGTCCTGATGTAGACTGTCATTCCCAATTGTCAGTTTAAAAAAATTCCCTCTCCCCACTTTTGCATTAAAATCTCCTATTAGAGTTTTCATATTGTACTTAGGAATATGATAAAAAACTCCTCTAATTCTTCATAAAAACTCTCTCTATTAACCATCACTTTTCTCTTCACTTGGTGCATGCACATTTAGAACAATGATATTACACAAGCAACCCCTCAGAACTCTGTCCTGCCTAACCTCCTGTACGCCCACTAAATCCGATTTATATCGTACTAATTCCCTTGCTGCTGCTGTAAGTGAACCTAACCTGTACAGGCTCCTAACATTCAAAGTACTGAATCCGATGTCCCTTTTCCATCGCTTAGGTCGTACCGAAGTATCAGTCTAGGTCCAAGGCTTTCTGTGTGTACGATTCATAATGATATGTTTGTACGGTGAGAAGCCCTTAGCACCTCACCAAACCCCAAAGCTGGAGGACCATCCCTTGTCGGTGGTCCGTGACTGCTTATTCCATATATTCACAGCTACCCTCCACATTGGAGACCATTCTTCCATCTGCAACCTGAGAACACGCCTGCCACGGTGACAGGGACCCCACTTATCATTAGTGGACAAAATTTTGCAATTGTTTATAAGTACTTCAGTACTACTTGGACATTCATGTGCTCTGTAATTTACTTGGAATTCAACCTAAGGAGCATTCTCCCAGATTCTGCTACATTCCCTCTGGGACATTTAGAATACAATTCTCTTCATAACAGTGATCAAAATTATGACAAACCTTAGAAACTTAGGGCCATTTGTGACATGCTGTGACGCATACTCAAAGTATTACACCCTTGTGAACATCGGGTGACTGGGTGAAGTAATGTAACTTTTTAAAGGAAGGGTAAATTTCAAACAGTATTTATCCAAGATGCAGAAAAATGTTAGTGTAAAGATTTATATAGTTTGGGTTTTGAGTGTATATGCTTATGACATGGACATATACTTAGGGAAGAACAGGGTACCTGTGACTACAGGTGTGACAATAACTTGTGCAGCTATTACACAGTTGGCAAGAAAGGTGGAGGGACATGGACATAAATGATACATGGACAATGTTCTTTCATGGCTTGACTAATTTGACTACCTGACAAAGAGGAAAATCAATTGCTGTGGGAAAATAAGACCTAACAGAAAGGGAATGCCACAGGTCTTAGCTGTCAAGGAGTAATTGACTGTAGCAAAGTCATTTTCTGTGTAGGATTACAAGTGACTGAAGTGGTGTGGGGAGATAAATGAGACAAACACATAGACATGCACTACCCACCAGCAAATGGTAACTTCTTTGATGAACATGGAAATGCTTTAAAGACAGAAATGTTACAGGATTACAGCAGACATATGGGATACATTAACTTGGGGGACAGGATGATAAAAAGTAATCAGGTACAACACCAAACATGAAGTGGACAAAACCCTCTTCACTTCTTAGATAAGACTTCTCAACAGCTTTGTTATTTAACTGGATGTGAGACCAAACTGACTCACAGAGACTTCTGACTCCCTTGTTTGAGGCTTGATGAAACAGCTGAGTGCCTGCCTTGCCCACATTGACACCTGGGCAGGCACTGATTCACAGAAACAAATTAACACAGTTCGCAATAAACTTTAGCATTCAGTGGTCATTTCCATCCTCTCTACTGTATAAAAGAGTTCCAGTCAGGTGCAAGAAGCATGATGTGGGATGATGCCTTGGTTGAGCATTTTCAAGACCACCACACAAAATTAGCTGTTGTTAGGTCATAGAATTACATAACCCCACACCAAATATTTATGTAACCACAAAGGTTTATTTTGCTAAGTTGCCTATGGAATTTCACTAAATAAACACACAGAGACCGGCATATGGCATGCTAGGCCATTTGCCAGTACATTTTAGAAATCAGCATGTGGTCACTTAGGACATTAATAGTTCAGTTGCATTGTAACAGAATGGGCTGCTGAAATTTGTGTTTTTGTTGTTGAAGAAAATACACAGGGGTTGGAACATGATAACTAAGTAAATGAAAGAAAACAGGTATACAGTACGTACTGTAGACTTGAATACTGTGACTTAGAAATTATGATTGAATGCAGCACCCCCCCCCCCCTTCCCACGCGTGCATGCGCACACACGCATGTGTGTGCTCACACATTTCTGGCATAAACAGTGTATGGGATATATGTCTGCATTGAAATAAACTCCTTGAGCTACAGCAACCTTCCTTGTGTTTATGTGTCGGCATATATGAATGCATGCAAGATATCCAATATATTGTTTACACTAGCAAGACTGCATATGAATTGCAAGCAGAAATTAATAAATTTTATGTAGATCATAAGTAAATTTGATCACAGTGTTCATAGCCATTCTATAGCCTAACATCTGAACCCAAAACTACCTGAATGTGAAGCAGGATTGGTAAACATTACACGCATCTGCATTAATGACTGCCCATTAAATTGATATGATTGTGCACTTAAGCATTAATTTCCATTCTTCTAGCAAACTTCTTTTCTTGCAGATTCCCCAGTGGAAACCCAGGCAACACTTCTCAAGCTGGAACTGGAGATCAAGGAAATTTTCAAGATGATGGAGATGATGATCTTTATAGTTAAATCATGCTATTTTGTGACTCATGAATAAGTGAGATTCATTTGGACAGCGTTATTCACCATACATTATTGTACAGTCGTAACTATGTAAAGCAGGAACTCCCAACCAGCCAGCCAGCCAACAAACTAACCAACAAACAAACAGCCAAATGCAATATATTGAAGAATTGTGATATGTTATTGGTTGGGCATTGTTATACAGCATATGGCTTAATTAAAGCTCGTGTACGTAAGAGTACCTGCTGGTGTGAGTGTGTGTGTGTGTGTATGTATATGTGTGTGTGTGCATGCACATACATGTGTTTTGTGTGCACACACACACATGCATGCATGTTTGTTAGAATGTGCCTATAACCAAAACTGTTGTCCTAATAGATGAGGTATCTAATTTAAACTTAATTTACAGCATCTTAGTCTCTCTCAAGATTCATTTTTTGTGTGCTGTGGAATTATATGATGTAAAATGAATTTGCTTGTCATTTGTTTTATGCTGGATTAGTGGTTGGTCTCGAAATTCCTGTAATGCACCTCTTTCGAAATAAATTTACATAAAATATAAGTAGCTATGTTTCTAATCACATTATGATTTGAACCATACCTCTCTGCTACAGCTTGAATTATAAAATGAACTCGGCTCCATTTAACACTTTCCCTCTGGCCAGCATTTAAGCTTTAAAATCCCCCTGCTGGCATATTTTAAGGGTACCGAACAAAATTTAAAAAGGATAGTATTTCCTGTCATAATAATACAAAATTTTACACGCCATAGCAGATTTTTTTCTGTATCTCATGCACAAAAAATGGAATACGTATATTTGGAATCTAACACCATGAGTAGAAATTTTGGGGCTGGAATCACGAAATTTATAGTCACTAGACGTCCACTTCAATTTACGCATTGCACAGAAGTAAGGTTTTTGTGGCAGTGTCTCAGAAAATCAATTGTTACTTTTACTCTCAGTAATTCAGTTTTGTGTGATACACTTCAAAACACTGCGCTATACATAGTACTACATCACATTTTCGCAGTACATTATAGTGCATTTCTTCACAGTTTTCCTGGTCTGGTGCTTGCTTCTCTCTGCACAAACACAACACAAGCACTGAGATTTTTCCTCCAGCTTAGCATGTGTCACTGGAATCCTATATACGGAATAGTCTGTCCCACGAGTCTGCCAGCTGGACTGCTTGTCTGACCATGCACTTGAATTTCCCTACCAGCACTAGCCTGCTGCGCATTACAATCTGGAATCTTATGTTTTTGTGGGCGGTGACTTGTGCGGGCCTTAAATGGTGGAGCCAAGGAGTGACATATGGCATCCTGCCATACAAAGATGTGGACCAAATCCTTTAGGTCCCTGTGAATGAATGGTGTGCTGCCTGGGTTGGTCGCTGCAGTTCCATGCAGCGACGGAGATTCTATATGAAGACGGTTGGCTCGACCTTAGAGGCGGCTGCTGCGAGGAGCTCGCAGGAGACCTGCAGGGACTCGCCATAAATGACTTCTACTATGGATGCCTGCAGGTCCTTCTTGTAGGTGATGTATATGCTGAGGAGAACTAGCGTGAGAGCCTTGGTCCATTGCTCATCCTCATAGCACATAATGGCAGCTTTAAGCATGGGAGGTAGCGGATCAATGAAGCTATTGGTGGCAGGATGGTGGGGTTCATACCGCAGAGGTGAATACCACACACCTTCACAGAGCTGCGACTCGAACTTGCTTCCTTGGTCAGTCATGATGGTCTGTAGTCCACTGAAGCGAGATAGCCAGCTGGAAAGTAGGTAGCGTAACACCATCTCTGCTGTGATGTCGGGAAGAGGAAAGGCTTCTGGCCAGTGCTTGTAGCGGTCCATTGTATTGAGTCATTATTGAAATCCTGCCGAGGATGATTCAGGACCAACTAGGTCAATGGGAGGGGAAACTCGCCAAATGGTGGGTAGTGTGGCAAGAAATCTAGGAGGGCTGGCAGGATTGGCAAACTCCGGCCCAAGTGCAGCAGTCTTTTTGGATGGCTGGCAACACGAAGCATTGGTAGACGAGCTTAGAAGTTTTCTTAATTCTGGGGTGGATGAGGGAATCTAAGGAGCCAGATACCTGTCGATGGAGTGGAGATGGGACATAATGGACGCTGTTTTCCGGCAGATGTATGACAGTACAGCTCGACTAAGGTATCGGGTATGAGAAGTTTCTCGAGCTGTATGTCTGTGTTACCATAGTGTTCGGGGCTCGTAATCAACGTTTGTGGCAAGTGCGTCATGGGTTATGGGCCCGGTGATTGTCTCAATGTGGGAAAGCGCGTTGGCAATGAGGTTAACCTGACGAGATATGTGTCTAAAGTTCGTCGTAAACTGGGGAACATGTTACAGATTGTTGAAATGCATTGGCGAATGTTAATGGCCAGTGTTCCATCAGGATGGTGAAATGACAGGCTCAAGCTTCTGGAGGAAGTATCTCACTGCCTCGTAGAACACGAGCTCCCTGTCGTAGGCGCTGTATTTTTTGGCGACGGGCTGAGTTTCCTGGAGAAGAAGACGAGGGGCTGTCGAATCGCCAGTGGTATCAGCAGATGTCGTGGCGTGCCGGTGAGTTGCCACGGGCGCTGGGTTTTGATCTCTGGATATTAAGCGGCTTAGGGTTTCTGACGTCCGCAATGAGAATACTTGGCGTGGGAGTTCCTCGACGCGCTCCAGTGCCCTATCTGTTGTGCATCGAAGGGAAGCCACTCGCTTTGATGTGCTAGGGTGTGACCTCGCAAATCCTGTCACCGAGGTGCGAGGCGGATACCAGACTGCCTTCAGTATGGCCGGCGACTATGGTTTGGACTTGGAGGTGGTAGACGACTGGCCCAAATGGTGCAAAGAAAGTGTTTCGGCACGTAGAGTGCCAAGCCCATGAGGTGTCGGAGGAACTGGGGTGGTTTCCGGGCCATCATTGCCTTATGCAAGAATTGTCTCACGCGTTGTTCATGTGAGGTGGACACCTGCCGCACCAGCCCTGCTTGAAGTCGTTCATATGGCTCGTGCTCCGGTGATGTGATTAGGTCCTATACCTCGTCCGCGTTCTCCTGGTGGATTTGCGACACCACGTAGTTGAATTCTGTTGTCTGGCGCTTGATGGCTGGTAACTCGAAATGCGCCTCAGCCTGTGCAAACCAGTGGGCTGGTCGGTCGGAACACAGGGTGGCAGACGTAAGCCCCTCTGTAGAATGTTTATCCCACTTTTGTATGCTGGTTCCCTCATGCTCAGTAAAAACACAAAAGTATTTATTGGAAACCTTAGTCGTACAGAAGTTGTTATCGAATTCTATCTACGTGTTGCGGCCCAGGAGCCAGTATTGTTTCACCAATGGCAGATTACGCTCCTCTGGTGTTATCCGGTCGGCAGCGGGCGAGTGAATGCTGCCCGTGCAGCTAGTTGACCGGTGATGAGCAGCAGGATGTGCGACAGAGAGATGGGCAGTGGGCAGCTCTGGCAGGAACACGTCATGGTGCTAGCTCAGTCAGGGCCGGATGCTGCTGATCGTAGAGTGAACAGTAAATACTCGGCATAGCGCTGCGTCGCTATTCGTTTGTGTACCGGGCAGCGTTGTTGTACTGTGAGAAGTCGTTATTGGCGTTGATTGCAGATAATGCCTCTTTGGATGAACACAATGCTTTTTTACTTGAATGATCAGTGTATGCTGCTAGAGGCCTGGACAGGTCGACTTTTATCCACTGCTACCGCAGGACAAACTGCTGTGTGTTTGGTTAGCCGACAGCTTGTAGGATAGGTAGGGCGAACGGTGTCGAAAATGCGATCACTTAGTGATCTCTGCGGCTTGGGAGTGTCATTGGAATCGTACGTGGCTCCAAAAGGCCCACTGCAATGCAAACGCTGCCAGCGCTTTGGACATACGCAGCGTAACTGCGGGTACACACCCCGTTGGTCGCGTGTGGGGGCTCCCAACTGTCCGGTGGATAATCTACCCCGCGGGAACAACCTCACTACTGTGGCTGCGTGGGAAACCACACGGCGAACTACCGTATGCTGCAAAGTGGAAGGAAGGGAAGGCGGCTGTTGCAAAGTAGGCGCCCTGCGTGGCCCGAAAAAGCGTCGCAACAGGCCAACGTGCCGGTCCGAAAGATCGGCGGGCTGGGCATCTGCCAAGTAGATGGTCCTGGGCGAGGGGTGGAATCACGTCGTCCGAGGGGGCCGTGTTGTCAAAGCTACTACCACTCCACCCACCAAGCCAAGTCCCTCCACTCAGCAGGTCCCGGAGGCGCCCGGGTAGCCTAAAGTGACCGCTACCAGGAAAACAACCAGGCCTGAGAAGGCTGAGCCCAAACCTACAGCAGAACTTAAGGAGGCTATTGAGAAGCCCAAGAAGGAACACGCCGTGAGTGTCAAAACCGCCGTCGCTACACCCACAAAACCCAACCTGGTGGTCCCTACCCAAAGTTCCATCTCCACACTCCATGCAATCTCTTATCTCCTCGATCACCTTCCCCTCCAAGCATTGTGGAGCTGACTTGTCAGCTCCTCGCGTCTATCTCCTCCCTCCCCACCGGGGCATATTGCCCGTCGACTGTCCCGAAGACCGTCATTCTGTTTGTGGCAGAATATGGCAGCACGCACTAGGAGGACGGAGCGGTTTAAAACCCTGCCCAGCGCCTCCTGGAATGCGGATGGCGTGCGCTGAAGGAACCTTGAACTGGAGAATTTTCTCAACCAGCACGGTGTCGATATTTGCCTCTTAATAAGACATTCCTTAAATCTGGCAAAATCTTGCGTCTTAACAATTGTCTTCCACCGCACAGACTGTCAGAAGGGGCGGTACTGCTAACCTGCTCCGCCGCGGTATACTCCACTCAGTGCTCGTTCCGGGCTTCACCCACTTGGAGGCAACTGCATTCCAAGTCACATTGGTCGCCGAACGGGTGATAATCCTTGTGGACTGATTTCGCCTTTTCGCCCACTGATTGGAGCGGACCTAAACGCATGTTTCAGCGGGAAATTGCTGGTCTTGATGGCTGGCAATCTCAACGACAAACACTTGGATTCGAACTCACGCCTGACCACTACACAGGGCAAACTCCTATGTGATTATGCCGACGTGAACTCCTATCGGATTTTTGGACGGGACTCCACAACCACCAGCCCATACAACCCCTCCGCTACTCCCGATGTCTTGGACACCGTGCTAACCAAGAACGTCTCATTCCCGGTTTATCTGACTTTGTGGTCTGCAATAAACTCGGACCACATCCCGGTTCCCGTTCAAAATGTTTCTCGCTCAACCTTTCACCACCCACCGGATCGCCCTGACTTCAGGCGCACTGACTCGGCCAATTTCCATACTCACTTGGAAGAACTAATTCCGTTCGATCCGAAATTTCAAGATGAGATGGTACATCGAAATGTGCGTTGAGAACTTCTCCACCGTCGTCATGTAGGCTGTGGCAGCGTCTACTCCCAAGGATCGCCTGCAGGATGACCAACGGCCTCCGATACCGGCTGGAATTCAGGATAAGATAGCCTGAAAAACCTGCTGCGGGGACAGTGGCAGATGACCAGGGACCCCGCTTTGAGAACCGACGTAACCGCCTGCAGAGGTCTGTGACCCGCCGGCTGAACGCGTGGAGAAACGACCTATGGAGTGCGACACTCGATTCCCTCAATCCCGAAGACCAGTCGCTGTGAAGGATGAGCAAACAGGTAATGAGAGTTCCTACTCCATCTCCCCCCTGGATGACCAGGGGGGAATATCTCTCTCAGGCTCTGAAAAAGTCGAAGATCTTACCGAAAGACTGGAGACTCAGTTTCAGGTGGTGACCGATCCTTCGTTCCCGGCGGTTATTGAGGTGGGTAACGTTGCGCTGAGGTCTTCTTGACCCCTGCCATCAAACACAAATTAACCAACGGTGACGAGGTTCACGAAACTATCAAGGATCTCTAGGTCAGCAAGGCTCCGGGCACTAAAAGTATCCCGAACAGGGCCTTCAAGCATTTTCCCCAGCGAGCTGTCTCCTTCCTGGCTCACATCTTCAATGCGATTCTTCGCACCCATCACTTTCACCAAGTTTGGCAGGTCGCTGGAATGATCTCTATCCTTAAACCGGGGGAAAATCCAGCACTGCCGTCTTCCTTTCGCCCCATTAGTCTCCTGGACACAATTGGTAAACTATTTGACACGTAGCCAACATTTCGATACCGTCTGGATCGATTGTCTCCTATACAAGCTAACGCTCCTAAACTTCCCATTTTACATAGTCCATACAATCTTATCCTACCTCAGGGGTCGGGCGTTCGAAGCGTCCTTCCAGACGGTCACGTCATCTCTTCGAGTCACATGGCTGGGGTAACTCAGGGTAGTTTGATCTCCCATGTCGTCTTCAGTCTATGTCAACGACATGCCCTTTCCCTCGCACCGCGTCGATTTGGACCTGTACGCGGAAAACACAACTATCATAGCCACGTCCCACAAACCGACGCTGCGCGGCAGTTACCTGAATTCATAACTCAAATACCTACAACTGTTGTTGGGTGAATGGAGAATCACCACTAATATCTCAAAAAGCACCGCGATAATCTTCGCGTGTACCGGACTTCACTTCATCCATCCCCGACCAGTTACACATTTCGATGAACCAATCTAATGGGTCGACACATCTTATCGGATGGTGAGCATAGATACACGAGTCACCTGGTCGCCTCACATCGATAAGATCAGGAAGAGGACTGCTCAAAAGATGTGTATGCTGTGTCCTCTCCTGAATAAGAAGAGATACATCTCCGTCAGGAACGGAGTCCTGCTATATAAACAGCTCATCCGCCCTCTGATGGATTGTGCGCGCCCCGCTTCGAGGTTTGTTGCTGCTCCCAGTCAGATACACGAGGATCCGGGTGTTCCACTTTTTGCCACCATGTTAGAGCCCTAACTGCAAGCTTTGATTGAAATTTAGCCGACGTGGGAACTCACCAATATGGCTATTCGGCAGATACTTGCGCCGACCGAGGGTTGACCCCGTCGCCTCACGCGAGAGCTGAGGGCGGCAGGGGCCAGTAGGTCAGTCGAGGCCGTAGCCAGCGATGGCCAAGTCGACTAAACGAATCACTTTCGGCGCTGGTCAACCCATTGCCTTTTGAGTACCCTGACAGAGGTTTTTCCGTGATTTTTCCTCAGTCGTAAGACAAATGCCAGGGAATAAAATGCATTGCCGGGGCACGGCCTGCACTCCCCGCCCTCGCGCGCGGAGGCTTCACCTAAACGCCTGACGAAAATCGCATACGTCAAATTTGTAACTGAGCCAGTCTGGGCTCAAAACCCAGTCAACCTACCAACCAAAGTATATCCCTCATATAATTAGTTCAGTGCCAACCAGTCACTAGTCTTTTGTGAGATCATTCAAGGCCCTCGGCCTGGCTTCAAATCTTTAGCATAAGCATTTTTACCAGTTAGAATTAAGGTGTCTGTTACAGAGCCCAGCGATGCCGTCAAACGTAGGAATGGCTAAGAGACAGGAGGACGTCGTCTTGTGCTTCGCGCACTTCTCCGCCCCTCCCCCCCCCAAGTTAGCACTTTGGGTTGGCTGAGGATCAATCAATGCTCACATCAAGTAGGTATAGCCAGCTCCGATACAACAAGAAGGAAGAGCCAGCTCCGGTACATCAAGAAGGAAATACTAGTTCCGACATATCAAGGAGTAATTTGTCTGCGACCATCGAATGAATAAGATTGTCGCGACAATTCAGTAGGAAGTAACGTCGTTTGACAGTAACATCACCACGACGTCTTAGGAGGGGACAGGTGCTTTCCGACCTGCCTGCCACTCATCTCGCTGCCGACTCGACCGCCACTAAAACGGAGCTGACCACTGCCCCGCTCCACATCGCGCACTTGTGTTCTAGCCAGTTATATATGATCTGTGGTTTCAGCCGTCGACCGAACAGTACATTCGGAGCGAGACCAGGCCAACGAACTGAATCACGTCATTTGAACCGTCATACATACTACACCATACTGCACGAATTTTAATACTTATAATAAATAACGTTATATGCGTTTTACTGTAATTGTTAACTGCAAGAAATCCTACAGTATTCCACACCTTCTATTAATATTGTGTATAGAATCAATCCTTTTTTATTTTTCTGATTATTGATAATGGAATTCATTAACGAAAGTGTATACTGGTATGGAAAGGGTAGAATTTTTGATTGTTAAAACACACTTCTATATGAGTTTCTGGATCATGCACCAGTCATAACACTGGACAACAAATTTCAAAACATTTTTTGTATCTGTGATGAATATGTTATTAATTTATTGGTTTAGATCTATGAAGTTAGAAAGGGAACATAAAAAATACTTGTCTCTAGTTTTAAAATTATGCTTCCAATATGATGTTTTACGAAGTATGTTGAAATAATATACGGAACGGTGGATTAAAAAAAAAAGGAATACTATTCAGTGTAAAATAATGTGTTTAGTAGACTTATTCTGTTTAGGGATAATATTTACAACGTAAATTGAACATCTGCACAGTCTTTTTCATGTATGTTCGTTATTTAACATAAACAAAATCACTTTTTTTTTCTTTTTTTTTCCTGTCGCTTGTATTCCACGGTAGGGGCATCCCTTTCCAAAGTCCAACAGTAGTCGGTGAGCATAGTACAGTTCCATTTCCCTTGATATCTCTTCTCCATTGACGAAATACCCTGATGGAAATGTTTTCCGTGTTCATCACTCACTGCACCACAGTTCTCTGGGAAACATCCAAAAGCGATTGAAGGAAGTATATTTTTAGTGACATGTTGCAGCCTATTTTCTGGTAGTTCTGCAAACGGTTGTTTACCAGCTCTTCATATGTTTGAGCCCTTCTGTTTCCCCAAAACCCTTTTGCTACAAATTTAAAACTGTCCCAAGCCGCCTTTTCGTCGCCTTGAAGGAGCTCGTCGAAGTATTTGTCCTTGATAAGTTCTCGTGTTTGTGGACCAATGAAAATGCCTTCTTTCAGTTGTGCCTCACTTAGTCTGGGGAACTTTTCCTCGTAAGTAAGTAAAGGCAGCTTCTTTTTGGTTCATTGCCTTTACAAAATTTTTCATCAGACTTAGCTTAAAATGCATGGATGGCAATAAAATTTTACTCGGTTACACTAGGGGTTGGTTATCCACATTCATGATTCCTGGTCCCATAGATTTTTTTGCAGGCCAATCCTTTCTTGAGTAATGAAGAGACCGAGCTCTGCTGTCCCATTCACAAATGAAGTAGCAATATTCTATGAATCCTTGTTGTAGTTCAAGTAGTATGGCAATCACTTTTAGGTCACCACTGATTTGCCATTTGAATTTATCGTAATTAATAGCATCCATTAGAATCTTCGTGTTTTCATATGACTCCTCCTTGTGCACTGAACGACCAACAGGAATAGAAGGTAGGGTGTTGCCACTGTGAAGTATAACTGCTTTGAGACTCAACTGAGATGCGTCTAAAAAGAGTCACGAGTCCAGGGGATTGTGATTAATATTGAGTGTTTGCTTCAGGCCATGAGTATCAATGCAAGCTACAAGGCTCCTTTTCATTCTAGAGATCTGAACCAGATCTTTGTGCCTTTTTTGATACACAGAATTTCTGACATTTTCTTTCATTACTCACCGTCATTACTCACGTGCTGACACATGTATTCCTTCCCAAGTATTTTACGCACTAGGCCACGCTTCATGTATCATGACAACCAGAGGCAAGAATTGAATTCTAAAGTCATATTTGGTCTCAGCACATTGAATTGAAGAGGAATCGGCTATTTTGGTTACGGATTACATTTTGTACGTTGAACAGTGTAATTCTGTCAGCTGCAACGACTCTAATCTGTGATATATACCGTTGTAGTAATCCATGGCTTTTGTAATGGATTAGAGTAGGTCCCCATCACCACGGATTAAATGTAAACAAGTGTGGAAGTCGAAAGAGGTAATAGAATGCTTTGCAAATTGTTTGGTAATACAGATTTGTGTGGAATACCGTGAAATAGTTAATGTATGGTATCTAAGATTAGTCGGTTTCTTTGTAAATTTATGCACGTGAGGATATTTGAAGAACGTGGAAGAAACAGTACGATGTTTACAGGAGATTTTGTGATTAAAGTGAAGTGTAGCGTGGTGAAGTTTATGCTAGGTTTGAGGCTGTCGTTGGGGTACTTTAATGTGTGTGCTCCCTTTGCACATCACGTTCATGGATGGCATTTGGATTCTGAAATGTTGAGCTTGCGTCTTGTCAGCTTGTATTGCGTTTTTGTCTTCATTTAATTTTGTTGTCTTAGCTAACATGAATTAAATCTGCTGTTATTTTAAATGCCTGTGATGTAACAGTAAGACGCATTTTGCTGACTACAGAATTATTGCAAGCAAGGCACACTTGACCCTTACATTCTCACCACTAATCGTCGTCCTACCAATGTTCCTAACATTGTGTGCTGGCACTGATATGCTTGATTCTGTTTCCTGCCGTATGCCCCCGTTCTAATGAACACACACCGACTATACGCAGTTTTAACTGGTGTGTTGTCCATTTTTCAGCGTACCTGTGGCGCGTAATAAATCAGAATGAAGGATGTTATAGATGTGATGCAACTCCAACGAGACAAGAGTAGACAAGTCCCAGCCATAGACTACACGGAAACAGAGAATGGTTTCATTGCAATGAGATACATATTTGAATGTGGTAAGGACATTAATTGTTTTGAATTGGATGAGAGGGGTGGAAATTTATCTCATGTGATTGACTTGCAAAATGCATATAAAATTTGGTTGCATGTGCTACAAGAACATATGTTATTTTCATAGTAGTACTTGACAGTTACATTTCTTTACTGGTAATCACTTCCAAGCACAGTTGAATATGAAATGGAAGCAATGTTCAAGATTGCACATGCCAAAAAATGACTGTTGGTGTCTGAATTTATGGCACATTATTCACACATTCAGGAACAGAAACCATATTTTAAGTTTCAGTGATGGATGAATAAAACTTTAAAGTTAACCACTCCATTTATCAGTTCACCCATAACTGACATTTGTAATAAATAACTGTCCAGTGGTATATTTCCCACTGGATTGAAATTTTCAGGAATAAAGCTTTCGTTTAAAATGGGGACAGAACCACTATATATAATTTTAGACCTATTTCTTTACTAATATCTTTTTCTAAAGTCTTTGAAAAGGTTATATATTGAAGGCTATATTGACCAGTAAGCCAAAATAATATATTAGTAAATGAGCAATATGGCTTTAGAATTAATTCATCAAAACTAAATGCCTCTTATACACTAATTAACAATATTCTGTGACTTGGAGAAAGCCTTTGATTGTGTGAATCATGATATATTTTTGTTGAAGATGGAATTTTACAGAATTGTTGGTAAAGCCTATCCACTGATAAAATCCAATTTCAGTGATAGCTATCAGAGAGTACTGATGGGTAATTAACATTACTATAGTATTTCCTCCAACTGGGTGAAAGTTAAACGCGACATCCCTCAGGGTTCAATACTTAGTCCCTTGTGGGTTTTTTCTTCTCCTCCCCCCCCCCCCCCCCCCCCCCCACCCCCCCCCACCAAAAACAAAAAAAAAGTTTTCAACCCCCCTTTCTCCTTTTGTCACCGCGACCCTTCACCCCCC
>Ga0131853_10005259_pt1 | contig 23332 bp, 20 predicted proteins | sample TergutLab28metaG_FD_92764 | JGI IMG/M metagenome (GOLD analysis project Ga0131853, IMG submission 92764) | Labiotermes labralis P1 segment gut microbial communities from Petit-Saut dam, French Guiana - Lab288 P1 (version 2) (version 2) | ecosystem: Host-associated > Arthropoda: Insects >...
TCGTAGCTGCGTTTTTCTTTGATGACATGGGGTGTCTGGTACGGGAGTTTGGCCATTGTTCGGACAGCAACTTGACGCAAACGACTAAGTTTGTCGTTAGGCGGGATAAAGTGCCTCTACCGCCTGAGACTTGAGGCATATTTCCGTTTTCACAACGGCCCTAACGAACTAAGTGTGCATCCGTTCTGTCGGTTTTCGCCCCTGTTCTGTTCGGAATCCAACCCCACGCTGGAGACAAGCATGCATTCGACAGGGATGCAATTACTTTTAACGACTACGATCGCGTTAATCCTGATCGTTGCGGCGGCGCAGTTGTGTGGGCGGCTTGCTCAGACGCTTGGACAACCGGCCGTAGTGGGCGAGATGGTTGCGGGTGTATTACTCGGACCGACGGCGTTCGGCTATCTCTTGCCTGATTTCAGCGCGCGAATCTTTTCGACAGATGTGAAGCAGATCCTGTATGTGATGAGCATGGTTGGATTGAGCTTGTACATGTTTCTGGTCGGAGTCGAACATGACGGTACACGCCTGGTGGGAAAGCAGCGGCACCTGCCTTTGGTGCTCGGACTATTCGGCTTTGCGCTACCCGTTGCCATCGGTATGGTTGCTGCGGGATGGTTAATGCATGGACTGAAGCCGACAGACGTGTCTATCGAAGCTTACGTACTGTTCATCGGTGTAGGGTTGTCGATCACAGCGTTTCCGATGCTAGCCCGCGTTTTGCAGGATCGCGGGATGATCGGGACAAGATTCGGCGCCACCGCGATCAAGATTGCCGCGATTGACGACGCACTTGCGTGGTGTGCGTTGGCGGTAACGAATGCGGTGGCAACCCATGGAACCGCTCTCGACGCACTGTACCGAACCGTCTTGCCTTCAATCGCACTTGTCGCACTAGCGTTCGTCGTCGTTCCGGTATTGTTCCGGCGCTCGATTCAGGAAGCGGTCGCACGTGGCGTTGTGGATGATCGTCTTCTATCGTCGTTGCTGTTGCTGGTATTTGTCGCGAGCTTCGTGTCTGACTATGTCGGCCTGTATTCGGTGTTCGGCAGTTTTATAGTTGGCGCTGCGTTGCCCAGCGTGCCTGGTTTCGCCGCATTGCTGCAAGGCCGTATGCTGCAAGTGGTCAGGTGTCTGCTTTTACCGATTTTCTTTGCTTATTCAGGTCTCAATGCCAATATCGCGCGAGCTCTTGATGCGTCGACGATATCGCTATTTTTGATATTACTGGTCATTGCGATCGGCGCTAAGGCATTACCGGCATTTGCCGTACTACGGCTTTACCGCTGGCCGATTGGAGAGGCTGTCGCTATGACTGGACTGATGAATGCGCGGGGGCTGATGATTCTTGTGTATGTGACGATCGGTCTATCGATAGGGATTATCGATCGCACTGTCTATTCGATTATGGTGCTTATAGCGATCGCAACGACTGCAATTGCGATGCCGCTCTATCGTACCTACTTTTCCGAGGCGCGAGAATTCGAGGCTCGTTTCGACGCGGACGGACAGTCTGGCGTTAGCGGGCTGACGATTGATATGGCGGAGACTGAGGATCACGTCAGTTGAACGCGGTGGCATAAATCGCGTTAAATCTGTCTACAGTCCGTGCGGTGTTGCGTCTTGAAACGCGCGGCACCTCAGTCTCATCGCTCGTCACTTCGCCGACTCATGTAGCCACGGCGCGTAGCTCAGACCGACGAGCACGCCTTCGGGGCTCATGAATCTTGCAGCGACTTGCCCCCAGGGTTCCGTGCGCAGTTCATGAATGAACTCCTGCCCCTTCGCTTTCAGTTCCTGAACCGCCGCCGCTACTGCCGCGGCATCCGCGAGTTCGAATTCGATCGACGCCGTCGGTTCGGGGACATGTGGCGGCCACGCATCTTGCCCAAAGCAGGTCTGAGCCGCCATTTTCAGCGGCCATACGCCGAAGTGATGAGCGCCGCCAAATTCGTCCGCGTAGAGATAGTCGTCTTGCCTCTCCAACGGTAAGCCGAGCTTCTCCTGATACAGCGATGCGCTCGCAGCCGGCTGCTTCGTGATAACAGCAAATCCGGCAATAGACTGGATTTCCATCGAAGCTCCTTTGCCTTTGTGACAAGGCGATCATCAACCCAATGCAGACAGCACCAGATCATAAGAATGACCGATCCATACCGCAGAATCTCGATGATCGCGCAGTGCATCACCGGTATTGGGATGCATGAAGATATCGAGCGCTTGATGGTTCAGCGTTAGCCAGCCCACCAGTTCCGCGAAACGATCGGGGGAAAACGCAATCTGAAACGACCATTGTGGATGCGGTCCGACTGGCCGTTCATGAAACCGGCCAATCTGTACTGTAGAACCGAAACGCCGATCGATCGCCTCGCGGAAATGCCAGGCGGCGTCGCGGCTCGCCGCATTGAAATAGACATGGGCATGCCAGTCTTTGATCTGGTTGATGTCGAGAATCGTCATATCAATCTGTGTCTGAGTCTGGGTCGACGCGGAAGTGCGAATCGCGAGTCGAGCGTGTCGGGATTGAATGCTACCAGCACCGCCTCGAACTCATCTCGCCGCCTGAATCGTCTTCCCGTTGCGGCGCGACATTTCAACTGACTAGTGACCGTCGATTGTGTACATCAATTGGTCAGAACGGCACGCTTGCCCTTTAATGAGCGTTCTTGCCGACCACCACATGGAGCGCCCATGAAGACCCAGGATTCGCAAGAAGTCATTCACACCATCGCCGAGCAAACGTCCACTTCGGAACAGGTCGTATCGCAGATGTACGCTGAGACACTGCAGGCGTTCCGCAAGGATGCGCACATTCTCGATTATGTGCCACTGCTCGCGGCCAAGCGCGTGCGTGATACCTTGCGAGCCGCGTCGAAGTCTCGCCACGATCCCGGCGGTGCATGAGACGTTGTGCGAGCACGACGTTCAGTCCTGTTGAAGCGCTGTCGCTCGTCGGGATCTGATCGTCCGGGCGCAGTCCCATAGCCTTTTTCGGGCGATTGCGTCATTTTTATTACGAATTGGCTCCAGATTCTCTAAAAGTCCTTACGAAGTCTCGCGCACGCTTTACCGAAAGACCTTTTCTATACTCGCCGGCGTTTCAACCCGACGTTTTATTAGAACTGGAGTCTTTCGGTGAAAAAACTAACCATCGCTACTGCATGTATCACGGCATTCGCCGGGGCATCGGCGCACGCGCAAAGTTCGGTAACTTTGTACGGCCTCATCGACAGTGGCATTGCGTACACCAATAACGTAGGCGGAAGCGGCCGCGTCGCGCTCACGAGCGGCAATATCAGCGGAAGCCGCTTTGGTCTGCGCGGCAGCGAAGATCTCGGTGGCGGCCTCAAGGGCGTCTTTCTGCTCGAAAACGGTTTCAGCGTGAATAACGGCCAACTGGGTCAGAACGGCCGGATGTTCGGTCGTCAGGCGTTCGTCGGCCTCGCTAGCGACAGCCTCGGCACGCTGACGATGGGCCGTCAATACGATGACGTGGTCGATTTCGTCTCGCCGCTGTCTGCAACGGCTGGTACGTTTGGCGACTCGGGATTCGCTCATCCGTACGACAACGACAATCTACAGCACAGTGTGCGCTTCAATAATTCCGTCAAATACACGAGCCTGAACTACGACGGCTTCAAGTTCGGCGGCATGTACGCGTTCAGCAATAGCACCGACTTTGCCGTGAGCCGCGCGTGGAGCGCGGCAGCAAGCTACAACCGTGGTCCACTGACGGCCGCTGCCGGCTACCTCCAGACCAACGGCACGGGCGCGAAAACGCTTTCGGGCAGCGCGTTCGCGAACACGGGTGGCGCGGTCGATCAGACCGAAGTCAAGGGCAATCTCACGTCCGACGTGCAACGCACGGTCGCGGCCGGGCTGAATTATGCGTTCGGCCCCGCGGTGCTCGGCTTCGTCTATTCGCACAGCCAGTACCAGGGCACCAGCGCTTTCGGTCTGAGCAATGGCGACGTTCGCTTCGACAATTACGAAGTCAATGGCATGTATCACCTCACGCCCGCGCTCAAGGTCGGACTGTCCTATGCGTACACCGACGCCCGTTTGAGCGGCGCAACGGCATATGGCGCCGATCCGAAGTGGAATCAGGTGAACGCGATCGCACGCTATTCGCTGTCGAAGCGCACCGAGTTGTACGCCGAAGCGATGTACCAGCACGCGACCGGTGACAAGAACGTCGCGGTCATGTACAACGCGGGCGGCGCTTCGTCGACGGGCAGCCAGGTCATGGGCGCGGTCGGCGTTCTCACGCGCTTCTAGACTGGCGCCGACATTCTTCACGTAGCGGCAGAATGAGTTCATTGGCCCGTCCGGGAGGACGGGCTTTTTGTTTGGTGCGAAACGCCAGGGGGCGCGCTGGAGCGCAAAGCCGTGCACAATACCCGTTGGCGAATCCCTTCGGGGCTTCACCGATAAATGGGCGATCACGATTCAACGCCGGCCAGGCCTTCAGAAACATTTCCTAAACGTGACGATTCCATGAACATAGCGAACGCTCCCCAAGCTTCGAAGTCCTCAGGCAATACCAGCCACGGCACGCTGGCGCTATCGGTGGCCGCACTCGGCATCGTTTTCGGCGATCTCGGCACGAGCCCTCTCTATGCTTTGCAGGCCTCGTTTGGCGGCGAACTCGGCGTGGCGGCGACGCATGCCAACGTGATTGGCATCGTTTCGCTGTTTCTTTGGTCGCTGATCCTGATGGTCAGCATCAAGTACGTGCTGGTGTTGATGCAGGCCGACAATCACGGCGAAGGCGGACTGCTGGCGTTGCTGGCGCTGCTGGTGGGCGATCGCAGCGGACGCGTGACCCGGCGCGGCGCGCTGCCCTGGGTGTTCATGGCCATCTTCGGCACGGCGATGCTGTATGGCGACGGCGTCATCACGCCCGCGATCTCCGTGTTGAGCGCGGTCGAAGGTATCGAAGTGGCGACGCCCGCGTTCGCGCATTACACGGTGCCAATCACGGTGGTGATTCTGGTCGCGCTGTTTGCGGTCCAGCCGCTCGGGTCGGGGCGCGTAGGCGTGGCGTTCGGGCCGATTCTCGCGGTCTGGTTCGTCGTGATCTTCGTTCTTGGCCTTGCGTCGCTCGTGCAGACACCGGCCATCCTGCTCGCCTTCAATCCGCTCAACGGCCTCGAATTCTTCGCTCATAACGGGTTCAAAGGCTTCGTCGCGCTGGGCGCCGTGGTGCTGTGCCTCACCGGCGGCGAGGCGCTGTACGCCGATATGGGCCACTTCGGCGCACGGCCGATTCGCCTCGCCTGGTATTGCCTCGCGCTGCCGGCGCTGAGCCTGAGCTACCTCGGGCAGGGCGCGTTGCTGCTGCGCGCGCCAGGTGCTGCGGCCCGCCCGTTCTACACGAATGTGCCTTCATGGGGCCTCTATCCGATGGTGGTGCTGGCCACGCTTGCGACCATCGTGGCCTCGCAGGCGCTGATCTCGGCGGTATTCTCGTTGACCCGGCAGGCGGCGCAGCTTGGCCTGTCGCCGCGCGTGGCGGTCAAGCACACTTCGTCGAGTACCGCCGGGCAAATCTATCTGCCCAGCCTGAACTGGGTGCTGATGATCGCCACGGTCTCCGTGGTGCTCGGGTTCCGGACGTCCGATAGTCTCGCGGCCGCTTTCGGCATTGCCGTGTCCACCACCATGGCGATCACCACCATGCTGTTCGCCGCGTATGCGCACGTGCGTCTGCAGTGGCCGGTGTGGCGCATCGTGGCGGTCGCCGGGGTGTTCCTCGTGGTGGATCTGGCGTTCGTCGGCGCGAATGCCATGAAGTTCATGGATGGCGGCTGGCTGCCGCTCACGATCGGCGCACTCGTGTTCCTGATCTCGACGACCTGGCTCATCGGACTGCGCGCGTTGCACAACGCCCGCCGGGATTCGGGCCTGGCGCTGGACACATTCGTCTCGAGCATTGCGGCCTCGCCCTGTTTCCGCGTGCATGGCACGGGCGTGTTTCTGATGGCGCCGGGCGACTCGGTGCCGATCACGTTGCTGCATCATCTCAAGCACAACCAGGTACTGCACGAGCAGGTGATTCTGTTGACCTTGCTGACCGAGGAAATCCCGCGTGTGGATCCCGTCAACCGGTTCGATGTGAAACCGCTCGCGCAGGGTTTCGTGCGGATCGTGGGCCGTTACGGTTACCTGGAAATGCTCAATGTGCCGAGACTGCTCGAACTGGCGTTGAAGAGCGCGGGGTGTTCGTCCTACGACCCGATGACGACTACGTTCTACCTCGGGCGCGAGTCCTTCTCGGTACAGACGCCGCGCCCGCTGCGACACGTCTTGTTGCGCCTGTTTACGCGGCTTCGCAAGAACGAACTGGATGCGACTGCCCACCTTGGCTTGCCGCCTAACCGCGTCGTCGAGATGGGCGCGCGACTGGATCTGGTCTGATTGATGCGTTGGCCGCTTTCTCCCGCCCGGCGTATTGCGCGCAAGGCTTTTACTGCTTTTGAGCACTTTCTGCATATCGAGGCCGCGAGCGGCATCGTCCTGCTCGCGGCTGCCATTGCGGCGCTGATCTGGGCAAATTCGCCGTACGGGTATCGATACGACGCGCTGTGGGAGATGCCCATAACCTTCGCGGTGGGGCACTTCTCGTTTTCGCGTCCCTTGCATTTCTGGATCAACGACGCGCTGATGACCGTGTTCTTCCTCGTCGTGGGGATGGAAATCCGTCGCGAACTCCACGAGGGATCGTTAAGTAATCCGAAGCAGGCAGTGTTGCCGCTCGCGGCGGCAGTGGGCGGCGTCGCCGCGCCGGCCGTGATTTACCTGCTGGTGAATCGCGGCGCGGGAGCAGCTAACGGATGGGCCATTCCCACTGCAACCGACATTGCATTCGCGGTCGGTGTTCTTGCGCTGCTTGGGCGTTCGATTCCGTCCAACGTCCGCATCTTTCTGCTGACGCTCGCGATCGTCGACGACATCATCGCCGTCCTGATCATCGCGTTCTTTTATTCGTCAGGATTCCACTACGCGGGCCTGGCAATGGGCGCGGCGGGAATGGCGCTCATCGTCATCATGCAAAGGATCGGCATTGGCGCGGCGCCTGCCTACATCGTGCCCGGCGCGGTGATCTGGACCGGGCTTCTGATCGGCGGCGCGCATCCGACTTTGACGGGCGTGATACTCGGTCTGATGACCCCCGTCGTTCCCACTCGCAGACGCAAACTCACGCTCGTCGAACTTTCCCGCGCCGCAAGCGAGGTGACGAACGAAACCATCGGGACGAGCGATCTCGAGCGTCTCACGAAGCCGCTGCAGACCTTGCGCCTGGCGAGACGCGAGTTGCTTCCGCCGGTGCTCAGAGTCCAGTGGTCGCTGCACCCTTGGGTGGCGTACGGGATCATGCCGTTGTTTGCGCTCGCCAACGCGGGCGTTCATATAGCCGGCGTCAATCTCGCCGATGGCCACGCCCGTCTCGTCTTCATCGGCGTGGCGCTGGCATTGGTGGTCGGCAAGCCGCTTGGCGTTTTTTCGGTGAGCTGGGTGCTGGTCCGCGTCGGCCTTTGCCGTTTGCCGACCGGCGTGACCTGGTCCGGCATCGGCCTGATCGCACTGCTCGCCGGGATCGGATTCACCATGTCGGTCTTCATCGCGATGCTTGCCTTCGATGAACCGAATGCGCTTGCCGCAGCGAAGCTCGGGGTTCTGGTCGGGTCGCTCGTCGCGGGTATCGCGGGCTTTACGTGGGGTACGTGGCGCTCGAAGCGGCTCAATACCTAACGCGCAGCTTCGCTCGGTAACGCCGCGCCGCCCAACGCCTGATAAAGCGCGGCGGTATCCGCGAGACGGCTCGCACGCGCACGCGTGCTATCCAGTGCGGTTTGCAGCGCAGTTCGTTGCGAATCGATGAGATTGAATTCGCTGATACCGCCCGCCTTGAAGCGCGCATACGCGACGTTCACATTCTTCTGTGCCTCGCTCGCCGCCTCATCGCGCGATTGCAGTTCGAGCGCATCGTCGTCGAGCGCGTGCAGTGTGTCGGCAACCTGCTGCAACGCCTGCAATACCGTTTGCCGGTAATTTGCGAATGCCGCATCGAAAGCCGCTTGCGCGGCGCGCTTCTTCGCGCGCAATTCGCCGCCATGGAAGATCGGCTGTGTGAGGCCGAGCCCGATGTTCCAGATGTTCAATCCATCGACGAGATCCGCCACGCGCGTGCGCTCCGATCCCACCTGCCCGGAAAGCGTGATCTGCGGATACAGATTCGCGGTCGCCACGCCCACATTCGCGCTGGCCTGATGCAGCACGGCCTCGGCGGCGCGAATGTCGGGGCGTTCGCGCGCGAGCGTAGAAGGCAGCGTGAGCGCGACCGTATCGGGTAGATGCAGCGTGTCGAGCGTGAGCGCATCGAGTTGCGCCAAATACTGCGTGCTCGATGGCGCGATGCCGAGCAGGATCGCAAGCTGGTGATCGGTCTGGGCCAGTTGCGTCGTGAGCGGAGGCAGTGTTGCGCGTGTTTGCGCGAGCAGCGTGCGCTGGCTGCGCACGTCGATGGCGGCGACGCCACCCGCTGCGAGCCGGGCTTCCATGATCGAAAGCTGACGCGCCTGCGCATCGATCAGCTGTTGCGTGAGCGCGATCTGGCTGCGCAGCGAAGCGCGCCGCACTGCCGCTGAAACCACGTTACCTGCCACCGAAAGCCGCGCCGCTTCGAGTTCCCACGTCTGGTAATCGACCTGTGCGAGCGTGGCTTCGAGCGCGCGGCGATTGCCGCCGAACAGGTCGAACACATACGACACGCTGACCGACGCATCGTAAAGCGTGAAGGGCGGCGGATTCGGGATCGCGGTGATGCCGAATGCGGCGAGGTCGGTTTTCTGGCGCGTCGCCGAGAGCTTCGCATCGACCGACGGCAACAGCGTGGCGCCCGCCTGGGCCTGGTAGTTCTCGCGTGCTTCGACGAGTTTCGCGCGCGCGGCATCGAGCGTCGGGCTGGCGGCGAGCGCGGCATCGACGAGTTGGTCGAGCGCCGGGCTGCCGAATTGCGTCCACCAGGCGCGCGGCGCGCTCGAAGCGGTGACGAAGGTCTGCGCACCTATGTTCGCACCAGCGGGCGTGCGCGTATAAGACGTAGTGGCGGGCGCGGCAGGCGTATGAAAGTCGGGGCCGACCATGCAACCCGCGAGCATCAGCGCAAACGCGGCAGCGGATAACGAAACGACGCGCATGAGCAATCGCCTCCGCCTAGTCGAGCGTGCGCCGGTAAAAGCGCACGGCGATAGTCATCACGATGACCGTGAACACGGCGAGCGGCCACACGGAGGGCCACAGGTCGCTCCAGCCGTTGCCCTTGAGCAGGATGCCGCGCACGAGCCGGTTGAACCACGTGAGCGGCAGCAATTCGCCGACGAACTGCGCCCAGCGCGGCATGCCCGCAAACGGAAACATGAAGCCGGAAAGCAGCATGCTCGGCAGGAAATAGAAAATGGTGAGCTGCATCGCCTGCAACTGGTTTTGCGCGAGCGACGACAGCGTGATGCCCACCGTCAGGTTCGCCGCGATGAACAGCAGCGAGGAAAGATAGAGTGCGGCGACGCTGCCCGAAAACGGCACATGAAACACGAAGCGCGAGGCGAGAGCGATGATCGTCGACTGGATCAGTCCGATCGCCACATAGGGGACGATCTTGCCGGTCATGACCTCGATGGGTCGCACGGGCGTCGCGAGCAGATTCTCCATCGTGCCGCGCTCGCGCTCGCGCGTGATCGCGAGGCCGGTCATCATCACCATCGTGATCGTGAGGATCGTGCCCATGAGCCCCGGCACCACGTTGTACTGCGTAATGCCTTCGGGGTTGTAGAGACGGTGGATCTGTACGTCGAACGCGGCGGGCGTGCCGTTCAGATGCGCGAGCGGCCCGGTGAGGTCTTTCGCGGCGACCGGCCCGACGAGCCCCGGCAGCGCCATCAGTGCGGTGGTGATCGCGGTGGGGTCGGTGGCGTCGGCTTCGACGAGCAGCGACGGGCGCTCGCCGCGCAATAACCGCCGCGTGAAATCGACGGGGATGCTGAGCACGAACTGCACCGTGCCGCGTGCCAGCGCGTCTTCGGCGGCCGCCTCGTTGGGCAGGGTGCCGACCACGTCGAAGTAGGACGAATTGCGCATGCCCGCGATGAAGCTGCGCGTGAACACGCTGTTGTCGCCCGCCACGATGGCGGTGGGCAGGTGCTTGGGGTCGGTGTTGATCGCGTAACCGAACAGCGCGAGCTGAATGATCGGCAGTCCTATGATCATGCCGAACGTGATGCGGTCGCGCTTGAGCTGCAGGAACTCCTTGAGCACGATGCTCCACCAGCGCGCCATCGAAAAGCCGAAGCGAAGCCGTGCCTGTCGCGGTGACGTCATTTCGCCTGATCCTGTCCGCCCGGTAAGAAGGGCATTATCGCTCGCGGGCTGGATTGGCGCACCAGGAAAGCGCATCGGTGATGGTTGCGTCAACAACCAGGATCGGACCGCGACGCGGGATAACCCTTGGATCGCTTTTCCCCCGACTGTAGTATCGTTTTTTGATACTTATGGCGTTTATGTGGCTTGGTACACCTCGACCATTAGCTAAAAGTGTCACTTCCTGCGAGCCGCCCAGTTCCATACAAGAGAACCGAAGGAGACGCATCCCATGACCCCGCAATTCGAAACCATCCAGCGTCTGCACCACTTTGCATGGCGCTGCCGCGACGCCGAAGAAACGCGCAAGTTCTACGAGGACCTGCTGGGCCTGCCGCTTACCCACGTGATCCGCGCGGACAACGTGCCGAGCACCGGCGAGTACTGCCCGTACGTGCATCTGTTCTTCCAGTTGGCCGACGGCTCGTCGATCGCGTTCTTCGATCTCGGCGACAACGAGGCGGCTTTGCCGTCGCCGAATACGCCTGCGTGGGTCAATCACATCGCCTTGCGCGTCGAGTCGCGCGAGGCGTTGGGGCGCGCAAAGCAGCGCCTCGAAGCGGCGGGCGTCAAGGTGATCGGCGTGACCGATCACGGCTTCGTGAATTCGATTTATTTCTTCGATCCGAACGGCATTCGCCTCGAACTGACGACCGACACCGCCGATGCGGCCTACGCCGCCGCCGCGCACGCCGAGGCGCGCGGGCAACTCGATGCGTGGACGCAGGAAAAGCGTTCGCGCGCGTCGTAAAACGAACCGGGACGCGCGAAGAGACATGTATCAGGCGAATACGACTCCCCACCGGTCGAGTTATTTCGACTACGAAATCTATCCGTTCAGGCGTCCGCCCGAACTCGGCGCCGCGACGCTCGCGCGCCATCCGGTCGTCGTTATCGGCGCGGGGCCGATCGGCCTGGTGACGGCGATCCAGCTTGCGCAGCAGGGCGCCTCGCCCGTGCTGATCGAGGCCGAAGCACAGGTGTGCGGCGGCAGCCGCGCCCTCGCGATGTCACGCCGGACGATGGAAATCATGGAGCAATGCGGCGTGGCCGGGCGCATCGTCGAAGGCGCGCTGCTCTGGACGGACGGTTTCAGCTACTACAAGGGCAAACCGGTCCATCACATGAAGCTGCCGTTCGCGGAGGATGACAAGTTTCATCCGATGACGAATCTCGCGCAGTGCGATGTCGAGAAGATCCTGCTCGACCGCGCGTTCGAACTCGGCATCGACGTGCGCTTCCAGACGAAGCTCGTTGCGCAGGAACCGCACGACGAAGGCGTGACGCTCACGCTCGATACGCCCGAGGGCGAGTACCGGATCGACGCGCAATGGCTCGTGGCGTGCGATGGCGCGCGTTCGACCGTCCGCAAGCTTCAGCAGTTGCGTTTCGAGGGCGAGTCGTTCGAGAGCCGTTTCGTGATCTCGGACTTCCGGATCGACCTCGACGAGCCTGCGGGACGTCGCGCCTATTTCGATCCGCCGTGGCTGCCGGGGCAGACCGTGCTCATGCACAAGGCGCCGAAGGGCATCTGGCGGCTCGATTATCAGGTGCCCGCCGGCATGAGCGACGAAGACGCACTCGATGACGCGCGGATCCGCAACAACATCCGCGAGCATCTCGCGTATATCGGCGTCGATTTGCCGTGGGACGTCGAGTGGACGACGATCTACCGGCCGAACGCGCTGACACTCGGCTCGTACCGGCACGGTCGCACGTTCTATTGCGGCGATGCCGCGCATCTGTTGCCCGTTTTCGGCGTGCGCGGCATGAATACCGGTGTTCAGGATTCCTTGAATCTCGCGTGGAAAATAGCCGCCGTGCTGCAGGGCCGCGCCGATCCGAAGCTACTCGAAAGCTACAACATCGAGCGCGTCGCCGATGCGCGCCAGATCTGCGTCGAAGCGAGCCGCAGCACGCGCATGTACGCACCGCCGAGCGACGGTTTCCGGATCATGCAGCAGGCCGTGCTCTCGCTGTGTCTCGATCACGCATTCCCGCAGGATCTGTTGCACTGGCGCACGTCGCGTCCGATCGACTACCTCGGCAGCCCGATCACGCATGTCGACGCGAGCGATGCGCAATTCGACGCCGGTCCGGGGCCGGGTGCGCCTGCGCGCAATGTGCGCCTCGCCGACGGCACCTGGTTGCTCGAACATCTGGCGAAGTCGTTCAACGTGCTCGTATTCGGCGCCGATGCGGCGACGTGGGAGCGCGCCGCGCAGGACGTGAAGCGCCTGAACGCCGAGGGCACGCCGGTATGCCTCGTTGCCGTGTGCAGCGACGGCGCACGTCCGGCGCACGCCGACGTATTCGTGCGCGACGCGAACGGGCACGTCGCCTCGATGTGGGGCGCAACGGACGGCGCCATCTACGTCATGCGGCCGGATCAGCACGTCGGCGCGCGTTGGCGTACAGGCAGCCCCACGCACGTTGCCGATGTCGTGCGCCAGGTATTGCACGGCGGACACGCGTGAGCCGAACGAAAGGACCGAAGGACCGAACATGGAAAAAATGAGCTTTCAGCAGCTTGAAGTGCTGTATGACGCGATGGCGAATGCGCTCGACCGGATCCCCGAAGCGCGGCGCAACGTCTATCTCGCGCGCCTCGTCTTGCAGGTCGCGCATGAACTCGGTCACGCCGATCGTATCGTGGAACTCGTCGAATCGAGCGTCGATGAAATGCTGAACGAAGGAGCCTTGTGATGAGCGATACGATCAACCGGCGTTGGGTACACATCGCCTATGAAGAAACGAGCGCGTTTACCGAGGTGTATGGTTTCGTCGGCAGCCGCGGCACCGTGAATCTCGAAGGCGTGTTGCTGGAACCGCGCGAGCCGCGCTCGAACACGGTGTTTCTGATGATGCATCCGAGTTCGACGCTTCAGTTGCTGCCGTTGCCGGGCGCGCTCGCGCAGGCGGGGTACGCGGTCATGTGCATGGGCAGCCGCTACGCGAAGAACGACACGCCGCTCATTTTCGAAAAGGTCGCGCTCGATCTCGGCGCCTGCGTGCGCGCGGCGAAGGAGCAGTACGGCTACGACAAGGTCGTGCTGCTCGGTTGGTCGGGCGGCGGTGCGCTGTCGCTGTTCTATCAGTCGCAGGCCGAGAACCCGACGATCACGCACACGCCTGCGGGCGACGCCGTCGATCTCGCCGCGGCGGGCCTCATGCCCGCGGACGGCATGATCCTCGAAGCCGCGCATCGCTCGCGCGCGCATTGTCTGCTCGACTGGATCGATCCGTCCGTGATCGACGAGTTCGACCCGGACCGGCGCAATCCGGAGTTCGATATCTATTCGCCGGCGCTGCCCGTGCGTGCACCGTATCCCGCTGACTGGCTCGCGGCCTATCGCGACGCGCAATTGCGGCGCATGCGCCGCATCACCGCGCACGTCCAGGAAACACTGGAGAGGTTGAAGCAGCGCGGCGGCGCCGAAACCGAGCGTGGTTTGCTGACCCATCGCACGATGGCGGCGCCGCGCTTTCTCGATGCGAGCATCGATCCGAACGGCCGCACGATCGGCATGTGCTACATGGGCGTGCCGGAGACGGTCAACACGGGTCCGGTCGGACTCGCGCGTTACTCGACGTTGCGCGCGTGGCTTTCGCAATGGTCGATCGATCATTCGCGCGCGGATGGCGAGGCCTGCGCGGCGGGTGTGAGCGTGCCGCTGCTCGCAATCGAACACGGCGCCGACGATGCCGTGCCGCAACCGGACGTCGGCCTCATGTACCGTGCGTGCGGCAGCGCGGACAAGCGCTTTCATTGCATCGAGGGCGCGGGCCATTACTTCAAGGGGCAGCCCGAGAAGCTCGCGCAGGCCGTCGGGCTGATTGGCGACTGGACGCAGCGTCGCGGGTGGTGAGCATGAGCAAATTTGGCCGCATGATGGACATACTTGATCTGTACTCCGAACAGGTAACTTTGCTGACGGCCGAAGAGGTGTCCGAGCGGTTGGGCGTTTCCCGCCCGACCGCATTCCGCTATATGCGCGAACTGACGGCGACCGGTTTTCTCGCGAACTATTCCGGTCGATATGCACTTGGCGCGCGCATCATCACGCTCGACTACCGGATCCGCGAATCCGATCCGGTGCTGCGTGAAGCGCGGAGTGTGATGGCGGCGTTGTCGGCCGAAACGGCATGCGTGTCCATCCTGTGCCGCATGTACAACGATGAAATCATCCACGTCCATCATGAATCGGGCAGCGCCGAACATGACCCGGCATTCATCGGGCGAGGACGGACCATTCCGTTGTTCCGGGGTGCCGCCGGCAAGGTCATGCTCGCGTTTTTGCCGCCGTCGAGACTCAAGAAAATCTACGAACATAACCGGACCGATCCCGATGTTCAGGCAATCGGCGGCGACTGGCCCGCCGTCAAGGCGCATTTCGCGAAAGTCCGCCAGGCCGGGTTTTATATTTCCATCGGCGAAGTGAGCAGCGACACGCTTGGCATCGCCGCGCCGATTTATCTGCCGACGATCGGCCCGCTCGGCGTGATTTCTCTGGTGCTATCACGCGAGCGGCTCGCGATTCTCAATGAGGCGGGGATTGCGACGCTGTTGAAGGCCAGAACGAAGGAATTGGCGCAGCGCTTGCATGTGCTGTCCGAGGCGCCGCAGGACAGCGGCGATGCGCTCGCTGACGACTCCATCGTTACTTCTTGATCTGGACTCCGTAGTTATTTATCACTGGCGCTGCGCATCAACCCGATAAAGACGTCTTCGAGCCCGGTGTCGATGCGTTCTGCGTGCAGCGGTTTGCCCTGAGTGACGCTCTTGACCGCCGCCGCGAGCGCCGCATGATCGCGGCCGCTCACATGCAGGGCCGAGCCGAACACGACGGTCTGATCGACGCCCGGCAGCGCGCGTAATTGCGTCGAGAGCGCGGTCAATTGATCGCCATGGATCGCCCAGGTCTCCAGATTCTGCGTGGCGATGATTTCGGCGGCGGTGCCCTGTGCGAGCAACTTGCCGTTGGCGATATAGGCGAGCTTGTGGCAGCGCTCCGCTTCGTCCATATAGTGCGTGCTCACGAGCACGGAGATGCCGCTCGCCGCGAGCCGGTGCAATTCGTCCCAGAAGTCGCGCCGCGCCGCGGGATCGACGCCGGCCGTCGGTTCGTCGAGCAGCAGCAGTTGCGGTTTGTGCAGCATGCACGCGGCGAGCGCGAGACGCTGCTTCCAGCCGCCCGAGAGCGCGCCGGCCAACTGATTCGCGCGTTCTGCGAGGCCCAGCGATTCGAGCGCGCCGTCCACGGCTTCGCGCCGGTTCGGCATCTCGTAGATGCGCGCGACGAAGTCGAGGTTCTCGCGGATCGTCAGATCTTCCCAGTACGAGAAACGCTGCGTCATGTAGCCGACGCGGCGTTTGATCTGCTCGCTCTCGCGCACGATGTCGAAGCCGAGGCAGGTGCCCGAGCCCGAGTCGGGCGTGAGCAGGCCGCACATGAGCCGGATCGACGTGGTCTTGCCGCTGCCGTTGGGGCCGAGAAAGCCGAAGATCTCGCCGCGCGCGACGCGCAGCGTGACGTCGTTGACCACGTGCTTGTTGCCGAAGCGCTTGTTGAGCTTGTGGACGTCGATCGCGAAGTCAGATTGCGCGGGTTGTGCCGTCGCGCCGCTATCGTCGTCACGCGCGCCGCGCCCGCTCATTGCAGCCGGACCTCGACGGGCTGGCCCGGATGCAGCTTCATCGCGTCGTCGGGCGACGGATGCGCCTCGACCATGAACACGAGCTTCGAGCGGTTCGCGTTGCTGTAGATGACGGGCGGCGTGTACTCGGCGGAGTTCGAGATCCATGTGATCGTTGCGGGGACATCGGCGCTGCAGCCGTCGCAGTGAATCGTCACGCGGCGTCCCGGCGCGAGCGAACCGACCACCGTTTCGGGCACGAAAAAGCGCACTTTCACGTTCTGCGGCGGCAGCATCTGCACGACCGGGTTGCCCGCGGGCACCCATTCGCCGACGCGATACAGCGTGTCGTAGACGAGCCCCGCGGCCGGCGCGGCCACGCGTTTCTGGTCGACCTTCCACTGCGCCTGCACGAGCGCGGCTTGTGCCGCGGCGACCTGGGCCGTCTGCGCGGCGATCTGGGCGGTGCGGCCCGGCAGTCTCGCGACGGCCACCTGGTTCTGCAGTTCGCGGACCTGGGCTGCGCTCGACGCCGCCGCGGCGCGCGAATCGTCGAGCTGCGCGCGCGCGACGCCGCCTGCGCTGAACTGCGCTTCGTCGCGCGTGAGTTGCAGCGCCGCCTTGTGTGCGTTTGCGATGGCCTGGGCGAGCTGCGCCTCGGTCACGCGCACCTCGGGCGGGCGCTTGCCGGTCTGCAGGTCGGCGAGCTGCGCGCGGGCGGCGGCGAGCTGGTGGCTCGCCTCGTCGCGCGCGGCGGTCTCGCTATCGGATTCGAGTGAAAAGACGTTCGCGCCCGCGGCGATATCCTGGCCGCGCCGCACGTCGAGCCGGGTCAGCGTGCCCGGCTGCGAGGAAGAAAGATAGACATACTCGCCCTCGACGTAGCCCTGCCAGCCAGGCGCCCCATGCCGCGAACAGGCCGCGAGAAGGAGGGCGGCTGCGCACAGGGCGAAGAGAGCTCGGCGGGGGATCATCGGCACAGTCTAATTCACGCGCGCAGCAGTTTCAAAGCCCGGATGCACCCGGCCTTGTCCTTGGTCTGGCAGTCCGACGTCCGATTCGGACGCTTCCTATACCCAAGCGCGGTTTGCTGATTCAGGCTGTTGGTTTCCCGCCTAACGGTATTCGCGTTCACCTTTCCAGGAAAATGGACCAGACAATGAAGCGCATCGTCGTCATCGACGATCACCCCATCGTGCTCAAGATGCTCGTGAACGTGCTGAACACGGAATACGAACTGGTCGGCGAGTGTGCCGACGGCGAGGAGGGGCTGCGGCTCGTGCAGGAGCTGCGGCCGGACCTGGTGATTCTCGACCTCGAGTTGCCGAAGCTCGACGGCCTTTCGGTGATACGCGGCATTCGCGCGAAGGTGCCGGCAACGCGCGTGCTCGTGCTCTCCGCCAAGCCCGAGCAGGTGATGGCGAATCACACGCGTATCGCCGGCTCGAACGGCTATGTCAGCAAGAACCGCGGTGTGGATGAACTGTGCGGCGTCGTGAGAACGGTCCTGCTCGGCTATGACTGCTTCCCGGCGGGCAGTTGTTCCGCCGGGCGCGACGTCGCGCTCAACGGTCTGTCGCCGCGCGAGGTGGAAGTGCTCCAGCATCTCGCGCGCGGCATGAGCAACAAGGGTATCGCGGCGCGGCTCGGGCTCTCCGACAAGACCGTCAGCACCTACAAGACGCGCGTGCTCGACAAGCTCGGGGTATCGTCGCTCGCAGCCTTGATCGAGTTCGCGTCGCTCAACAAGTTGATCGACTGATCGCGGCGCGAACAAAACGACAGCCATTTATCGAGGGGGCCACCGCGCGTATTGCCGCTGGGGTGTCGGGCCCTGCTGGAGGAGTAAAAGGCCGTTCGACGGAAGCAGGGCCCGACACCCCAGCGGCTAAGACCACTACGGCCAATAAGTAACAGCAGAGCGAAAAAAAGCCCGACTTCGAGTCGGGCTTTTTGCTACTACAGCAAGGCGTCCTGCTTAAGCCGCCAGCAACGAACGCAGCACGAACGGCAGAATCCCGCCGTGCTTGTAGTAGTCCACTTCGATCGGCGTATCGATACGCAGCAGCACGTGGACGCGTTGCTCCTTGCCATCCTTGCGATGGATCACGAGCGTCAGGTCTTGTTGCGGCTTGATATCGTCGGTCAGGCCTTCGATGTCGTACGTTTCTTCGCCGGTCAGACCGAGCGACTGCACGCTGTCCGAGCCCTTGAACTGCAGCGGCAGCACGCCCATGCCGACGAGATTCGAGCGGTGGATGCGCTCGAAGCTGCGTGCGACCACGGCCTTCACGCCGAGCAGTTGCGTGCCCTTGGCGGCCCAGTCGCGCGACGAACCCGTGCCGTACTCCTCGCCCGCGAACACCATGGTCGGCGTATCGGCGTCGATGTACTTCATGGCGGCGTCGTAGATCGGCATCTGTTCGCCGCTCGGCTGATGGATCGTCAGGCCGCCTTCGACGCGCGTGCCGTCCGCCTTCGCCGGGATCATCAGGTTTTTGATGCGCACGTTGGCGAACGTACCGCGCATCATGACGTCGTGGTTGCCGCGACGCGAGCCGTAGCTGTTGAAGTCGGCTTTCTGCACGCCGTTCTCCTTGAGCCACTTGCCTGCGGGCGAGTCTTCCTTGATCGAGCCTGCCGGGCTGATGTGGTCGGTCGTGACCGAGTCGCCGAACACGCCGAGTGCGCGCGCACCCTTGATCTGCGCGACCGCCGACGCCGGCTGCATCGAGAAGTCGGTGCCGAAGAACGGCGGCTCGGCGATATAGGTCGACTTCGGCCAGTCATAGACCTGGCCTTCCTCGCCCTCGATCTTGCTCCACAGGTCGCCCTTCTTCGTGAGCTGGCTGTAGTTCTTCTGGTAGACGTCGGCGTCCATCGCGTACTTGAGCAACGCATTGACTTCGTCGCTGCTCGGCCAGATGTCGCCGAGGTAGATGTCGCGACCGTTCTTGCCCTGGCCGACCGGCTCGGTCATCAGATCGCGCGTGATCGTCCCGGCGATCGCGTAAGCGACGACGAGCGGCGGCGAGGCGAGGAAGTTCGCGCGGATGTTCGGGTGAATGCGCGCTTCGAAGTTGCGGTTGCCCGACAGCACGGCCGCCGCGACGACGTCGTTCTTCACGATCGATTCGTTGAGTTCCGGCGTGAGGTCACCCGCGTTGCCGATACAGGTCGTGCAGCCGTAGGCCGCGAGTTCGAAGCCGAGCTTCGACAGATACGGCAGCAGGCCCGTCTTCGTCAGGTATTCGGTGACGATGCGCGACCCCGGCGCGAGCGAGGTCTTGATGTGCGGCGCGACCGTGAGGCCCGCTTCCACGGCCTTCTTCGCGAGCAGGCCGGCGGCCAGCAGCACGCTCGGGTTCGAGGTGTTCGTGCACGACGTGATCGCGGCGATCAGGATGTCGCCGTTGTGCAGCTTGACGCCATTGGCCGTCGTGTATTCGGCTGCCAGATCGGCGGCCTTCTTGCTGAAGCCGTTGTCGGCGACCGGCTTCGAGAACAGGTCAGAGAACGTCGACTTCACGTGGCCGATTTCGATGCGGTCCTGCGGACGCTTCGGACCCGCGAGCGACGGCGCCACGGTGCCGAGGTCGAGCGTGACCGTCTTCGTGTAATCGATCTGGCCGGCCTTCGGAATGCCGTACAGTTCCTGCGCCTTGAAGTAGTTTTCGAAGGCGGCGATTTCGGCCTTCGTGCGGCCCGTGCCCTTGAAGTAGTCGACGGTCTTGTCGTCGACGGGGAAGAAGCCCATCGTCGCGCCGTATTCGGGCGCCATGTTGCCGATCGTCGCGCGGTCGGGCACCGACAGCGAGGCCGTGCCTTCGCCAAAGAACTCGACGAACTTGCCGACGACTTTTTCGCGGCGCAGCATTTCGGTGATGGTCAGCACGAGGTCGGTGGCCGTGCAGCCTTCGCGCAGCCGGCCCTTCAACTCGACGCCGACGACGTCCGGCGTGAGGAAGTACACGGGCTGGCCGAGCATGCCCGCTTCGGCTTCGATGCCGCCCACGCCCCAGCCCACGACGCCGATGCCGTTGATCATCGTGGTGTGGCTGTCGGTGCCGACGAGCGTATCCGGGTAGTAGACGGTATCCGCGCCGTCGCCCTTCTTGTGCACGCCGCGCGCGAGGTACTCGAGGTTGACCTGGTGCACGATGCCGATGCCCGGGGGCACGACCTTGAACGTGTCGAACGCCTGCATGCCCCACTTCATGAACTGGTAGCGCTCGTTGTTGCGCTGGAATTCCAGTTTCATGTTCAGGTCGAGCGCATCGGGCTGGCGGTAGTAGTCGACCTGCACCGAGTGGTCGACGACGAGTTCCACCGGCACGAGCGGCTCGATGACCTTGGGATTCTTGCCAACCTGTTTGGCGACGCCGCGCATCGCGGCGATGTCGGCGAGCAGCGGCACGCCCGTGAAGTCCTGCAGCACCACGCGCGACACGACGAACGGAATTTCGTCGACGCGGGCGGCCGTCGGCTTCCAGTTTGCCAGTTGCTCGATGTGCTCTTCCGCGATCTTTTTGCCGTCGTAGTTACGCAGCACGGACTCGAGCACGATACGGATCGAGACCGGCAGGCGCTCGAGCTTCACGCCAAGCTGTTTGCCGAGCTGCGGGAGCGAATAGAACTTGCCTTTGCCGGAACCGCTATCGAATTCCTTCAGCGTCTTGTGGAGGTTATGGGCCATGGTGTTTTCCTTCGTTGATCGCGGAAATGAGGCTTGACTTCACGTGTGCTGCTTGTTGGGTACTGTTCCTTGCTAATGCCTTACTGCGAATCCTGAATTCGATGTCCGGCGTACGCCGGACATCGAGGTGGTGCTTAGTGACGCTTGGTGGCGCTTACTGGCCGTTGGCCGGTGCCGACGTCGCTGCCGGCGCGCGCAGTGCCGACGACTGGGTCGGCGCCATCGCGCCTTGCTGCATGGCGACAGTCTTGCACTCATCGGCCAGACGCGAGCTGTCCTTGTCCGAGAACAGCATCGCCTTGGTCGGGATCACGACGAGGTCGAGGCCCGAGGCGGCGTCGTGGAAGCGGTCGGCGCCGGTCGTGGTGATTTCGCGCGGCAGCGTGTAGTTCTTGTTCGCCCAGTGGACGGTCACGACCGTGTCACGCGACAGATCGCCCTTCATGTCGAACGACAGGCCTTCCGCGCAGCTCCAGTGCTCCGAGCCCGGCAGGATCGGGGCGACCATCGCTTCCTTCTTCGGATTTTCGCGGCGCTTGATGATGCGGTGCTTCGGAGCCGGCCGCTTCGCCTCGACTTTCTTCTTGACGACTTTCTTCGTGGTGGTGGTTTGACCCTGGGCGGCGGCATCGGTCGCAGCCAGCATCATCGACGAGGACAGGGCGCCAATGACGGCGGCGATCAGCAGTTTCTTCATGGGTTGAACCTTTGTCTAATTCGGTTGATCAGTGCGTGGCCGGGTGAGGGCCACTGGCTAACACGGCACGCGCCCCCTGAGAGCGCGCAGCGAACGTTATTTTCACCTATTTGCCGGTACCGACCGCAACTTTTCAGGTCTGGGCTGTTTTGCGCGGTGTCACAGCGCGTTTTCAGGGCTGGGCAGCAGGGCCGAACAGCGGGGCGGCTTCGGCGGGCACGTCGCGGCCCGTCGCGCGGGCGCGCCGCAGCACGGACCAGTAGTAACGGTAGCTCGCGCGGTCGTGCAGCGTGTCGCCGTGGCGCGTCGGGCCCCACTGGGCGGCCTGGGCCGCAAGCAGGATCTCCGCGGCGAGCGTCACCTCGTCCTCGCGCGGCGCGAACGCCGCCACGATGGCGCTGATCTGCGCGGGGTGGATGCTCCACATGCGCGTGTAGCCGAACTCGTTGCGCGCGCGGGCCGCGTCGCTCGCGACGACGGCCATGTCGCGCACCTCGGTGCTGACGTTGTGCGAGGGGACTTTGCCAAACGCGTGGCAGGCCGCCGAGATTTCGAGCTTCGCGCGGCGCACGAGCGGGTGATCGAACTGGCCGGGCGAGCGCATCGCCGTGTCGGGGATCGCGCCGTCGTGGGCCGACACGAAATCCATGAGGCCGAAACTGAGCGCCTCGACGCCGCGCAGCGCCGCCAGATCGAACGCGCGGGCTAGCGCGCCGTGCGTCTCGACCAGCAGTTGCGCCGGGATCGGGCGCTCGATGCCCATCTCCACGCGCGTCGCTTCGATGAAGGCGACCATCTCGGCGGCGTCGGCCACCGCGCGGATCTTCGGCAGCGTGATGTAGGCCGGCGCGCGCTTCGCGGCACGCAGGATCAGGCGCACGTCGTCGCGCCAGTGTGGATGATGGAAATCGTGGATGCGCACGCCGACGCGCCCGTGGCGGTCGTGTTCGCCGCCGATGAACGAGGCGACGAGTTCGGCATGCTCGGCTTCGCGGCCAACTTGTGCGCCGTCCTCGCAGTCGAGCGTGATGTCGAAGACGGGCCCCAGTTGCTGCTGCAGGGCGAGCGATTTCAACATCAGTTTTTCGCTGCCGGCGTAGTGATCGCAGACGGGCAGCAGGGTAGGCGGCGCTTCGCCGTCAAAGAGTACTTCGGCGGGGGTGATGGCGCGCATCGTCGAGGTCGGGGGTCAAGTGTTGGGGAGGAACCTGATTCGGACGCGTCCTGCGCGAGCGGCAAGGCGCGTGCGGATCAGGTGCGGCCGTCTGAACCAATCGGAACCACTCGAGCCGCTCCATCTGTGCAAAAGCCGGAATCCCGTTCGTTATTCGAACAGGATTCCGGCCTGTCTGCACCGATTACAGCAGGTGCGAAACGCCTTCGCGCTCTTCGAGCAGCTCGTTGAGCGTACCGTCCATCTTCTCGCGCGAGAACGCGTCGATCTCGAGGCCTTCCACGCGCTTGTACTCGCCGTTTTCGCAGGTCACCGGCACGCCGTAGATGATGTCTTCGGGGATGCCGTACGAGCCGTCCGACGGGATGCCCATCGTGACCCACTTGCCGTTCGTGCCGAGGACCCAGTCACGCACGTGGTCGATTGCTGCGTTGGCGGCCGAAGCGGCCGACGACAGGCCGCGCGCTTCGATGATCGCCGCGCCGCGCTTGCCGACCGTCGGGATGAACGTGTCGCGGTTCCACACGTCGTCGTTGATCAGCGCGTTGAGCGACTGGCCGTCGACGGTGGCGAAACGGAAGTCGGGGTACATCGTGGGCGAGTGGTTGCCCCACACGGCGAGCTTCTCGATCGACGCGACCGGCTTGCCCGACTTGGCGGCCAGTTGCGAGAGCGCGCGGTTGTGGTCCAGACGCAGCATGGCGGTGAA
>Ga0131853_10005260_pt1 | contig 23331 bp, 21 predicted proteins | sample TergutLab28metaG_FD_92764 | JGI IMG/M metagenome (GOLD analysis project Ga0131853, IMG submission 92764) | Labiotermes labralis P1 segment gut microbial communities from Petit-Saut dam, French Guiana - Lab288 P1 (version 2) (version 2) | ecosystem: Host-associated > Arthropoda: Insects >...
TGTGGTGCAGTATCACTCCATCAATGTCATATGCCACAATGAACATCGCCTTCACATTACTCTGTGTAGGGCGCACTTTCTTCGGACGAGGGGAGCCAGGATGCTTCCATTCATTTGATTGTCGCTTCAAATGTGGTTTGTATGAGGAAGCCCAAGTTTCGTCCAGAGTGACGATCCTTCCAAGGAATTCATCACCTTCCCTCTGGTACTGGTTCAACAAGTCCTGTGCAATTGCATACCATTGCCATTGTTGCACCTCGGACAGTGTATGGGATACCCAATGTGTTTCAATTTTGCGGTAGCCAAGAATGTCGTACAGAATGTGGAGCACAGTTATGTGGCATATGCCTACCTAAGCAGCTAACTCCCGTGCAGTTCATTGACGTTCGACATCTAGCAAAGAAGCAAGGAGCTCAATTGTGTATTTGTCAACATGGGGTCGTCCTGAACGACGGCTGTCCTGAATGGAATCCCTCCCTTCACGGAACAATTTCACCCATCGTGCCACTGTGTGGTATGGCAAAGCAGCATCACCACATGCTTCTCGCAGTCCTTGAAAACAGGTTTGTGCACTATGACCTCGTGCAACTTCAATTTTTATCCAGGAGTGTTGGTCTTCTTTCGTAAAATGTTGTTAGGGCGCTTGAACTGGGCTTCTACACTTCAAGACGATGCACAATTCAACTCAATCAAACCCAACCATCACCACTCACTGTACTAATTCAACTGAACTTCTGCTATCAGGTACAGATGACAGTAGTGTCACCCGATGCACATCCTTCAAGTTACAGCAGTGTTGCCACTACTTTGTATCCAACCCTTGTGTAATTTTGGAGGTATGTACTGTAAAGTCTGGGTTCCCCCCCCCCCGCCAAACACTTCATCACCAACCAGCTCACTGATTGCCATGAACGAATAGACTTTACTACCAGAATGAGTTCAGCATAATATGCAAAGCATAGTTGGAACTCTTAAACATTTTTCTGCAGCTGGAATGGAAATGGAATATGATTGATAGGTAGTGTTGCTTGTGGAGGTTAGGTGGTCCATGTTATTCTCAGATTAATTTTGTTTTTATTGTCATGTTGAATAAGGTGTTCTGATGTGAGAAGTTTTATCTCATTGCCTTTGAAATGATTTTTATAACTTTCATTTTGATTTTACATGATTTTTTGGATGTTTTCAATAAACAAATTTTGCAAAACCTGGTATCATTTCAGATGAACATTCTCAATGGGTAGGAATATCCTGCGACTTATAACACATGCGTGCGCATGTGCACACACACACACACACACACACACACATGCGCACACCGTATGAGCAAGAACAGTAGTGGAAGGTTTAAGTTTGCTAGTTATTACAACTTAAATTCACAGAAGAGTAAAATGTCTGGTTACTTCAATTTTTGAGCTGGTGCCTGGACTTCAAGATGATTTACCATGCCCTGGAGTGTGTAACTTCATCAGTGTGATTAATTTTACCCAGGTAATTTGCATGAAGATGAAGCAGGTGTATACCATTTGTCAGCCTCCCTTGGTACTTCATGTTATTGAGTGCAAAGAAATGGGGGGATGGGGGGGCTGGAATTGTTTAGCGGATGACCATAGTATGTCTAATAGTGACAATTTTGAGGTTAGGCAGCCCATTGTACTATAATATAATTATTATGCAAATAAACAGTCAAGACAACTAAGTATGTATCATTTCACGCTTTGTAGATGTTTCTAGCATGACTAGCAAAGACAGTTTTTAGGTTAGACATGCTGTTTGCTTTTATACAATTATTATATAAACAAACAACCAATTCTTGGTTGCCCTTGGCTTTATTTATGTAATAATTTGATACATATTGCACCAGCAAGGTTACAGAACAAACGGTGAATCTGAGATACTGACAGGCTGCTTCAAACTAACAAGTTTCTTTGTTCACTTTACAGTGAATATAGACAGCACAGTTGGGGCTGTGGGATTTGTGCCTCGTTACGCATTGTGGTTGTATCCTGTAGCACTGATTCGTGTTGATGAGACAACTGGCGAACCAGTTCGTGGAAAGGATGGGCTCTGTGTACGTTGCAAACCAGGTAAATTATGAGTCAGTTTCTGACCATGTTTGTTGCATGCAAATGAAATATCTCTGTTGCTGTCATTTTTATTTATTCGTTGGTTGTATTAAAATCCAGTGATTTCATTCACTTAGCCCTAACATGGCAAGGAGATAAAGGAGAGATAATGGCAGATGAAGAATGACCCACTAAAAGCATTATAAGAGACCATTTCTAAATACGAATATTAAGAATTGTAACTCTATATGGTTAGAAATATGATAAGTCATTCTATTAATATGATTTTAAATATCCAGTATAAATTAATCTTTTTATGAAACATTTATCTTTCCATTTTTAGAGTTAAGTCATGCTTTAATAACCAAGTAGTAATGTGAATGACTGCAGATTTTGTGGATGTGGCTATGAACGTCTGGTACCTTTGTATGTTCTGAGCACAACTCAAGGTGAACTTGGGCTGTCCCAGATAATAGAGAAGGGTTTTTCCCACTCAGGTTTCATCAGTTCTGGAGTCAGGTGTTACTCATACATATATTGTTGTATTTACCAAGATAATGCTAATGTCATGGACAAAGATTATGTGTGTGTTCGTGTGTGCCCATGTGTGTGTAATAAATTGTTGAGATACTTCAAACATTTTAATTCTTGGACTATGTCATCAGCCAAGATTTGATAAATTATTGTGAAACCTTTAATTAATATTTCTGTAATTTTCTGTTATTTATTTTTAACCCCTCCAATCTTCTTATTCATTTGAATGATATTTTAAAATTATGTTCATACATCAAAATAAACACTTAAGTCTCCATTACAATGACCAAATGGTTAGTTAATGTTAAGGTATATAGACAGGTTCAATGAATTTGAAGAAAGCAGCCATATTGTGTGGGTGACTGATTCAACTTAGAAGTACAGTAAAATGCCAATGTTATGTTTTTGTATGTGCCACCTAAAATGGCATATGATCTGGGAAAGCATAAAATCTGGGAAACATTGTTCTTGTGGGCATGTAACTGGAACTATACAGGATGTGAATAAATTGTAGAAAACCAAAATGCAACAACATAAAGTGGGGGTCTTAATGTATTCGCAGTCTTCCAGACAGTACAGAACAAGGACCTGTGAAACATCTGAATACTTTATTCAGGTCTACTGGGATGTGACACTTGGCCATTTCATGAGTAGCTTATGGCATTTTGAAGGATTGCATTATCTTCATCTTTTGGATCAAGCATGCCAAGAAGAGTACTTGATCCCAAATGTGAAGACATCAAGATTCTTCAAAATGTTGGGAACTACTCGCCAAATAATGTGGTGTCACGTCCCTAAAGACTTTGACCTTCAGCAACATTGCTGTGAGAACCCCATACATTGTGTCCAGATATTAAATTGAACTAAACAGGGCTGTTTTCCAGAACATGGGTTACAAATTTGTACATATGTAAGGAACATCACTGTTGAAATTTGGAGTTTCTCAGCATGGTGAGTATCGAGGCTGCAGTCTTCTTGGATGTGGTGTGTGGTTTGGTATGCAGTAGTTGCCAGTTTTCCCTTGCTGATGCCAGGTACCATTTTACCCCCCACTCAGCCAGATTTGAAGTACTCTACTGTCCCAGCATTTGCAAGGAGGGAATGAAGAAAACTGAAAGTGCCCTGCATTACGGTGGGCTGTGATTGGAATCTGGGAACACTAGTACACAAACTAACACCCTGTTGTAGTGTTTCACCTGAAGATGTAAAATTACAGTTTGTTCAGAATAATGCCAAACTGGCATAGAGTAGAAACAAGACTCAGTAAAGTTACATAAATGAATGTTCTATGCTGTTTGTTTATGAAAGTGTTTAACCTGTTGTGGGGGAATCTCTTTCAGACAGCACATGACCCTGGTACCTGGTTCTGTCCACATTTTCTGCTTTTCCCTTTTACTGAGGTAATTTTTTTTTTCTGTTTTACTTATGCTTTGTTCGCATGTTTGCTTTGCATAGCATTTGTTCTTTCCTTTCTGAAACCACAACTTTATCTCTGTCTTATCCTTCATAAGCAGATCCTATTTGTAAAGTCAAAAAGCAGCATTGTTAAGTTCTTAGTAAGATGCTGTCTTGTATAACTAAATCATTGTTTAGTAGCAGAAGACATGTGATACAAAAGAAAGTAGTGCTATATTTGAACACAAATGAGGCTGTCAGGGGGTTCTTTGCAGATGTATCTGTATATTGATTGTAAAGGAGGCGTACAGAATACTCTAAAATATTCTTAAGGAGTTTGAGTGGTTTTTTCTCCATCAGTAGGCTTAGCATTGTCATTGGTGATGCTGACAGTGTGAATCTCTGATATGTCATATGTCATGAAGCTTTCACGATGACAGCATTCAGTAAGATATTGTTGGCCTGACAGGCACGTCACGTTCAAAGTGGCCAAGACTGATTTGAACAACTTGATGTGGCTCTCGTGTTGAGTAGGTCTTATTCAATCTTGACATGTTGGTAGATAGCTTTGCCACTGAGAAGCTGATAGCCTGACAAGATGTCTGCATGTTATTTTCTGCTTGTTTGCTTTCTTTATGTCTGCTGACTTTTAGTTTGATTACCCAGGCTACTGCTAATGTGTATGATGTGTGATGTGTTTCATACTTCTCTCCTCATATCCTGTAACATGTGAGAAGTTGTGTTGGTTTTCATTAGGCATTCTTTACAAAGTAATGAGAAGAACACTTTACGTGGAGGCCACACTCATTTCCATCTGTGACCTGGTATCACTGACTGAACTGTTTGCCACATCTCATGAAATTTGGTATAGGAGCTCATAACAAATAGTTGTCAAACAAGCATGATTTTTGTAAGAATAGGCACCAATGTAATGCCGTTGAACCTTTTTTTGACTTTCGCACATTGGTTCATTGAAAGCCGTGCTTTACTTAAGGAAGTAAATGAATTCTTGTCTGTTCTTCACACATTTGTTGTCAGATTTGGATGAAATTTGATACAGAGGCGTGCATATAGTGCTGTCGATCGATTCTGAGGCACGTAAACGTCAGCACAGGGAAGGCTGTACTGTTCTTATGGTCATAAATGAAGTGATTCATACATGTACTGTATAACTGTGTGACATTTTGATAGTAAAGAATGCTTTAGGGTAAAGTCTATGTAATACAGCAGGGAGTACACCATTTGCAGTATCACTGGGTTGGTGAATGACGAACAGTTCATGCTGTGGAAATGAATTGTCACATGTCGTGGTGTATACTTGCTGCCATTGTTTGCACAGCTTCCATCCTTTCAACCATGGTGCATGTCAAAATAAAAAATGGTGGAAGTCATAGATATGGCGTGCAAGTGTAATTAATGGTGATACTTAATACAAGCTTTGTGTCACCGTATGAGGTATGGACATGTCTTTATACATACAGTGAGGTTTATGTTGAAGGCATCCTGGGTAGACAGTTTGGTGTTATAAAGAATGACTCTTGTTATTTTGGGCTTTATTAAATAAACAAGTTTAATCTTGACCACTTTGTGCACTGTGATATAAGCGGTCTTGTTTCAGAGGTTTAACTCTTATTCTCTTTCTGTATTTGTGATATTTCGCTAGTATTAATGTCACATTCATTGAAGGTTCAGATCTTGCTGGAATGTAACACTGTGTCAATGGGCAAGTACATTTGTAAGGCCTTAATATTCAGGGCTAAGCAGTTCAAGATGACTGTATAACCCTGAAGATGAAGACCCTCCAATTTGACATTCAGAGGACTGTGCATAATGATATATTCGTATAATGAAAGCCAACGAAATGCACTATTTCTTGGATTTGTTTGATAAAGTACTGTACATGTTTTGGACAGGTCCACTGTCCATCATCAGGAGTATCTCAACACTGTATACATGCAATGGGTATTTGTCATGCTAGTTCTGTTGGCGTCTGCTAGTGTGGTTCTGACCATTTGAGCAGACGCCAACAGAACTAGCATGACAAATACCTATTGCGTGTATACAGTGTTGAGATACTCCTGATGATGGCCAATGGACCTGTCTGAAACATGTAGAGTACTTTATCAAACAAATCTGAGAAATAGTGCATCTCATTGGCTTTCAATATAAGAACCCTGCAGCTGTTTGAAATGTCAGGAACTGTTCACCCAACGACCCAGCATCATGTCACAAGAGACTTGAATCTGCAGCAGTGCCATTATGATAACCCCAAATCTCATGCATATTTATCCTTTGTGGTTCCAGGCTATATTATATGGAATAACAAAGGTGTGTGTTTGTGTGTATATTCACAGAAGAGCCAGGTGTTTTAGTGGGGAAGATTGAACCTCGGAATCCAATGCGTTCTTTCAGTGGCTATGCAGACAGAGAAGAAACAAGCAAGAAAGTTATTTATGATGTGTTTGCACGTGGTGATCAGGGGTTTAACTCAGGTAAGCTGACATAGCTCAAGTGATATTATTAGAGTGGCCACGGTAGGTGGCGAGTACATATGAAGAGATGGACAGGGATATGTGGATTTTAATTCAGAAGTCTCTCGGAAAGTGGTCACTGTGTAGCTCAAGAAGGAAATGGGTGAATTAATTAATTGTTAGTGACAGATTTTGATGAAATGAACTTGATTGAAGTGACACTGATTTATATTCGTAGCTAGGCTTTGTCATTAGTATTGTTGAACTGTCATGTTTTGTTATGCATGTTATGCATATAGTTCACTTTTTCCATACTTTTTTACTTTACTCCTTAGTTTTACACACTACAAACTTGCCTGCACACATGGGTGAGAAGAGGAGAGATGCATACAGGGTGTTGGTGGGGAACCTGAATGAAATAGACATTTTGGAAAATGTAGGTGTAGGTGAGAGAGTAATATGAAAAATGGGTTGGGATGTTTGGAACTGGTTCATCTGGCTGTGGATGAGGACCAGTGTTGCACTCTTGCAAAATGAGAAATAACCTTTGGATTCCGTAATCAAATGAAATTTTTGGCCATCTGAAGAAGCATCAGCTTCTCAAGCAGGACTCTGCCCTGTGGAGTTAGTTTAGGGGAGTACTGCAAGAAGAAATACAAAATTCCTGCCATCCTTTTTTTTTATATGTGTTCCACTAGATAACATGTCAAAGAATGTAAAGAGCAACAGTAGAATGCCAACAAATGATTGTAAAATAGTGGAAAATTCATAAAGGTGGTGGCAGAATTTGCAAACAGAATAGGAAAGGGTTGTGTTATTTATGTGAAGTCTTTCAGTTGAAGTTTATTTGGTTAGTTGAATTAAATTGTTTATTTTAAATTAGAGTAGTTAATTTGCTGAAGGCAGTTAAATTTATTATTTCAGTTAATGTTTTGATAATTTTTTAATTTTTATGCTTAGCACAAAAGTAATGTTCAAGTTGTCTCTGCCCACACCATGATGGCATATAGGGGAAGAAAACTTTTTATAGCCCACTCATATTGTAATTTTAGCAGTAAATGGAGGCAAGTGGTCAACATCACACATTTGCCATTTTACCTCTGGGGGAAGAGCCCCCGTTACCCATTGTATGGGAGGCTGATTGGGCCCCAGAGCCATTCTGGACAATTTGGTAAAGAGAAAAATATCTAGTCTCTGCTGGGATTCAAGCCCTTTATTACTCAGCAACTAGTGTAATCACTGTATCAACTACACTGTCCTGGCTCCCTGTTATGCTCAATACATATAAATATAAAATTAATCAAAATATTTCAAAATAAATTATTTGTAGGTACCACCTGATTGCTTTGTATGATCATACTGCCTTAGTCATTTAGTAATTAAATTATTTGAAGTTTCATCCTCTTATAACATTTCATGTTTTCATGTTTGGTGATTATTGAGATCGTAGTCTTGTACATTGTGACGCAGAATAATCATCCAGTGACATGTTACAGTCTAATAATCTTGTAAGAAATCTTTTTTTAAACTCTTGACATATACTTATTACTTTAGTGCTGTTTATTGGCTTTTGTTTAAGTTTTAGACTTCATTAGGAGAAAATATCTTTTCCGATTTCAAACCCATTTGCTTCTTGCATGTGTTGGCTAGCTTGGCATGGGGCTGATGACCCCGCCTCGTTAAAAAGCATTACTGTCACGTAACTTGAAGAGGAGGTCAGGTCCCACCCGGGGATGTAGAGCCAGTGGAAGACAGAGAAGCAGTCTCCTGGGATGTGATGTCATATAGTTTGATATATAGGGGTCACTGTATCAGGGGAACCTGCTTTATCCATCTTAAGTTTGCACAGAAGTCAGAGACACAAGGTTCTTCTGAAACTAAACAGCTCAGATGTCGCATCCCATAAGATCCTACTCTTAATGTTTAACACATTTGAATGTCAAATATACTGCATTCTTTATTTGTGACTAGTGGTTAATTGTATAGTCAGGGATAACAGAATCTTTTACTATGGCTTGCACATCAGGTGAATGTTCTTATAGCTTGATGGTTGGTCATGGTAGGTGGACAAGAGTATCCACTGTACATAAGTGATTTGTTGGAATGTGATGCTGGACATTCTGTAATAATATAAACGATAAAGTTTTGTGGCAGTCTTGATTGGTGCACATACACCACAAAAACTGGTTTCAAGCTGGACATTGTCTTAGTGTGAACAAAATTATGGTAAAATAAATTATGCTGTATTTTCACGTGTAATAAATTATAGATCAGCAGTAAATAGGTCAAGATGATTTGGCAGATTGACATGTCTTTGTATGTATTAGGTGACATTCTGGTGATGGATGAGCTGGGTTATTTCTACTTCAGGGACAGGATCGGTGATACATTCAGGTATGTATTTAATTTCCCCTACTTTACACTGTGTGACAACAATGGGATCTCAGTTTTTATTTTTCCTTCTTGGTAAGTGGCACCTAGAAGAGACACAGGTGGAACCTTATTATTATGTAAATTACACCAGCTGTGTGCCACAGTACTTTCATGGCTCGTGGCCAGAATCTGTCTGGCCGGATGGTGCACTGTTTCAGCACTCATATGATTCACTGCATGGTGCAGTACCATGTGGTGCCAGTCATGCCAAATGTTAAGGTTTGGTAACTAGAAGCAATAACATCTTTGACAAGTTACCTTCAAGGATGGTCAGTGACACTGAAATGAGAGTTAGAGAAATAGTTTGGAGGTGTGTGGAACTGGCTGAGAATGTCAAATGACAGGCTTTGATGTTAATGTTGGTGAGCCTTTGAGTTCTCTTAGTGCAGACATAATGTAGTCTAAGTGACAGATTCTTCATTTTACAATGAAATGTGTGTTTATGTACAGATGGAAGGGAGAGAATGTTTCTACGACAGAGGTGGAGGCTGTTATCAGCAATGTGGCAGGACTTAAGGATGCAGTGGTGTATGGTGTGAAGGTAATGTTATCATGCTTGTTGCACGTTTGTTTGTCCCATAATAAAAGATAAAATGTAAGGTTTCGGTAATTGTACGCAGTCTGGAGGAACGTACATCAACAAGTCAGAAGATGCATGCGTAACGTAACCATTACAGAAAGCTCATCTCTCTTTGGATCCCGTCATGCTGATCATAATGCTTTTGCTAGGCTACAGAGACGTTGCAAACTACTGCAAGTTTGAATTTTTGGAACACAGAATTTAAATGATGGACAGTTTAATTTCATTTTCTTAATTCATGCGTGTGTCCAGAATGTGACAGGGGCTGCTGGGAGCAGGGATCTGGTTGTGGTAGACACACACATAGAACAATATTAAAATGATTTGATGTTTATCACTTTCACATGTCATGAAGGTCCAGTCGGCATTTCTCTGACAGTTACATGCATATATGAGGTTTGTTCAAATAGTAGCGGGATTGGAATTGTAGTGGTTGTTCACTGGGTGGGATGTGTTTGCAACCAGTCTTGACATGTTCGTACATGTCTTAGCAACTCATGACACAAGTTGCAAGTGGCTGTGTTTGCTCAGTTGGCTGTAGTAGGTCGCGGAAGTAACACGTGAATTTATGTCATAGCGATTTTTACGATGTGTGAAAGTACTGAACAATGCATTTGCATCAAGTTTTGTTTTAAAATCAGAAAAACTGCAACGGAAACATATCAATTATTGCAGCAAGCATACGGTGAAGATGCAATGGGTCGTACACAAGTGTTTGACTGGTTCCATTGATTTTCGAGGGTAGAACCTCCGTTGAAAGCGACCCTTGCTCGGGACAACTGTCAACATCGAGAAATGGAGAAATGATTGCTAAATTTAGAACAATAGTTTGCAATAACAGGAGACTGACAGTACGAGAGATAGCGGATGACTGTGGGATCTCTGTGGGCTCATGCGATGCAATTTTAACCGACGATCTGCATATGGAACGTGTGTGCACGAAGTTTGTGCCACGTTTGCTAACAGATGACCAACGTGAGCAACATCAGACAGTCACCTGTGATTTATTTGAGCATTCATGTGAAGATGTGCAGTGTCTTAAGAACACTGTGACAGGTGATGAGTCCTGGGTCTACGGATACGACCTGTAGACAAAACAGCAATCATTACAGTGGAAGGGTCCCACATCTCTGCGACCAAAGAAGGGGCGCCAGGTGTGAAGCAAAACGAAGGTCATGTTACTGGCGTTTTTTGATTCTGAGGGTATCATACACCACAAGTACGCTCCCTTTGGGCAAACAATTAACAAGGAATTCTACATGGAGGTCTTGCGACGTTTGCATGAATCAGTTCGCCGGAAAAATGGCAGGATGGCAACTGGATCCTGCACCATGACAATGCGCCCGCACACACTTCACATCTTGTGCAGCATTTTTTGGCCAAACACAGCACCACTCAGTTGCAGCAGCCGCCATACTAACCAGATCTTGCACCGTGTGACTTTTTCCTATTCCCAAGGCTTAAGAAAGTTCTGAAAGGACACAGATTTGAGGCAGCGGAGGACATCAAACGAAATTCGATAAAGACACTATTAGACATCCGGAAAGAGGAGTTCGCAAAATGTTTCCAACATTGGCAGAAATGTTGGGTGAAGTGTGTAGCTGTGGAAGGGAACTATGTTGAAGACAAGTAGGGTTAAAACCCCGTAAGCCTTATCTACTTTATGTACTGTGGTCAGTCCAGATACTTTTTGAACAAACCTCGTATTCTAGATGAGCAGCAGTTGTAGTAGGTTGTATATGGGGATGCCACTGGACATGGGAAATGAGAAGATCATTATTTGTGATAACTTGTAACAGGCTAATGGTTCATATTGCTGGTGGCAGACAGTGATGTATGGAGCGTTTGGCAATTGTGATTACAGGTGCCAAATGTTGAAGGTCGTGCTGGGATGGTAGCGATTGTAGACACAGATAATACTCTGGATCTTGTCACATTTGTGAAGGGAGTGCAAGCAACCCTAGCATCATATGCTTGTCCTTTGTTTGTCCGAGTTCTCTCACAGTTACAGATGACAGGTAAGAACTTTTCATGTGTTTGTTGCAGACATATTCTGAGCAGGAGGTATATGTCTTCAGTCCAATCATACTGTCACATGGTGCACCCCCTTTGTCAGAAAGGAGTTCCTGGTGACTGAGTTATGGTGGGAAAAAAAGTCATTAAATTCTAGAATATTCAGTCACTGCAGTTTGATTTGGCGTCGAAGAAGTGTTACTGTATAACTGTGGAAGGTACACCTGCATAATTGTTACAACTGGTGCTGAAACAAATCTTGTGGACTAGCATAAATGGGAAGCAACTGTTAGCTTCATAAGAAGGACTCTGGTATGTGCAATTAGTTAGTAGACGGAGTTCCACTATTAATTTATGGTGGTTTAAAAATTATATCTGATGTAGTCGATATGTGACATCATCTGGTTTGGTAGATAGGTTCTTCTGAAATATTGGTCCCTGTCTACCAAACTGCATAATGTTGCGTCCCAGAAGTTGTTCATAATCACCGCTATGAGCACCTCAAATCCCACAGTCACTGGAGTAGGTCATTATGAACACCTGTAATTAATGTCTGAAATATCTTCTGCAGGCACATTCAAGCCCAAGAAACAGGATCTTCAAGATGAAGGCTTCAATCCACATGATATCAAGGACCAGCTGTATTTCTTGATGGGTGGACAATATGTTCCTCTCACAGTAGAGCTGTATGATGATATAATAAATGGCAGACTTCGTCTGTAGACTCATGACATTTCCAGATTACGCAGGGGACCAACTTTTGCACTGATCGTAAAGTATAAGTCTGTAAATAGGGTTGTACTGTATAACAATAAACACAAGTTAGTGAACAGAAATAATTGCAGGCACCCAGTCGTGCTTTTATTCTTTCACTAAGTTCCTGCTCTATTTTATTACATGCATTAATTATGTCATCTCTTAGCGTTGTTTCCGCTTCAAAAACTATCCTTTTTTGTCAAATATGACCACTGGAAGGATAGTATGATTAATTTCTGGCCATATTTGAATGTAGTAATGTTTACATTTTAGTTGTGTGCTTGGAATTGAGGGCAGTTATTTGTGAATTTCAAGTTTCAGTTCGGCTGGTGCATGATGCTGTGTTGTTGGATGAGTGTTTTGTGAGGGGTGTGAAGGATCCTAGTAGGTGCAGCCATCTTCAGTTCTTAAGCAGTCGGGGAAGACGTGGACCACTTAAGCCTTGACAATGAAGGTAATATCCTTCAGAACAGCAGGAACCACTCACCCAACAGCTCAGTGTCATGTGCACCTAAAATGTCGAATAACTGATCTCGTCCTACGGTTACAGTTGCACAGATTTTGAAATTGCTTACTCCATGCATTTTAATTAACTTATTGTATTTCACTAAACCAGCTAAATGTGCATGTAACATACACAATAGTATAGTATAGTATGTTTATCACCCTAACATGTTTTGGCAATACTGTGTTATTCTCAGGGGGGTTTTTACTGTTAGTTTTAAAACTCTGAAATTATTTAAAACTAACGCAGCTATATGGTTAAATAAAATGTGCAGGATTAACCATCTAACAACAAATATTAAAATTTGGTGTAAGAACTCCCTGCAGATGGCACAGTAGTGCCAAAACATGGTGTTGCGATAAAAAGACTGTACTGTTGTGTATGTTGTATGTGCAGTTTAGTTAAGGAAAGTGAGTTGCACTGAGCTCACAAGGCTGAGTTGTCAATTACTATAAGAACAATGGGCTCTCTCATGACCTAGGCAATTGTTGTCATTGCATCACTGTGGGAGGCCCAGTTTGAATCCCAGGTCAGTCCATAGTGGACACAGTGGTAGTGGGACAGGCTGTTCTCCAAATAGTTCAGTTCTCCTCTCTCAGTATCATTCCTCCAGTGCTCTGTACACGTTCATTCATTGTCACTTACATAACATTGACAGTTGACCTCATACATATATATATATGTAAAACACACTTCAAACACAATAGGGAACATACATATTATGTTGCACTATGGTGCATTCTGATGTTTGATTTTTATTAATGCGTGTGTCAGTTGAGCAATTTTGTTTGCATAATTTTTGCAGCACAGTGGGAGGTGTGTATTAATGGTGGGCATGGCAGTGCAAGCAGTAAGTTGTATTTTGGATTGCTGAGTGACATGTTGCTCTCAGCAGCATCACACATACGTAGGTCTTTGTACAAAATGCCAGAAATTTTTTGTCCCAATTGAACCAAAATTAGATCTTCTTGACAGGTTTTAGCTAAGCTTTTAGTGTAAAATTTCACAGTAGTCCTTTCAGTGAAAGTTGTTTTGGTTGAGTGGATGGACAGCTGGACAGACTTGATGAAGCATGTAGGTGTTTCTGCAGCTTTGTGAACAAAGATTATAGATTTTCTGTGCAAATATATTACATTCACAATGGCTTAATACCGTCTTGTTGCACTATATTATTTATTTATTTATTGGTTAGCTTTCCGACATGTTTTGGCCTGGCGTACTAGACCATCTTCAGGGAGAATTCTATAATATACAGTGTTGTTTCAACTTAACTGTTAGAATTTCACATATGATGGAAATTGATGATGTAGTAAATTATGGTTACAATACAATAAAATTATAATTGGTACTGTATACAATACATTATAACTATAATTTTGCCTGCTGTTTTGTATGGGCATGAAACTTGGAAGCTCACACTGAGGGTGCTTGAAAATAGGGTGCTGAGGAGAGTATTTTGGCCTAAGAGGGATGAGGTAACAGGGGAATGGAGAAAAATACACAGTGACAAGTTTATTGATTTGTACTCTTCACCCATTATTGATCAGGTGATAAAATCGAGAAGAATGAGATGGGTGGGGCATGTAGCATGTATGGGGCATGCATATACAGGGTTTTGGTGGGGAAACCAGAGCAAAAGAGACCACATGGAAGACCCAGGCATAGGTGGGAGGATAATATTAAGACGGATCTTCAGGAAGTGGGGTGTGGGGGTATATACTGGACCGATCTGGCTCAGGATAGGGACAGGTGGTGGTTGAATGTGGTGATGAACCTTTGGGTTCCATAAAATGAGAGGAATTTCTTGACTAGCTGAAAACTGGTTAGCTTCTCAAGAAGGGCAGTGCTTCGTGGACTAAGTAAGTAAGTAAATAAGTGTACTGTGCATTATAAAATTATAAATTTATGAATGAGTCCAACCATATGCACTTCATACTGAACATCTGATTTCAAAATCGCAACATAGTAAGAAATACCGAAATAGATGTTTGGATACAACATAAATTTGTAATTCTATAATATACTGTACTAATTGTAACTGTATTGTATCTTAACTGTAATTTGCTACAACACCGATTTTATTCATATGGGAAACTAATAGTTAATTTATTTTGTCTTCAACTAAAACCAACACTTAATACACTATCTTTCATACACCAAGTCACGCTGTTTGACTGATACTGTGATGCGTTTCGGCGACCGTCGCCATCTTCAGGGAGCACTGTCTTCACTTCTCATGAGCATGTGCTGTAGAAGTTCAGCCTTCGCTCGCAATACATGATTTCTAAAGCGTCATGGTGGTCGCCTTGACAGTTGGTCATTCAAATTACATTAACATTCGTCACTCGAAACACATAAGTATTATCGAATGCACCACAATTTATATTGTCGTCGTTCCTGTTCTGTTGTATTGCACACCACAGTTGTTATAAGATAAAACACTTAAAATATTCAAATTCTGTTGTTTTACATGCGTCTTTGTGTCCCCAAGTTGAAACAAACGCTGTGTATTATAGCATTTTTCCTGAAGATGGACTATTAAGTCATGCCGCAACATGTCAGATAGCTAACCAACAAATAAGTAATATTGTGCAACAAGTTAATATGAATCCTTTGTGCACATTTACAAGTAGTAATGCTGTTTAGTCACTGCTGAAGCTGAAGCAACATATACCAGTAGGCAGCAGTCATCTTGTGCATATATTTTATAAGCTGTGTCCAGCCCTTCTGAAATTATGGTAATCAAGTTGCAGTGGGGTGAGTGGGAGTTTGTAGGTACTGCAGCCTTAGATGGACCAGCTCACTGATAAGGATGATGATGGATAAGTGGAGCACTGGAGAAAATCAAAGTACTGCTTGATAAACCTGTCACCTTATTTAACCTTTACTGTACGTGCATCACACATTCAGAATGCAGTCATGTTGACATCCTAGTAATTTATTTTGTATATTTATGCAATAGGGATATTTAGTGCATTCTAAAGACATGCTGCACAATATGTGTTCCTCCCCCCAACCCCACAGAATGTTATCTCATAATTGTAATTTTTCTGGTGCAAGTAATACTCATTTTTTTCATATAGCATGCGCTAAAATTTAACTGCCCACACCCTTCTTTAAAGGTTAATGGAGATACTACATGGTTGGCACTGGGATTAAGCCTGAACCTCTTACAGTGAGAACCTGCTGACAGATTCTTGAGTATTAGGACTGTAATGCATATGAGTTTAAAAATGTTTGGTTTTGTACTGCAAAAGTATTGAACGTTTTGAACTTTCTGTCTGCTTTGTTTCTTACATTCTATGCCAGTTGCAAAGAATGAGACTGCTGTACTTCATTTTAATTGCAGAGTCACATTTTTAAACTTTTCAAGGAAGAGTTTCTTGGGGTGTCAATGTTGACAAATGGCTGAAACACATAAGAAAGAAATATTTAACAAAACACTAGGTAGCATGTGCCTAAATTGTTGTTTTTGAAATTGTAGTATTATTTTATTAAAATTTTATATTTGGATGTTTGCAGTATTTTGTGTGTATGTCTTTTGTTGTGAGGGAGGAATGGAGTGTTTCAGAGTATGCACAGAGGTCCAGGTTGTATTTGGTATGTGATATCTGTTGTAACTTTGGTACAAGCTTGGTATAGGCCAAGAGAAATCAAACATGAATTCATAACCTCACATTATTTTAACCCTGTAAAGTTACAACAGATGATACATGGTACATTGAAGGTGGGAAGGGGCACACTGTGGAGCGTTTGGTAAAGGCTTTGAATATCGTAATGTTTTTGCTATAAGATGCGTTGTTTTGTTGTTATAGGAGGATCAGAAAAATGTTTTGGTTTGCTAGAAGTTCCTTTAGGTTGACATCTGTTAGTAATGGTGTAAAGAGTGCAAAGGATGTGGGAATTTAGTTCCTCTGGGAACGTGGTGCCTCAACAGAGCCTGCGCAGCGTGTGTGGAATGTCCTTGGCTGTATGGATAATGATCCTGTCATATTATGTGCACTGCATTCTGAAGTACAAGAATACCTCTTACACATTTACATCCTTTTTTGTTATTGACTGTAAAAATATTGTTCAATGGTATAAACTTTTTCAGATATTCACTGCACATTTGCAGTTGCATACTGCATTATAAGCAAGTATCTTGTCAAGTCTGTCTGGTACCATGTCCAAATACCAATGCACCTCGGAAACTCTTTCTGTACTTTAGTTTCTGCTAGTATATTGTTTCTTTCACAGATGGCAGTGATATGCTCATCTGTGGTATTGAACCAAGGAATAGAGTATGTAATGATACTTATGAAAGACATTGCCATTTAAATATAGGTGTGAGAGCAGGCAGGCTGCCATGTAAGAAGTCTTCCAAGGAGGTTAGACGTTTCCACAGTTGTGGTGTTGAGGTTTCAGGTCTTCTGGGACGTGGTGCTGTGTTATTTCCTGATGTTTTGTAGGAATGTATCTAAACTCTTTGAGGGGTGCAAGATTAATTCTTCTTGGACCACTCATCAATTGAAGATGAAGGTGTTGCATTCCTACAGAACATCAAGAAGTCCTAACTTATCGACACGATGTCACGTGAATCCTCATCTCCTCCAGAAATTAACACTATCAGCACAGAAGCAGTTAGAAATATCTGCGACATGTATGTGTACTGTCACCTGTTGGGCTACTTTGCAACAGATCATACCTATTTTGAAATTCATAATTATGAGAAATATTAATTATTCTAAATATGTCAATAATATCCTGGGTTACTGTTAAAATTTTTGTGCCAGTTGGAATGCTGGATCTTACTCTTTGCCCATTCATTTCTGCATGTATCATTAATACAATTAATTTGATGTTGGTAATATATGAAATAAATTTGTTGAGTTTACACTTGTGTTTTTCTGAACGTTACTTGAGTTTTGATTAGTTAAAGCATTTAAGTTCCTACCTTTGGACCAGCTGGCCACAGTGGGATTTTCTGTAGGTCTTTTGAGTCTCTCCAGTAAAGGACTGGGATATATTATGTTAAAAGATATTACAGCTGCTCCCTTCCAAATCCTTTCCCACCAAACATTACACTGTAGTGTAGTGCTCATTGGTTAGTATGTTGTCAAGCACAGTAAAGTGAAGTCAAGTCTCTGTATTCGCCAAGAAGGCAGACGGGGAAAATGGAGGTGCAGCTCAAGCCGTTTTTCACCTCGGCAGTAGATTTGAGCAGTCAGCTTTATGCCCCACTGGTGTCACCTCCATGGAAAGAATCTTCAGTAGCAAACTGGATGGGCCCCAGAGCTGGTGTGAATGTTGTGGACAAGCAAAGTCTGTCATCCTTATCAGGACTCGTATCCCAGATCGTCCAGCCCATAAGCCAACAGCTGTATCTTGGCTCTCTTTATTACACTGTACTTAAATTATAAAATTAATTTCTGATGTTTGTATGCAGTATGGCTAAATAATTTATGAAATCAAATATTATGGAGTAAAGACTGATGGCTGTTCTTTTATTTTGTTCACTGGTGGACAATTGGAATGAACATGATGGGCTTCTGACTGAATAAAACCTGTGTAGTGGTTAGGATTCTGCTTCATGATCTTTACCTTCTCCATTTTATTTTCAGCCTGGTGACCTGCTTTTCAGACAGAATGTTTTTCTTCATCGTTAGTTAAACCCCAGGATAGTGTTCTAACAGAAGTGATTATCAGTCGGTTCCATTTTGAAATGAAGTGTATCTGAAGGACATACATTAAAGATCACAAAAGGCTGTTGCAGAGAATGTTTACAGTATGTACAATGACAATGTCGACATCAAGTACAGTCACTTCACAGCATTCTGATTACATTATTTACATCCCACCCATATGTAACAGCTATAGACAAGCCATTTTAAGGAAATATATAAGATTCACATGGTAGTTAATATTCCGTCTGTAGCATGTGGGGTGTGACACTGTGTACTGTGCTGTTGTCAACTCATGAGAACAGCTTCAACTTTGGCAATGTTGACAGTGGGGAAAGTCAAACCATTAGATGTTTGAGACCCATGACTGATGTGCTGTGGTATGGGGCTGAAGTTCTGTTGTGTCTTGTGCGTGTGAGTTAATACATTGTTTTCTGCTGTGTTCTGTCTTGTTATAGCTGTGCATAAATTTGAGTTTGGATGTACTATATATTGATAACTTCATCACTGATGACCAGTGGTGATTGATAGATGTGATGGATACCCACATTGTCGACAGGATGCGTTTCTGTACATGCATAGCATGTACTAAGGGACCCTACCCTTGCTGTCAAGGTCAAAGCTGCTGTCATCAGTTGAGGACTGTAGCGTGGTAGATGTGTAGGAGTGTTTAGGAAGCAGCATGTAATTGTTATAATGTGTCCTTATTTCTCGTATGGTATATGCCACGTGTATTTTGCCATTCCTCTCATAAATTAATTCCAGCAACTGTAATTGTAGTTTTGTCTTTTAGCACAACTTTGATTTGTATGTAAGAGTATTGCTGAGGCTGGGTTGTAATTTTGTTTATTCTAGTGCATCTCTGGAATTTTCGCAGCTTGAATGTTGTGCCAGTAGGGCTTATTGCTATTAGAAAGTTAGAAATTTTTGCTTCTTTATAGTTATATAGAGTTAATTTAGAATTTGAGTGTATAGGGTCATTATTTTATCTGACAACTATTGGTCATCATTTGCCGTCAGCTCGTTTTAACATTAACATAGCCCACTCATTTGGCAACACACATAGCAGAGTAGTGGTGGGAAGTGACAAGTGACAGGTACTAGATGTTATGTGTTACTTCCATACAAATTTTCTAGCCAAGTTGCATGGTAATTCGTCAGTGAGTTCAAGATCTTACAGGGGAAGGACAGGCACACATGATACCATGAGCCTGTCATTTCTGACTCAAATAAGAAGGTAGTTGAAAAAAAACTGTTGGATCTTGAAGTAATTGCTTGGGAAGGCTGGGACTGAACTGATGTGGTTTAGAATAGGGACAAGTGGTGGGCTGTTGTGAGCATGGTAGTGAACCCTCTGGTCACATAAAATGTGGGGAATTTGACTAGTTGAGGTACTCTTAGCTTCTCAAGAAGGACTCTGGTGTGTGGAGTTAGGTTAAACAATCTGTAAACAAATTAGTCGGTATGCCTTTGGTTCGCTTGGCCAAACAATCGGGAAAGATACTTGTAACTCGTTAATCATTTATATGATAATTGAAATGACCTCTTGCTGCATGCAGAGTGACCTTTTAAAATTTCCACTTCAGCTCTTACAACCTTGCCATTTTCATAGGTCATTTACACATGCAGTTTGTATCAAAAAAACAGAAACACAGCAAAATTATTACACAACTTATGTAAGTGATACAGAAAGGTTATGTTACTGTAGTTTATAAATTACAAATGATGATAAAACTGCAGGTACACTTTTAGAGATTGTAAACTTAGTAGTGAGTGTGGGCTGCCATTACCTGTCATGAGTCTTGCACAGTGGGGTTAGCATGCATGTCATTACCTTACTAGTCTAAGGTATTGGGATAGCATGTACAGCTATACTCTCTATACCGACTTCATCTGTGCCCCTCCGTATTCGGAAGAATCCATTCTCTCCCCATCCTTCACCCCAGCTGTTCTTCACTATCCAGTATTTCTCTCCTGTTGTTTCATTTACGCCATATCCCACCAACAGGACTGCGTGGTTCACTATCTGCAGGAGACAATTACGGACATTCCACATACATATGCTAAAAGCAAGGGCAGTGGTATTGTTTAAAATGATATTTTTCAAAAAGCTACCACCAAAACTTTAAAAATTCCAGTGCCACTAAACATTACTGTTTTGTGACAGTTTTTGTATTCTGTGAGGAATATCATGTGACTCCCCTGTGCTAACTTGATGTAAAAATGTGCAGTTTGTGGTGGTAGTTTGAAGGTGGTGATAAATCATTGGGGAGTTTCTGTTCACGTACTTTCATCAGAACTAAGTGAGAATGGAACTGTATCAGATTTTTACCATACTTAGATTCTGTGTAAGTTCTAGATTAAAGTGACAATTTATCATTTTGGGATAAACTGCTTCAGCTCTGGGTGTGGAACCAGGTACACTGACATATGGCATTGGGAGACTAAGAGCACAGTTGCTTACCTCAAACGGTCTGAAGTCTCCCAGCCCAGTGTGATGGTAGATACCGCTCTTGTACTGTCTAAAGTCTGGGTACACTTCAAATGATACAGAAATGGGGCCACCATACACTAGCACAAGTCTCATCAGCTGTTCATTGCAAGCCCCATAATGACCTGTGAAAAAGATCATATGTTCTGTAGTCAGTGGCCTTTCCTTGTGCAGGTGTAAGGTTGTGTGGACATTTAACATTATGACCACACAGTATGAATGGGACTGCATGGAATTTTAGTCAGAAACTGTACAAGACAATAGCAGTAGATTAATGGGATAGTAACATGTATGTGCTCAGTGTGTGGTAGTTACCTCCAACATATCCATAACTTGCGGTGTAGTGCTTGAGGCAAGTGCGTGTTCTTGTACAGGCACCACCTTCTCCCACGTATGGATCACATTGCTCTTTCACTGCACCAAATTCCTGTGCAGAAAATGCATGTTTAACTACCTTTGACTCTGTACAGGGTTTTCAATTAATGAAAATTCTTTGTTTCATGTTTTCATGGTTAAGTTTTAGTTAATTTTTTTACACGTATTTACTTTCAGGTGATAAAGATGATTACACAGAATAAGGAAGCAGAAGGATAGGCATTGTTGATACCTACGTACGAAACTACACAAATCAAATCCCTGAATGCCTATCGTGCCTATGGATTGTGTTGAACCATGTATATTGTGCCCACCTTGGCATACTTTCCAGCCACGAGGTAGGGGAAGCCCCCTTCACAGCCCTGTGATAGTTGGCCGCAACTGACCACATCTTGAGGGGACAGCTGCACCTGCAGCGTGTTGTTAGTCTGCACACGTAGACGCGACTCCAACATCCCCATCGATGAGAAGGCATAACAGCTGCCGCACTTACCCTGGTCTCTGTCAAAGGGAAGTGCAAAAGCACTGGAGTATGCAGAATTCTGGATACATCATTGGTGGTAACAGAACCCACCCTATGGTTTCCTTTTCTCTGAAATGGATACTGTGCCCTTGCCTAGATGGGTGGGGGTCAGTAAGGTCAAACAGGTGAATCTAGAAGTACTGGGATCCTACCAGGGTCTAGGTCTCCCATGTAGTGTCTTCTTTCAAGGCTTTCAACAAATTTGTCATTTCCCTTACATTGGTTACATTCTTACCCTATCTTAAATGCTAAAACAATCACTGTACAGGCCTGGACAGACCCTGTGGTTTCCAGGAGGTTGAGGCTCCCAGATTACAAGAAGATCGGCACATGAAGATGGTAAGGTTTTCAGCCCCATGCACCAGCCACTTTTACCCCCCACATAACTTTCCTGGTACTTATTTCTGTTGGAGTCTGAGTCAACCCCAGAGCCATAGTGCAGCCGGAAGGATTATGTCAATGAAAAATTCCAGTGACACCATTGGGAATTGAACCCGCGACCTTCAGGCTTGTAGCGCGGTGCCTGAACCAACTACACCACCACGTGCCCCCACCACCCTATCTTATAAGCCTTAATATTGTAGATTGTTAGTGCTAAATTAACTGGAAATGTATGAAAATGTTTAATTACTCAGTACTGAAAAATGATATTTTATCGTGGGTATTTTAGTTACATGGGAAACAGCTTTTCTTTTTTCAGTTAGTACCGTGTTTTGCAGCAACCTTACACAACCAAGGTAAAGACCGTGGCCTTCATATACTATGCTTACCTCACAGGAGACACAAAATTGTGGCCGTTTGTATTACGCCAGTCAAAACTTCTTGGTAATGGTGCTGCAGCTGCCTGAATTTCTATGTTGGGTGTTGCCGGGGAAATGCGGTGCGCCAGCCATGACCTGGGTGCATCAGTTGTACACATCAGAGCATGCGCAAGCATGAACAGTTGCTTATTATGCCAGAGGGTCTGTATTGCCCTGTCATAGTTTTATTTTGTGCTGTCAACTTTGAATTTGAAGATATAAGTGTGCTGGTGTCTTTGTATGAATAGTTCCCATATTTTTGCATGGGTGTTTGCACATGTGTGTGCATGTATCTAGGTAACTATTTATCCAACAACATGGTGTAACATCACAGAAGACCTGAATGTTTGGCAACACAGCTGTGGGTAATTCCTCAAATTTTGCACCTTCAAATTTATTTCGGGGAAGTTTTAGAAACCATTGTTATCTGCTGTGGGATATCAGAGGAACAAAAACAGCTTGCATCAATGTAGGAAATGTGTATATAGAATAAAAGTTTGACTCTTTCCATTTATGTTTATATACCCCCCCCCCCCCCCCCACCAAAAACAAAATTTATTTTATAAAAAAATTGTTTCGTTGAAAAAATATAAAAAAAAAAAAAAGAAAATTTAAAATATAGGTAAAAAAAAAAAAGAAATTTTATGTTTAGAGGGTAATGGGGGTTCGGCAAAAAATTTTTTTTGGAGGGGGGGGGGGGGGGGGGGGGGTATATAAACATAAATGGAA
>Ga0131853_10005261_pt1 | contig 23331 bp, 7 predicted proteins | sample TergutLab28metaG_FD_92764 | JGI IMG/M metagenome (GOLD analysis project Ga0131853, IMG submission 92764) | Labiotermes labralis P1 segment gut microbial communities from Petit-Saut dam, French Guiana - Lab288 P1 (version 2) (version 2) | ecosystem: Host-associated > Arthropoda: Insects >...
AAGAAGGAGGTAGCGTGCCACCAGAATCAGGGGACCTGATTCGAGTAGGGTTAGGATCTAGAACTGTATGACCCAAGTCAAACGACAACGGTTAAAGCTAAAAGCTAAATTATATTTTACTACGGTTATATACAAATTTACACATTTAAGGGCCACAGTGTCTCCTTAGCACAATTACACTCGCAAGTCAAAGTTCTGAAATTTAGGTACAACTAGCTCTCTCGTCTTTATATAACCAATTTGTCCCGTAAGTTTCCAAAGTAAAATTTCGAATTTACTTTAAAATTTAGTTCAACCAAAGAGACTCACCTTCATTAATCAAAAGGTACGCAATGTTGATCAACATGTCAACCTTCGTTCCTTCGGAAATTCTTCACAACTAGCAGTCTTCTTCAAGACAGCGATATAGCGTCAGTATTGTGTTCCAATCTTCGTTGATCAAAAGTTACGCCGAAAGTAAGTTTACTAATCAAATATTCGTAAGAATATATAAAGGCGATATGCTCGTGTCATGCATTTTTGTGTGTGTTAACACAACCTTACATCACCTTACCTTAGTTTCATACATCCCATACTGTAACAGTCTTTGAAGCTCTATGCAAGTGGAGCGCTGATGTCAGCTATTTGTCGCACGTTGACATAAACTTTCTGTAACTTGGCTGGTTTATAAAACAGTTTATAGTGTGGTAATCGCTAAGCTCAGTTTCTGACAAAGTGTGTCGTTTCCTCGTTTTACACAATGTTCCATTTTCGAAGTTACCAAATCATAAAATTGCAAACGTTTCTAAGCTACCGAAATTACAAATGTGCATTACACTAGAATATGTTTCGGCCGCCTTGTATGGGCATCGTCAATAGTCTTACAAAGGCAAATGTATATAATATCTACATTGTTGTGTTTTTCGGACACTACAATAAACGCTGATTTGATAAACAACGGGATGATGGCACCTAAATTAACATTCCTGGAGTTTGTTAAAGTTACAGGTTAGTCGAAGATTTAAAAAATTTGGTATGAGTTTTGAAGTTCGTGTGGCAGTGATAATTCAGATTTAAGCCGTCTAAGATATGATGTCATGTAGTTTGATAGATATAAATCAATGTTCGAGAGGAAAAGTGCCCCCCATCTTCGAAGTACAAGCAGCAGCTTTCAGCGAAATTCGATATATTTTACTAGATTACTAAATTGTCACATCACCGATAACCTTACTAATAAGAAACTTCTGCGCTAAGTTTTTCTTCGATTAGTGCCTAGAAAATATGTAATAAGCTGCTTGTTACTATACTTTCACATTACGCGGATACGTATAGGCTGCTGTTGAGCAGATGAATAATTTATCCTTTTCACTCGTACCTGTGCATATGTACGTTAACACAGGTTTGGGTGTCCGCAGCAAACGAGATCTTACTCTATTATATGTTGTCTGTTAGGTGTGTCCAGCGTTTCGGGGAACATATGCATTCATCTCCCTGGCACTTCCCTCTGAAAGAAGAAGCATGTTGTTCCTATATAAAATTTATATTCACCAACTAAACTACACGGTGCCAGTATTCAGAAGATCACGTTGTAAGTGTTGACAGCCGTAAAACAGTCAGATCTTAAAGAGAATATCGTATGTTTTCTGTCACGTAGTTATTTTCTCCAAAGTTTTGTACGGAAATGTACTGATAGGATGGCGGGGAAGCGGTGATCGGAGCAAATGTGGCTTAGATATTTCAGCTGTGTGGACAAAACACACTTTTTGGAGCTATCAAACAGAAATAAAAATAAACCGTCCAGCTGGAAACTGTACGCAACTTTCTGTTTAAATGCCAGTAAGTGGCTTTTGTTCTGTTTCTCTTGTTTCGCATGTAAACACTTTTAAGTCCCTTACTTGCTGAATTTGGTAAGAAAAATATATTGCATTCCGTTGTCTGTAATCATAATGGCGCGTTCTTCTTTGCTTAAAAAGAAAAACCGTGGGCCTCACGTTTGGCAAACTTCTCCTCCTACGACTGCTGTTATGTAATACATATTCCTTGCAACAAGAGTGACTTTTTACGCGAAAGCAGTTACATCGGTTTTGTAATTTAAGGAAATGACAGGTTCGTATACTGAAAACATCTTATTATTAACATTTCTTTTAATATGTCTCTAATAATAAATAGTATTCCAGTACCTGAATTCACATGTCGTAGACGTGAGGAAAAGTTGTGTTAGTTTTACTTTGGACATCCCGTGATATTGTATACATCACAAGGTATTAATCGGTCGCCATCAACACATATTATGTTTCGTCAGAGGAGTTACACGGCTACGTGTTTCGACCACTGGCTTAATCGTTCGGAGGCCATTAAAATGTGTAGGTGGAATTAAAATTGTTACTATAATTTGTATATTTAGATTGAGATATTAGCATTTGGGTTTCCAATATATTCGTCAATATAAAGTGTTAAAACCAATAAAATACATGATAGGTAATCTAATAGTAAAGTAATGTCGGCATGGAGAGTGTGTAATCTGTTAGTTCTTTCTTCTTTTGGAGATGGTCTTACTGATCTACATACACTCCTTGTCGTGAAGAGATTGGTATCAATTTACACGAGCTGTCAAGGAGAGAGGATGGGGAGTGTAAGACTGTCTATGCAATATCACATTGTAATGTATTAATATAACAAATGTGTTTTTTTATTAACGTTGTTCTTAAATTAATTTGTGTTCCTTTCTACTTTTCGTTGTGGATGTAGTCATTTTCGACTGTGTTCATGTGTTGACGTTTGTTTCCTACTTGTAATACTGCCACGTCGAATAAGAAGGTTGTCGGCATGATAATTTGGCAGCAATGTGTAACGGAGTGGTCGTAGTGAATTCGAAATTCTCTCTTTGCGTAGAATGAAGAGAATGAGGAGTTGAACAAAAACCCAGCGGGGATTCACGCCATTACAGCAAACATTCGAACAGACACACGCCTTTAAACAGATTGCTCTACCAACCGGTAGCTTCTTAGTACTTCAATCTTTGCAGATGCCTTTACTGTCTCTTTCATATTTCCAAAGTTTCTTTCCACAATTTAATACACAAATATATTTAATCGATTCCAGTACAAGTGCAGTGTTAGACACCCTGCCCAAATAACTTTCGGTGCAGAGTAAAATTTATGAATCTCATTAAGTAGTTGTGTTTTGCCTCTTGTCCGTGGTGAGTGGTTTCTTTGATATCCTAAACAGCGCGTTGCCAGTGGAGAGACGACCTCTACAAGACGAAGGATCGAAACTGAGATTGGGCGATCGTTAACTTGGAAATTGAGTGGGGGAAGGAATCAGTAACTGCCCACCGTAAAATACACGAACGATACGAAAAGTTATTTATGGATTGAATGTGTGTCAGTTTGCTGCCCGAGTAGCTCAGTCCTTCAGAACTGCTGTCGAAATGTTTTTAGATCTCTGTGTTGTAATCTTTTCCCAATACTAAAGCGTGCTCCAGTAGGGCGGCGTTCGTTAACACGTCTCTTCATTGAAACGTGAGGAATATACAGCAAAGTCAGTCACATGTTCTGGGTTGTTCTGAGAAAGTTTAACACATGTTTATCCCGTGTCATCCTCAACCCATCACTCCCCTTATGATTGCATAACTTTTTGACACTCTCTTTCCCATATGAATGCAGTGAGACTCATGGGGAACGAAGGGAGTCTCCTGCAATGGATTCGACCAGCAGACAGGCTCGGAAACGCTGGTGATTTCCGTCCTAGAGGGTTGGTTTGAGGCTTGTGAAAACGTTAACTGGATTTCTCTCTCTCTGTCTCTTCTCTCATCCCTCCCATGCTCCAACCCCTATATATCCATCGTCCTACCCTTATTCCACCCTTATCCACTCCTGCCTATCCATCCATCGTCTGTACACATGTAACGCACGCAATTCAACGGTGGTTGCTACCCCCATGTGGGGGTGAACGCGGATATAATGCAGACGTGGAGGAAATCACCTGACTTTTGTGAACGATGCCAGAAACTGTGATGGTAAAATAAATATGTTGCTGTGGGCTGTGGCAAGTTAAATGGGTCATAGCGAACAATTGGTTCCTCTCCTCCTCCAAATTCGTGACAAGAATTTAATCGAGGGTGGTGGCCTTCATAACTAAAGGCAAAGACTGGAAGAGTGACGTTCCGTGATAAAATATTCTTGCAGATTACAAGCCTACAAGTCTGAAATGTGACACCGTAATTTTTTTGGTGGCTCGAACTTTTCGGAGAAACTCTGTATTTCCATCTTCGCGATATAGCTACTAAACACAAGACCTTACAACGCAGTTAGCATGAATCTTTACAGGCACGTTATTGACACCCTGATATGAAATGCACTTCAAAGCCTGTAAACCATTTGTTTGGCAAATGTGATGACAGTAACCGAGTAGATGTGAACTTGATAGGAGTCAATATAATAACTAGGCTATGGTTGAATGATCGGATAGTCTGTTTTTAGTTCCCGACAGGTGGAGACAGTTTCTCTTCATGGCCCCATCCATCTGAATGTGGGTTTCACTCAACTTTCTGTTGAAGACATACAATCCAGAGAGTAAAGCGGTTGCACTGAGGCGCTAATTACCCTTCACCTACTGCTGTAGCAGACGAAATATTGGAGGTATACTTTTAGAATATGGCCAAGCTTCGAATTGGACTGTTGTGCTAATAACATGTTTTCAATAATACAGATTTATTTAACCATGTTCAGGGATCTCACATTCACACCACACGACAGGAGGTATTAAAATCTGTATTAAGTTTTCGGTGATGTTATTAGAATTGTGTGTGTGTGTGTGTGTGTATGTGTGTGTAATGTTACACTTGACGCTTTATACTTTAAGTCATATATTTAAATCTACTTACCATCTACGTAATGTTAAACATCTACAGATACATTTCACCTAACTCTGTATTTATATTCCGTATTGTTCTCGCATTAAATTGCGAATACTCCCCAGGTGTCATTAACCGAAGCAGTGAGTTCTATGTGATGTAAAACTGATATTTCTTAATAAGCGAATCTGTTTCACAAAATTGATGTCGGCCGCTCTAAGAAAATTACCAAACGAGCCAAGAGAGGTTAGACCCAAGAACAATGAACACTCTCCAATTCGTTAGAATGCTAAGTAACTATCTTATTACTACTAAATTAATGTGAAGAACGAAAAAGAGTTAGGGTTTGGTGATTCGAACCAGCGAACTTTATCGCGATCCATACCAGTTTACACCAGAAGGTATTGTACTCTGTACGTACAACTAATTAAGAATGAAAAACACAATAAATAAAAAAGAAGATGTAATTGGCTTGACAGGGATCCCGTAGTCATCCTGGTGCCCAGAGGGTCTTACAACCAATTTGGTCTTCCTCGACTGCCCCATCAGTGCAGTATGAGTGGCTACGCCTAACGATCTAGATCACTGATTTTGCATGCTAAACGCCTTTCATTTGTGTACATATTGTGATCTTAGGTCATTATGTTTCACTGTAAATGGGAAGTGCCAAAAGGTGTGAATAGATTGTTTCCTTAAGATTCCATAATGTGAAATGCTCCAACAGAAAAAAATACAGACAGGCGAACATATTCATCTACTTTTCTTTGTATTAAATACAATTCTTTGGGGGAGGGGGCGCAGGTTATCATTTGTTATCAAAGATCAGCCTTTGTTACCAACTACCAACCTAGGCCGCGCAGCGTCCTAGACGAGCGAATGCCTCGACTGAACCTTGGCGGAAACGTGAAATCTCGCATGTTCTTAAAAGTTCTCATTACTGGAGAGTGAGCAACAGTCGAATTATTAGATCGTATTTATTCGATTGTGCCCATCTGTGTTGGTGTGAATAATAGGAGATGATGTTAGGATGATGACCCGTGGGTAGGAGACTGCTTTTTTATGTACAATGTGACGATTATAAATCCAGAATGCAGGATAAGTTTTCCAGTTCACTTTTCGGTTTGGTGGATGTGAGTACGAAGGGGAAGTAGTGTTCATTTCTAATAATGTCTAGAGTAAACATACTATCCCTTCAAAAGTGGTTAGTACCTTCAAAATAGCATTGCAACCTTTGTAAGTTTCTGGTAAGGTTACGTCTGATTATCAGGCCTATATTTAACTAGTTTCTTTTAAACTAAGCCTTATGCTATACAGTTAAATATCACGTACAATTTTATATTGCAAACGCGGTTTTATAATTAAAATAAAGCAATAATATATACACAGAAATAAATAAATACAGTTCATCCAACACCTGATCCTGTTATTGTTGTACACTTTTACTAGAGGGGAGTACACACTTGTTAGTCGTACAGCTGACACTGTTGTAGCTCTGTGAGCGTTTATAAATGTCTGAAGGACAAGTAGTCACACACGTCACATTAGGTAGATTATAAATTGTAATTCTTTTTTTTACACACATACCGTGCATCTTGATATTATCAAAGTTTTTTTAATTCACCAACTGATGCGCAAGTGAATTGTCTTAAAAGCAATTTTAAAATTCACATTAAAATTAACATTAAAACAGCTCCGACATGTTTCGGTGTAGTCACACCATCATCAGGGAGCGCATTAATCGTGCTTGTTAAAGTTACAATTGTTAAAATAGCCAGTTAAGATACATCGGTGTGTGGTTAATTCGGAGGTGATGTGGCTGCATATATTAGTAGGTCCTTGTTGGTGTGTGTACGTTGCACTGTTCGGAAGTAGACTGTACTTCCGAACAGTGCAACGTACACACACCAACAAGGACCTACTAACATATGCAGCCACATCACCTCCGAATTAACCACACACCGATGTATCTTAATTGGCTATTTTAACAATTGTAACTTTAGCAAGTACGAATAATGTGCTGCCTGATGTTGTGACTACACCGAAATATATCGGAGGTGTTTTAATGTTAATTTTAATGTAAATTTTAAATTTTTTTTAAGACAATTCACTTGTGCATCATTTGGTGAATAAAAAAACAATAAAATTTTAATTGAATTTCGCGTTGCTAACTGTCGTCCTACAAAGCACGCAGCCTCATTATTAAAAATACTACTGTAATGGTAATTACGTTTCTCATTTTGTGATTCTATTCAATAAATCCATGTGACTTTCTCCTATACGGATATACGCCAAGCATAGTTTAAGTTATTCACCACCGCCCATACGACGATTTGAAATATGCAGTACAGCAAAAGGCGTTTTCAGTCTCCACCGCAAATTGGCAAGCTGCAATAAAGAATTTCAGCATTCGACTGCGAAACGTGATGGCACAAGGCATGTTTCATATTGAGGACTGTATTTTTTATGAGTACATGCATTTTAGGTGTAAAACTATTGGGGGTTTTAGAAATTGTTCTCATTGTATAATTAAATAAAATGTTTCTTAAAATAAAGCATACCTTTTTGTAACAGTTGCATTAATTTGAGCAATCAGCAGAGGAATAATTACTTTCATGCTACAGTCTATGACAACCATAAATCTGACAGAATAATCGCATAACGTAAAGTTTTACGAACATATGATCGGGACCGTGTGTCGATGCCTGTATCTGAAAATCTGAGCCAATATTGGCAACACACATGAAAGTTTTTGTTTTCTGCGGGCATATACAAAAACTGGTAGCAAATTCTAACAATGGCTGGAACGTGGAGCCATAAAAATATGTGTGGGTGCAGGAATTACAATTATACAATGAGTTATGGCATGTTACCATAATGGAGGGGTGATTAGGACTCTGGTGCGAGGTGGAGGGCACAAAGGGGTTACTGCTGTTTCGGTTGATGTTAACTTTAAACTACCCCAAATCCACCAGCACTAGAAATGTGTAAGTCACACTGAAAAGTTGTGAAATTGGTATCGCGTAAAAAAATGTAGACGTCGATGCAGAAGCGTACCTTACGGAGTGACAGAATTTATTACTGCCCACATGTTTAAATAATTAACTAACAAACCAAGCCAGTAAAGAAATCTGTGGCGCAGAGAAACTAACAGTTAGAAGCAAAATTTTCTGGAAAATAATTCTCTTTAATTTGGTGGAAAAAAGACAGGTGTCACAGCTTAGAAGACTGGGACCTTCATATTCACCGCCATGGAACTTTAGTACCGCAAAATTGATCATTAATCAGCTGCTGTAAGTATTTATTGGATTTTTAGAAATTAATAATTTATTGTTTTCAGAAGCGCCCACTACAGGTTTCTGAAATGAGGGACATGCATTCACGTCTCCCATCGAAGTTAAGATTTTCCAAGTATTAACTTCCTTTCAGTTTTTCGGAAAGAAGATTCTATTTCCTGGGCGCGCCGCCCATCTTAAACCACCAGCTGGTTAACTAGTCGTACAGGTAACAAAAAGGAACACTAACGTCTCCTACGATATGATGCCGTATAATTTACCAAGCCACACCCGAAAGACCCGTATCTTCGCATACTTCGTCTTGATAATCTCAAATACCGAAGCAAGAGGGAATTCCCTAATTAATGACTACTATTGCTGATATTAAATAACTTAATTAAATTTAAATTCATTTAAATAATATAGGAAATTTTAGTTACTCCTTCACATTGAACAACCACAGACCCACTGCAAATGCCAGTCAGTTAATGCTTTGAAGGGAAAAGCTGTTTGATATAAGAATTACGTGAAATGCACGAACACTCCCGTATACACTGTGGAAAAACGCTGAATGTCTTAACGATAAAGCAGGCTGTATGAGAACGGATAGTAATCACCGTGTTGCTGAAAGTGAATAGATTACTTTCTTACCAACGTTCTGCAGTATGTTACCTACGTCACTCATTCGCTATACACCTAAGTAAGTATAAATAATTAGAACGCAGAGGGCGTTTCTTCAGTGGCAGGAGAGTTACTACTAAATAAGTTAGATTTTATGGAAACCGAAACACTAATTCACAAGAAAAGTGTGCTTCGTGACCCTCCGAAGCTAGTGAAGCCAACTAAAATTGTCGTGACTTATTTAAATCTACTATCCATTTTAATATTATCATTGTGTCAACTTCTAAGCCTCAAAAATACGTGTTCAATCAAGCATGCACGAACTAAATAAATAAGTGTACAATAATATAATGTGTTTTGTATTTGGGAGAAATACAAGAGTGAAAGCATTTCTGTCATATAGCGTCAGACACCCTATGTTTCATTGTGTATCTGGAACTCCTAAGTGCCACAGGCTGTATTGGCTGCCTTGTTTGTGTCAATTATGGGTGTAATAACCCACACACTGGGGGGCCATGGCGTGCTTGTAATTGCAAAATCAATAGCTGTACACTTGAAGTTTCGAAGCATTACTTGTGGATATTTTATGACGTGTGTGCAGTATAGAGTAAAGCTTGGAGTTACAAGGTTTCAGTAAGAAGCCACCTTTTACATATGTGTATCGTCAAAGCATATGTTGATATGAATAAGTCAGGAATCAATTCCACTAGGACGTGACTTCTTGTATGGTGCTACAGGCCAATACCGCAGTTTTATCTTTTTTCTAAATCTTGTTTGTACATAAATGGTAAGACTTCTTTTCTGATCATCTTTATCAGCATAGACTTGCCTGAATAATAAGTTAGATCACATGAAAACTCGCAATTTTGAAAATCTGATGTGTGGTTGACCGTGCATCGTAATTCAGTGTGGATAAGAAACCAACTAGATGTCACTTTTGTGTTATCCTTTATTTCTCCTTTACAAATTGCTCAACATGTTTCGGGCAACCATGTGCCCATCTTCAGGAGATGACGACTGCGTAATGTTATCGCCACGTGTAGGTATGATGTCGTGGCTGTAGGAAGGCTGTCAGAACCGGTTAACAGGTAGTGTGTCCATTGAGGATTTCGTAACACCGCTACGAAATCCCCAATGGACACACTACCTGCTAACCGGTTCTGACAGCCTTCCTACAGCCACGGCACAATACCTACACGTGGCGATAACACTACGTAGTCGTCAGCTCCTGAAGATGGGCACATGGTTGCCCGAAACATGTTGAGCAATTTGTAAAGGAGAAATAAAGGATAGCACAAAAGTGACATCTAGTTGGTTTCTTATCCACACTCACAGTTTTCTCTACAGGTGGTGGTGAAATGTTAGGAATTTTAAATGTGTGTGTTCTGGTCCTTTGTTTTGTGTCTGTGGTCTGACCATTCAAATTTCATGTCTCTTACTTATGGTTTTAATTTTTTGAGAGTTTCAGGTTTTATTCTTTTGTGTCTTGTGGTTGTTTTAATTTCTTCTGTACCTCTTGTCCTGCTGCTACCCGTGGACTTAATCTATTCTCAGGCACATATCTGAATGAGATAAATGTTTCTATGACACCCAGTGACGGAGAATAGGTCGATTATAGAGGTTATGTAGTTAGATGATCCTTTAACTGAAGAACGAATCAGAGCCGGCTTCCGAAACGTCGTGTTTTTTAAAACATTTTACACGATAGACAAAAGGAGATTATGACAACGAAGTATGATATCTTATATTAGCCCGTCACCCTGATAAAGAGATCAGAAAAGTTTTGTGAAAGTTTTTATTTTGTTAGATATTTTGGTAGAGACAAAGTTCAAAATATAGTCATCTTTGTTTAGTAAACTTCGTCAGAAAGCGCCCGACTCAGCAAAAGGGTTTATACTCGGAGTACTGAATGCTGCACCTATAACCATGTAGGTCATTGGCTTTATTTAGTAGCCCAGTAGTACTTAGTCGGGTGATGCAGAAACTTGCACTTTTAAATTCGTCAGATTGGCAGAGAACTCCTTCAGCTGTTTTAGGTTTCAGTGTTGAGGTTATATCGTGCATGTATTACAGAGAAGTGATTGCTCCTAGACACGCATTCAGCCCACGATGCGTTGTAGAAAGCCTGCAAATATCGATAATATAAAGAGTTAGGCTACTTTGCGCCATTGTTAGACAAAGTGCTGCAATTTGAATCACTTGGAACTATCTCACAGACAGGGTATACAGCCTAGTAAAACGTCCATAGGCTTGTTACATAAAGGAAGAAAATCTTTAATAGGCACTCTATGTTGTGAAGAAGAACCTCCTCAGGCAACATTTTAGTGAAGACATTTTGTACTTATTTTGGTACGTCCTCGCTTATACATACTTCTCCGTTGGTGGGCGAGTCTGCGAGCAGATTGATGGTGTGGTTATGGGCTCCCGGCCTTCGGCTGTCATTGCTAACTTTTTAAAGGAAGACTTTGAGGAAAGGGCTTTAGCACATTTGACCAATAAACCGCTGTGCTAGTTTCATTGTGTTGATGACACGTTTATCATATGGCAGCACGGAACAGAAAATTTAGAGAGATTTCTAGATCATTTCAATGAATTTCACAGGAATATACAATTCATCATTGAGATGGAGAGGTTTTACAACCTCCCTTTTCTTGACACTGACATCTAGAGGAGAACTTTTGGTTCCCTTGGTCATAAGGTCTAAGGAAAACCTACCCACACCTACCTGAACCCTAGATCACATTACCATCCTTCCAACATACAAGCTGTACATTGAACCTTGGTGCACAGAGCCAGGGCTCTGTATGACAAGGAAAGCCTCCATTATGAGTTGGATTTCCATAAGACCCCACTTTAGGGAAAATAATTATAGTATCAAACAGACAAGACGAGTCCAAGCCGAGAGACAAGCCCACTTCTGTCGCTCTTCTTCCATATGTCTAGACGACTTACGGCCGGCTCAGCAGAATGTTGGCCAAACACATCAAAAGTGTTGGCTTACAGCCTAGAAATATCTCCAGCTTCCTTCGTCCGGTGAAGGACGACCTGGGATTGAGTACTCCGGGGTTATACAGAATACCCTGTGAGTGTGGCCAAGTTTACATCTGATAGAATGGTCGATCAATGGAGTCCAAAGTAAAGGAGCACCACCGATACGCAAGGTTTCGACATCCGGACAAATCGGCTGTGGCGGAACGCAGTTTCAAACATCATCTCATAAAATTCCAAGACACCCGGATCCTCTCTACTGTACCTGGCTACATAAACCGACGTATCAGGGAGGCGACTGATTTGGAGCTCCACCTGAATAATATGAATACAGAGGATGACCTTACTTGGAGAGGGTCATCGAAACCTCTCTTTCGTCCCCTTATAGAAAGTAGATGGCACACTGCATTAGTGGTGACTAGCACACGGCTCCGTTAAGGGCTCCAGTCTCTGTCCTCTACCTCGTTGTAACGCCGGTTGCTTTCCCCAGCGCCGCTCTCTGGTGAAGCCCGTAGTGAATCTGTTTACACCCCACCCCACAACTTTTCACTCCTAGGTTGGACAGCTTTCCTCACTTTCATCCAGCATTTGCTTTCCTTATTGCATTCCTTCTCCAGTTCACTTCTATTTTTACTTTCGGTTTGTTTCTTCCTTTTTTGCCCTTTTTTTTTAATTTTTGTTACCAATTTCTTCTTTTTTCTCTCCTCATTTTTCTTTGTTTCCTGTTATTCATGTAGGTTTCCTTGTCTGCGCTTTCTATACTGTCAGTGGCCTGTCTTTGCGGTGTAGTGCCGAGTTACTTCAACTTACACCTTCCTCCTATTTCCTTTTTATTTATTGGTTCATTGTTCTAGCCTTCTAATCGCCTTCCTCTTGTGGCTGTTACTGTCCTTTTTTCCACACACGTGTGTTCGTTTTGCCTCCAGGCTCTGTACTTTTTTGTTTACCACGGAATTGCACTAAACCTTTTCTCCCGTCCTATTGTTTTTGTTTTTTTGTTTATTTATCGACTACGTGTTTTACTATCTTTCCTTTTTTCCTTCTCTCACTTTCCTTATATAGATGGTTTCCTTTGTTTCTCTCTCCTGCACCTGTTAGAAATTTAAACTCCTGGAACATCCCACTTCAAAGCAGTATTGATGCTTAGACTTTCTCTTCACTCGTGCCACCTGCTTCAACCCTATTGGCTGGCACCAAGCTACTGAGAATTTTCACTGCCTACACTCTTTACTATATAAACCCCGCACTGGGGATACCGGCTTTCTTTTTAATTCTTGACGTTTTTATTTTGGACCGACAAGTTGTCCCGATACGTCGGTAAGGAATTACCACTACTCGCTGCATAATAACCCAGAAATATACATTTCTCAAGAAGAACATTGTTTGGTTGTGTCTCGAAACACAGAAGTGCATCACGGTGTATTCGGCGATCAAGATTTGGGTTGTGATCATCTGAGATATAACTCCGTGCATTCTGGTACGTGGGTACCCATGTTACGGGAGGATGTACCTCATATTTACTCGAACAGACGACTATGCGATGTCGCTATCTAAAGGTCCATCAGGGATGATGATTATGATGATGATGATGACCTTGTAGAGGTCGAAATAAGGTAGGGGGACATCAGTCTCAAATTATTGTGTATTATTATTTGTGCAGTTTTTTGAATGAGATATTTTATATTCCATCTATTGCACTAAATGTGGATTACATTAGTTTCTTCACTGTGGCCAGCCATTTCGCTAGCTGACTGTTGTAATCTGTAGCTACTTGAGGGAATATGAATATCGATGACTTGCAGTTTAACTGCGTAAATACTGTTGTGTTTAGCTGCCTGGTCGGTCGCTCCATTCATTTTGTTCTTAGTTATTTTCCTACTTACACACATATTTAATTGTTTAGCTGTTTCGAAAACAACGTATGTAGTTGATTAGCCAATTATTCAGTTGAAATTTGCACTGAAGTCTGCACTCAAAAATGTAAATTCCAGGACTGAGGTATGAGTGCTTTAGCCGCGAACTAAGCCTTGCTTCTTTACGTTAAGAGACTTACATTTTTGTAACTGTCCCTCTGAAATTAGCAACGTTTCAGTTTTAATACAGATTGCATTTAAATCATTGATTGGTGCCACTTTGATAATAACAGTTAATTCGGAAGAGAACTGAGGGCAGTTCAATCGAACGGACAATTCAGCAAGTTTGCAGCCTAATTCGATTGTGGATCACGCGTGGCTGTGATTTGTATTCTGTTCGTTTACTGTGAACCGGAACGCCGATGCAGGGGTCTGGATTTCTAACATGCATTTCGGATGCGAAGTGTCGCAGTGCTTGTAGGAAACGTGAGCTCATGGACAGCGTAACGTGTATATTTCGTCAAACAAAATCTTGCGTGGGATAAAATTCACACGGCCTTTCGTGTCCAATATTTTTAGCGGATTTATACCCATATAGGTTAGCGAGTTTATTCATTATTCATGTATTTAAAGACGCTACGTACACTTTTATAATTTGATGGACTTTAACCATTTATTTGTTTATTGTCGATATAACAATTGTTCTTGAAAGTCACATCATCACCGTCGATTTGTAGGATTAGCGAATAGTTAGTGGGAAATGGTATGGAAGGAAAAGGGCCGTGGACTAAATTTCTTTAATATTCCGAAATATTCCAGCAGGAATTGGGTCAGGCGGTTTTAGTTACCGGCGATGAACTCGATCCCATGCCGATCCATGACTGAGTTATGGTGAATAAAATATTACTAGACAGATTTTACTCTCAGTACACCTGTTTTTCCATCTAAGTATCATTTCATCCCTTCTCCATTTTCACTCATTCACCAATTTCCAATACTATACAATCTCAGAAATTTACATAATCCTTATATAACACTTTAAAGAAGTAAAAAAAATTAAGTCTTCATTCACTGTAGTTGGTAAGGGAACCTCTCAATACAGATCGTGAGTGATTGGAGGCATAACGTTAAATGGTTAGAACAGAAGTATTTTAAAACAAGATATCGTAACCTATTTCTAGATTCTGTTTCAACATTTTCAACACTATGGTTAGCAACACACGAGAATGTTTAGTCGCGTTAGCCTGTAGTCAGTACGAGATTCTAAAGGCGTATCACCCATACAGCGGTTCCTTATCAACCAACTCTTCCACTCAACCCCCCATCATCTTTATGTTAACACGGATACCCGACAATGTGACTGAGGCTTTTTGCTGTTCTTCACAGTGCGTCCAGTCCAATACCGGACTGCTTCCTTCCACATCCTTTACAAAGTAATCATTCATTCATTCATTATCGTGCCACTTGCAGATATATGTATGAACTCCTGATTCAATAAATAATAATTACTTTCTATCCGTTCTCTTGGATATCGCCCACACGTAGGCGCGCGAGCTCTTTCATAATATCCAAAATTCCTTGGAATTCCTGATAGCGCAGTGGTGATTTACGTATCACCAGTATAAGAATTAAAAATTATGTATGTTGCCATAACATACATTTATTTGGAAACGTACTATATTTATTGTGACGTAGGGTTTTAATTATTAAGTAATTCCGATTTAGATCATGGGTCTCCCATGTTTCATGGCAAAGCGCAGCACCGTGTATTGTGGCTGGTTCGCGATCAGCACATGGACATGGTATTTCTAAATGCCTAATTATTTCTTAATTTTTAAGGTACGTTTAAAATTTAAAAACATGGCCGCGTGTTAGACCCCCATGATTTAGGTGAACTTCTGGCCTCAAAGGTTTCGGGGACACTTACAGACGTTCAAGCGGTTAATAAGTAAACCAGCCAATACAAAGTTGAGTACGACCTGGATATAGAGCCTGGATGTTGGCCACGTTACTTCGTGATCAGAGTACTGTGTGTTTCTGAGCAAAGAGTCGTCAGAAGACACGATATAACGCTTACAACAGGTCTCACAGCCCTTTACATATAAATTATATCATAAACGTCTCTCCCTGGATTCATAATCATTTCGACAACGCAGTTGTATCGAGATGGTTAATATGTCAACTTCAGTGGAGCGTGGACACGGTGCGCCTTAAATTTTCCTTTGCGTTGATACAAGAGCGAGGGGTATAAGTGCTAAAAGGGGTGGTGGACGGTTGGTATGAATTTGTGGTCTTACGAATTATTATGGAATTATGGAAACAAAAGTATAGTTTCACTGCTCTTTCCTTCTAAAAAAGTATTGTGTCACAACTGAAATATTGGTCCACACCTATGTTGTGGTTTATTTTACATTGCTGCTGTATCAGACTGCACTGCACAGATGGTCAAAATTGATGAATGCTAATTTGGAAATAATTTGGAAGAAGCTGGAATGGTGCATTCGAAGTACTATTTCGGTAACTGTGTGAAGGAACTAAGGAGAATCACGATTAAACCTACCGGGGTAAACGTTTTTCTAGCTTCAATTCTAACCTGAGAACTTCCGAATAAAAGTGTGCTATTGTAGGGCCACTAAAACGTGTCGGTGATACATGTTAATTGGTTAAAAATTGTGTTGCAGGTCTACCAGCTTGAAAATACTTCTGTTGCACAAAGGCCACTTTCCAGATACAAGTATTCCTACAAAGTACTTAACAACCCCTAAATGGTCACGTCTTCAACCCTTTACATACTAAATCATGAGTCTAAATACATAACCCAATAACGACTAAAATCACCCCTCGCCCTAATTAGTCTCCCTCTATACCGACCAGTGTCGCTAATAATTCCCCTGCCCACCTTGACCATGAAGGGGTGTGATATGTTTAATTTCATTTAAAAGTTTGGTCACAGTGTTAGGGGTAGATTAATATTCCAGCCAGGGCCGACCGCTTTTAAACCTGCTGCGAAGGGGAGTGTACATGAATCTTGGTAACAGCCGCGCGACAGCACTCTGGTGTCGTAAAAAGTAATTACGACACTCGGACGAATCATACAAGAGCCCCGCGGAATGCAACGGATATTGGATGGCATTCCGCTGTTAGCAGCACTTCTAATATCTTGTTCGGAAACACCCGATTCTCGTACGCTAACCTAAACTGTTTCTGCAGGCAAAAGAAAGGATCAGGAAGCAGGACTATTGTAAAGAATATATTCTAGCGCAGAATATAAAAGTGTATTTTTAGCGGGTTGCCATAGAAATGAACTTAGAGTGTTACAAGTTAGTGGCCACTTTTAAATTTTTCTCCTTGTATTTCTCTAAATCACTCTAAATATTGTAGTAGTCTGAGTGTGTTAACACTATTGAGACATGTCATGTGTAGTTAGTACCCTTTACACAGTGTGCTTGCTATATGAAGGTTTTTAAAATTCCCTTGGCAAGGGGTACGTCACTCCAACAGCGTCAGTGATTTAATTCCTAGACGGTGGGTGGTTGTATTCATTTTTGATCACGAAAGCTAGGGTTTCCGTGTTCTAATAGTCTATAACATTTCCCCTCTTCTACTTTGCCCTTTGACATGAGCGTCATTACTTGGCGGATTTTTCTCCGAATCATTTGCGATATTCTCAGTGTTGTTTTTGGCACGAAAGCGATTGTTTGTTTTCACGGCTGTGAAAATAAAGGTAACGGTTTTGTAGAATGTGACAAATCTTAGTTTAATAGGCAAGTACCGGTTTTTCGGAGCAGAAAGGTGCCTTCATCATCATAGTAAAAGTAAGCAGAGCGGGAAAGTCGAAGTTTCGGGACCACGGTTGTGAACGACTAAGGTGGTCACTAAAAGGATTGTTTCGTCATGGGAGAACGACGTAAGCTGAAGGCAGGGAAAAGATTTTGAATATAACTAACTTTGTAAATAAATGAACGGAAGAAAGAGGTTAATAGGGATAAAGTGCGGAAAGAAAGAAGAAGAAGAGGAAGGAGAGAAGAAAAATAAAAGTAACTATTGAAAGGATATTATCAATGAGATATTTAAGGAACAGATCCCAGAAAACTGCAGCTTTGGTAACTGACCTTCGCAGTTAAACGATCGTAGTTAAATTCCTCAGTTGGCAGTATTCGGAAGAACACATAACAAATACATTTTTCAGTGAACCAAGTTCAAATATATGTGCATAGAGATACTGATCAGTAATCACCATGAAGTTCATCTATAGCAACTCTGTCCTAATACTAGTAAATAACACCGTTTCCGTCTCTTGTACTACGAATTCCAAAACAGTGACTGCATTTGCGAATTGCGGGTGACGAAATGAAAGACTGTTAAATCCTAGAAATGAACTCATTCGTCACCAGTGCACAACTTTGAAATATACCACTACATTAGCCGTCCTTTACTTTCCACTTAGACAAGCGACGAGGATATTGTTTTGAATGTCCAAAGTCACTATTTATTCCTCGTCGATTTGCTTGTGGTATTGGGCAAGATCACTCACTGGTTCTTTGCCACAAGCACAATGGGAATTTGCTCAGTACTTGTGACTCATCTAAAATTGCTATTGCTATCAGACGTCAAATACTGTTGTTACAAGAACTGTCGTAAACTCAGACGACGTTTCCCGAATGCGGCATTGCTGTGCTCTAAGACTAAGTTCCGGACACGCTGGCGATGGACGACGTTGTTCACGTCAACTGCTGTAATCAGTTATGTGGCTGAAGATAGTCTTGAAAGACAGGGCGAATCTTACTCTTCAGGTAAATCTAAGATCGCTTCTTAGCCTGGTTTCCCTTCTTGCTGCGCGGTTAATGAAGCTTTAGTTATTAAGTAGGAACTGTTTAGGTGATCGGGGCCCGTAGCATAAGGCACTCGGCTGGCTGTCTCATATTATCATAATGGCAGAATGGCATGATGCTTGGTAATTACTGCAGACTGGTGGCCATGTTAGCTGAAGCAGCAATGCACCTCGGGTTTCTTCAGGAGCTAATCGGTTCGACTGTGGGCTGGTCCCGCGAATTTAATAATTGCTACTTTGTTACATTCTTTTATAAGTTAACAATAATAACTACATGATTCGATATTAAATCTATCTATTGATCACATTACGACTAGTGAAACGGCCCGTTGAATTTCAACGGGAAAGCTTTTATTCATGAATTTACACTTTCAGATCTCTTGACAAAGAACGCCATCTGTCAGACTCAAGTTAACTATGTGTTTGCGGGTGCACAGTTGTTAAACCGGCAGCTGCCTATATCAGTTACTCATCGAATTTCACTGTCGAGTAGCAGCACTTCTGCGTTGTACTCGGGAAATTCGAGTTTCGAACCCCAGGCCGGAGAGCGGATATCCTAACTAAAATTTTTCGTTGTTTTTCTCAGGCCTGTCAGGAAAATTTTAACATCCGTGTTAAAATTACGACACTGCCGCCTTCTTCATATCCTTTGCAAATCTTCATTGGCTGTTCATCCTTAACATTCGTCTTTGTGTAATTAGAATTTTTAGCAGCAGCATTAAAGGAACCATAAATTAGTAAATAAACAATTATTCTAGCTTAAGTGACATCATCCCGATGTGCATTTATCAATCAAATGTTTGTTTTTATTACCCAACTATGTAGTTAGTTATGTTCGTCTGGTAATAAAAACAAACATTTGATTATTCTAGATTTTACTTCTTTCGTTACGTTCAATGATATTTAATATTTTCTTAGTTGTTAATCTTCTTATTTAATTATTTTTTACTTACTTTCATGGTAAGAGATTTAATTAGTGTTTCAGTTAACTTTCCTACAACGAGTAATATTTTTTACTCACTCTCCCTCCCTTCGAGTTTTACGATATAGACCTAGCTATTATGAAAGGACTTTCGTCACCGCAGTAACAGCATTTTTATTTCTCGGTTTTGGCGACACTTTAAGATAGCTCCGTGTTTTGGTGCGAGTAGCAAGCACATAAAAGCCATTCTCTTGAGGATTAAAGTATAAAACTTTAAAGTTGTCACTGGCCGCTAACTGTTTGAAATTAAAATTTCTTTCCCACTGCTGCTCGCCTCAGAAATATGTCTCTCCTTTGAGTGACGCGACGCTCAGGGGAAGTTATAACGAAGAAAGACTCGAGACAATTCGGAGATCTTCCCGACGTTTCGGAGGTCTTAATTCCTTCATCTGCGAAGTTAACCTGCACGAGAACATTAGCGATCCACACACCAACCATCCAGTATCCGAATCTTTACTACGTTTCGACAATTAATAGCTTATCGAAATGAAAGAAAAGACATTTTAGTCTCACCCACAGAACAGTCGGTCATTGTGAATTTTGTCCAACATAATTTTATTAGTGTTATTTGGAAACCTTATAAACTTGCAGTTCATAGTGATTTCATCAAACTTTGCGCCCCCACCCCTCTTTATTTTGAAGTGCTATGCATTAAGTAGTCCACGACGCTTAACTTTGACATTACTCACAATTCACCATTAATTAGCCTCTCACGTCAAATTCAGTGTAGTTGACGCAGCGTTGGTAAAACATACGATTTAACAACACAACCAAATACGTTGATCAAAGTGGCACATCAAGGCGTGTGGGAAACAAATGTAAATATAGTGTTGGAAGTGGTGTGTAACGTGAAGAAGATTTGTACGGTGCTGATAGAGTTGTATTTTATTTTGCTGTTCATACGTTCCCCAGGTCAGTGAAAGCTGCATGATACAGATCTCAGTCCTGCTCCTTCTCTCCCTTTTCGCTCTTCTCATCCTCTACATGAATTAAATCTTCGCGGAAACGACCTCCATTCTCTCTCTCTCTCTCTCTCTCTCTCTCTCTCTCTCTCTCTACTAGACGGCTCGATTCCACCTCCCTTTCTCAGCCCTATTCATCGTACGCAAATTGAATATATAATTGTGTTGCAGGAGGCACATAGAATTTCTACGTGTCTTCTTCTGTTTGTATGTTTAAGTTGTTATGAAAACTCACTGAGTCTTGCTGAAATAAAGTTTAAATTCTATTGTTTTTCATAATCTGATTAGATTCGAGTTTAAAGCCACTAGAACCTATATTGATGATCTAAAATTATTCTGATCCTCTGCACAGTTTGTTGTTATGGTAGATACGCTGAGGGAATTAACTTCAGGGGTACTTGCCCAACTGAATTACTGTATTGAAATGGGAAATGGCGCAGTAAGAGTGACTTGTAATTTCTCGGAGACCGTATTTGTGTTCGAGATTCCAGACAATGATATAATCCAGAGAATCCTATATTCATTGTAAATGTACATACTTCGATGCAACGAATCTAATTCCATAATGCGAACAGACGTTTCAATTACGTTACTAAACACTACGCCCTACCGTGCTGAAGATTGCTTTCTTCAAGTCACACTTCTACAATTCCCTTACAATGGAATTACGGGGTAAAGGCTTGTGATATATTAGTAAAACTTATTTATGATTCCCACAGCAGTAGGAGCGGTATAACACGTAACGACACACTGCTATTATTATTTGAGTGCGTACCTTAAAGCACAAGTCATATAAATTTTCTTTCTTTGTGACAGATATTTTGCGATATTTACGAACGTATATTAAAACCTTCAGGTGATAAAATGATTATTTGTGATTTCATAGATTAGGTCTGCATCGTGTTGAATGCTGGGACACTTGCCTTATTCGAGAAAACTGAGTCATGGTAGTTCCATTTCACTTGGTGCGGAGGAAATATCATTACTGGAATAAGTTTCTTTCGCGTTTTAAATTAAGTTGCAAATTTGGTCTATTAGCTTCGCTGCTTCCGCCTCTGCGTGGAGGTACTTACACGTACGTGTAAAAATTCTAGAATCCTTTCACGCCTCTGCACAAAATTTGGTATGGAGTGGTTTTATAAAATGTGATAAAAAATTTGAATTCTTTAAATTGAGCGTCAATAATAAAAACTTTATACCAAGATCTACATGCATTAATGCTCATGTATTGAATATAACTCGCTAAATATTTTTCGGAACGACAGATATTTCGTACAGAACTTACAGGTAAAGGATACAATTGAGACTTTTTTGTTCATTGCATTTTTCGTAGTAATTAAAGAAGTAATACCCTGAGATTGTAGAAGCTTTAAGACAGCAAATGCTTCACAGTTTTCATACTGCCACACCACTATTAATTTTATCTTTGGCTATACTCTGGAAGCAATAGGGTGGGCGCTACTCTCATAGTTCAATACATGAAACAGTTAAACAAAGTACTAACAACATATATTTATATTTGAACTTGTTAACAAACAAAATCCACCATAACAAAAACAATCCAGCGAGAATTATACCGAAGTTTGAGATCTACCATTCTGCTCCATGCCCAAACAGAAAACAATAAATAAAATGACCTTGCGTTTCGCTGGCATTACTCAATATATAAATCAGAATATGATAACTTCTGTTAACAGGCGACGTTACAAGATTTCCGACCCCAATCACCTGTTACGAGACGGAATTTGAGTTCCGAGCCAAGCTGTCGCTTGAAAGACTTGTACGTCCAGAGTGAAATTTTTGTGAACACAGAAAACGGACAAAGAAGGAAGGCGAGGTTGGGGGGGTTAAGGCAAGAGGGGAGAGGCTATACTTCATTAATCGCAAGGGGTATCATCGCTAAGCTAATGGTCAAGGCATAATAAAACACCTGCATTCCCGAAGTTCGTACCAGGGTGCTGATAAGTCCTTAGTCCGAACCGGAAGGAAAGAAGCTCGTAAGCATGTCAGGGACCCGCGCAATTTCAACAACAACGAGATGGGACCTGCCATCATTATTTTTTTTCTGCAAGGCAAGGCGCCGAAGGAAATTCAGGTCGTTCTGACAGAAACATTAGTTGGATTCCTTCCTGGTCGGGCTAAGGACTTATCAGCATCCCTGTATGCTTCGGTTTGTGTATTGTGTTGACAGTGCCGATAAATTAGATGGACGCGTAATGTGAACATATTTACTATTCACACAAAAATTACAAAGCTGCATTCTTCATTCGTCTGTACTCGTTGTCGACTAGCTGGAACGAAAACTTCGTATCACACGTAAGACAGGATTGTTTGTGTGCTTGTTTGTTCTTCCGTTCAGTAATTGAGATGGATGAAAAGGCATTATGAATTTAATCTTTAAGTTGGAATATTGGCTGTGTCTCTGATGTTTTTAACTTGGTCTATACAACTATTTGCCAGGTTTTGATCGTGTCGTGAGCGGAGTGTTTTGAAGATAGCGCATTGCTACAAAAACACGTCTCCATTTTGGGACTACTAAAATCCTAAAAGGTGCCAGTAGCTCTATTTAATTTTGAACTCTTACACAGATTATGAAACCTTATTTTTCATCAAATACTTTAAACAAAAATAAAGTGTTAATAGAAGTATTTAAAGTTAAGACTATGCATTTAAATTAACTAAAAATATACGTGTACTTATACATATAAAATCTTACTAATGTACGAAAGGATTGGCCTATTTTACATAAGTGTAAATTGAAAATACAGGGCATGTCATGCCTGAATACGAGTATAAAAACGTTCATTTCTTAAAAATACTCAAAATATTTTATATATATGCAAACAAATGTGCATCTGATTGAGACACATGGGAACACCTGTAGCTCTCTCTATCGATATTTTGACTGACAGACACACTAATTCAGTATGAAACTCATTCAACTTAAAAACACCACACCCAAGACTTAATATCACTCTCTCTCTCTCT